>ENA-OQCP01000906-OQCP01000906.1-human-gut-metagenome-genome-assembly--contig:-NODE-906-length-12340-cov-3.772456_pt1 | contig 12340 bp, 15 predicted proteins | sample MGYA00242760_ERZ504583 | MGnify/ENA primary metagenome ERZ504583 (study PRJEB26092, sample SAMD00036308) | human gut metagenome | host: Homo sapiens | study: EMG produced TPA metagenomics assembly of...
TTTCAAAAGAAATTTCAGTTCAAAAAAGGGCGTGACCGAAGCCACGCCCTTCCATTCTTTTATTTTTTTATGCCAGAATCGGTTTTTAAAGCCTCTGCCAGTTTTTCTTTCTCAGCCTCAGCCTCTGCCAGATCCTTGCCAAGTGTTGTGTAATATACCTTGATCTTTGGCTCTGTACCGGACGGGCGGACGATGACGGTTTCACCGTTTGCCAGTTTGTAGATCAGAACGTTTGCTGCCGGGAGTCCGGTCTCTTCTGGTTTCTCGTAATCGGTTACTTTGACAACAGCGGAACCTGCGATCTCGGTCAGCGGCTCTTTTCGAAGGCCATCCATGATGCCGGCCATCTTGTCCATTCCGCTAAGTCCCGGGAACTCGAAGCTGTCTACTTTGTTCAGATAGCGGCCATACTCCGCATAAATCTCTTCCAGTCTCTGTTTCAGGGAGCTGCCGATGCTTCTGTAGTAAGCTGCCATCTCGCAGATCAGCATAGAACCAATGACTGCGTCTTTATCTCTTACGTACGGACCAGCCAGGTATCCATAGCTCTCCTCGAATCCGAAGATGAAGCGGTCTACTTCGCCGTCTGCTTCCAGGTTTGCAATCTGATCGCCGATCCATTTGAATCCGGTCAGAACGCTGCGGAGTTCCACGCCGTAGTGCTCAGCAACAGCATCTGCCAGTGGTGTGGAAACGATGGATTTGACAGCAACCGGTTTCTCCGGCATGGTGCCTTTCTCGATGCGACCTGCGCAGATGTAGTCGAGAAGCAGAACGCCGACTTCGTTTCCGGTTACCAGCTCATAGCTTCCATCCGGGCATTTCATCGCGATACCAACACGGTCTGCATCCGGGTCGGTAGCCAGCATCAGGTCTGCGCCGGTCTCTTTTGCAAGATCCAGTCCCTTTTCCAGTGCTGCAAAGATTTCCGGGTTCGGATAGCTGCAGGTTGTGAAATATCCGTTCGGATACTCCTGCTCCGGAACGATGATGATATCGGTAATTCCGATGTCTTTTAATACACGGGTAACCGGTACAAGACCAGATCCGTTCAGCGGGCTGTAAACAAGTTTCAGTCCGGCGGTTTTGCACAGACCCGGACGAACCTGACGGGATTCGATTGCTTCATACAGGGCATTCTTGCAGTCTTCTCCGACAAAACGGATCAGTCCTTCTTCCACGCCCTCTGCGAACGGCATATATTTTACGCCGGTCAGGATGTCGGTCTTCTGAATCTCTGCGTATACGATTGCAGCAGCATCGTCGGTCATCTGGCATCCGTCCGGACCGTAGGCTTTGTAGCCGTTGTATTTTGCCGGGTTGTGGGATGCAGTTACCATGATACCTGCATTGCAGTTATAGTAACGGGTTGCAAAGGAAAGTGCCGGTACCGGCATCAGTGCATCGTAAATTCTGACTTTGATTCCGTTTGCAGCCAGAACGCCTGCTGCTGTTTTTGCGAATACATCGCTCTTGATACGGCTGTCATAGCTGATGGCTACGGTCTGGTTTCCGCCCTGTGTTTTTACCCAGTTTGCAAGACCTGTGTTGCCTGACGTACTACATAGATATTCATACGGTTTGTTCCTGCGCCAAGTACACCACGAAGTCCTGCGGTTCCGAATTTCAGAGATACAGCAAAACGGTCCTTGATCTCCTCATCGTTTCCTTCAATCCGTGCCAGCTCCGGGTTCAGATCTGCGTCTTCCAGATCAGCTGCCAGCCATCTCTTATACTCTTCCAGATACATGTGTTTATCTCTCCTGTTCTCTTTTATTTTATGTCCTGCTATGTAATGTCCATCCTAATGCAAGCATAAGTACACTATAGTCATAATATACCATAGCCAGCCCAAAACAGCAATTAAATTTGGTCATTTAAGCAGAATTTTACCGTTCTTTTTCTCTTTTTTTCGACTGTGTCGGCTGTTTTCAGACAGAACAGGAGCAAAACGGATTCTCCGGTCTTCTTATTCCTCTCCCGGTCTGTGATGATAATCAAATCCACATTTTTCCAGAAATGCCCGAGCGATTACCGTCGCACCGATCTGGTTCGGATGAATTCTGTCCCAGGCGATGTAGGAAGAATGGCGGTACTGGAAATAATCATTGAATACAGCCTGCAGGTCGATGAAGCGGCAGCCGTATTTTTCAGCCAGCTCACTGCAGATGGCCCCGTAGGTGTCCATGCGTTTTCTCATCCAGTCCTCTCCATTTGGCTCCATGTAGTATGGAGTCATAAGGAAAATACCTTTTACGTTGTCTTTTACGGAAAGAATCATCTTCTCGATGTTGGAACGGTACTCCTCCGGGGATACCTGCTCGTCCGGGATAGCCGGGCTGTCGAACTGTCTCCAGACGTCATTGATGCCGATGCAGATAGATACCCAGTCCGGTTTTAAGGATACAACATCGCGGTCGAAGCGCTGCAGCAGGTCGCGGCTTGTGTTTCCGCTGATACCGGAGTTTGTCACGCGGATATATATCTCCGGGTAGAATGCTGCGAGCATGTTCTCGACAATTCGAACGTAGCTCTTTCCGACATTTTCAAATAAACCTTCCCCCACCGGCTGTGCGCTCTCCATATCCGTTACGGAATCTCCTGCAAATACAATCCGGTCCATGTGTTCAAAAATCATTTCTGTACCTCCTCTGGTCCTAATTTTTTAAATCTTCTGAGCCCCATTATAGTCTTGCCGTTTCGACTGTGCAAGGCAATCTTTGCGAATCCCCCCCACTTGGCGGACGCAAAATTCCCGGCGGCAAAGCGTCGTTTTTTGTGCCTTGCTGTCGGGAATTTCATCTTTCTTTTTCTTACTCAATGCCATCCATATAAGCATTGTAAATCGCCGGATCAATATTCTCCTCAATCGACTTATACACACTCTTCGATGCCTCTCGGATCTCCGCTCTTGTCTGGTCATCGAGTGTCAGAATCTTCGTTCCGCTCTCCTCGATCGTCGCGATCTTGTCGGCGATACGGGCATCGGACTGCTCTCTTGCGTACTCGGTCGCAATCTTTGCGGCCTCTGTCATGATCTCCTGCTCGTCCTCCGGCAGAGCTTTGAAGAAATCGTCGTTGACAATCAGGGAAATCAGATGCGGCAGATGGTTCGTTTCCACTACGTAATCCTGCTGCTCATACAGGTTATTCGAAACGATGACCTCATACGGGTTCTCCTGCGCATCAATCGTGTGCTGCTGCAGGCCGATGTAAACCTCACTGAAGCTCATCGGCGTCGGGTTGGCACCGATGGCTTTCCAGAATGCCAGATGGTAGCTGTTCTCCATGGTACGGATCTTCTGGCCCTTGAAATCCGAAAAGCTGTAAACCGGCTTATTCGTACTCATGACACGAAATCCCTGATCCGCCATACCGAGCAGGTGATAGCCGCCCTCTGTATAACATTGCTGATCAGCTCGTAAAACTCCGGATTATCAATCTTCTCACGGCATTCATCGAGAGAATCAAACACACACGGCAGATCAAACACGGCAAGATCCCCCATAAAGGAAACCTGCGGTGCCGTATTCTGTACGACAAACGGAATATCACCATCGGCACACGTTTCAAGCAGATCGCGGTCGCCGCCGAGCGTTGAGTTTGCGTAAACCTGAATTTTCATCCTTCCATCGCTCAGCTCTGAAATCTCTTCCGCAAACTTCTCGGCGAAAATCTGTGTTACCGTATCCTCCGGGCTCGCCGTTGCCAGCGGCCAGGAATAGCGCTGTGTCGTCTCTTCCCCGGAAGAGCCGCAGCCGGCAAGCGATGCGCCAAGTGCAACGACAGTAGCAAGTACCGTCGCTGTTCGGAAAAGTTTTTTCTTTTTTGTCATCTTTTTCATTGTCCTTCGCTCCTCCCTATAAAATTCCAATCGAAATTGCCGGAATAAACGTAATCAGCAGCAGTGCCACGAGAAAGAAACCGATCATCGGCATAGCCTTCTTTGCGATCTGCATGACCGGAACCTCGGTCAGGGAGCTTGCCACGAACAGGTTGACGCCGATCGGCGGTGTTACGAAACCAATCGCAAGGTTGACAACATGATGACACCAACTGAATCGGATTCATGCCGATTGCCTGTACGATCGGCAGAAGGATCGGAGTCAGAATCAGGATTGCCGGTGTGGTATCCATCACCATTCCGACAATCAGCAGGAATACATTGATGATCAGAAGGATCGCAACCGGGCTGTGGAAGTTGTTCAGGATAAACTCGCTGACCGTCTGCGGTACCTGCATCAGCGTCAGCACACGGGAAAATGCCGTCGATGCCGCCAGAATAAACAGGATCGGGGTGAAGGTACGAATCGCCTCAACCAGAATGGACCAGATGTCGCGGATGCGGATACTCCTGTACACAAAAAGGCTGATGATCAGTGCATAGAATACGGAGATAACAGCCGCCTCAGTCGGGGAAGCGACACCGCTGTAGATACAGCCAAGGATGATCACCGGACTGAGCAGTGCAAAAAAGCTCTCTTTTAAAACGCGAAGCAGGCCTTTGTCATGCAGCACTTTGACTTCTGCATGGATCTTCTCTTTGTCCTCCCCATACCGTTTGCAGTGATAAACGGCATAAACCATCAGCAGCAGACCGATCATCAGACCCGGTACAATTCCGCAAGGAACAGGTCACTGACCGAAGCGCCGGAAGCCATACCGTACATGATGAACGGAATACTCGGGGGAATGATAACGCCAAGGCCGCCGGCAACTGCCACAATCGCTGTGGAGAATGTCAGATCATAACCAAGGGTAGTCAGAATCGGGATTGTCATGCTTCCGACAGCGGCAACGGTCGCCGGAGCGGAACCGGAAATCGCACCGTAAAAAAGGCAGGTGACGATAACCGCGCACGGCATACCTGCGGTGAATTTTCCGAGAAAATAGGCAAAGACATCAAACAGTTTTTTGGAGATGCCTCCCTTAGCCATGATGATACCGGAGAGGACGAACATCGGAACTGCCAGTAGAGGGAAGGAATCGAGTCCTCCGAACATGGCACGGATCAGATATTTGGCTCCTACCGTAAAAGACGGGTCAAACACCGACGGAAGCACAGATGTGATTCCAAGGGTAATCGATACCGGAACAGCGATGACCAGCAATGCAACAAAAATCAGAAATAATACTACGACTGGCATTAGCGTTCCTCCTCATTCGAATTTTTAATCGTATGGATGCGGTTGTCGATACCCGCGTTCAGGGCATTTTCTGTGGTGTTATCTGCTCCGGCATTTGCCTCGATGAAGGATTCCGGCGTATTTCGCTCCGGATGGGCCGGGTCGAAAACGTTCTCACCGCGTGCCACACGGAACTCGATCATCCACCGTTGCAGAACGCGGAATGCAACCAGCACAAAGGAGACAAGCGGTGCTGCCTGGATAAAATACATCGGGATTTTGCAGGCCGGGGAAAGCTGGCCGCTTTTAACTGACGACATCATATAAGAAAAAGCAAACGGAATCATATAGATGAAAAAAATCAGTTCAAATGTATGATTCACAATTTTGAAAACAGCTTTTCCTCTCCGCGGGAAAATCGCAACAAACTGCTCGATCTTGATGGAAAGGCATTTCTTGCTGCAGTAGCTGACGCTTAAAAAACCGCACCAGATAAAAATATATCTGGTCAGCTCTTCCGACCACGACAGCGACATGCCAAGGACGTAGCGGCAGAAAACCTGAATTCCCATGATCAGCGTCATGGCGATCAAACCGATCACAAGAAGAAATTCTTCCAAGTTTTCATCCAGCCAGTGAAATACTCTCTTCATAAAAGGCATACCTCCGTTAAATTTATAACAGAACAATAATACAAAAGGGACATCGGCATCAACAGCAAAGCTAAAAATACCGGTGTCCCCTAAAGAAAAAACGGTTACATGGCTTTGTGAAGCAGATCCAGAACGGTGCTCAGATCATTCACACCCATCTGACCCGGTGCGGATGCTTTCTTTGCCGCGCCGAAGGTCATGGAAGAGCCAAACACCTCACCGCAAAGACGGCTGATCACGCCGGTGCCTGCCATCGACATGGTGATGATCGGTCTGTCCGCATAATTGGTGGTCATTTCCTCTGTTGCCGCAAGCAGGGTCAGAACGTCTTTCTTATTCTGCGGCATAACAGCGATCTTCGGAATATCTGCGTTCATATCCTGCATTTTGCGCAGTCTGTAGATGATGTCTGCTTTTGCAGGAGTTTTGAAGAAATCATGGTTGGAAGCAACAACCTTTACGCCTGCTGCGTGTGCACCGTCGATGATCTTCTTTACAATGTCATCTCCGGTAAAGATCTCAACATCCACCAGATCCACATATCCGGTCTGTGCTGCTTTGATGTTCAGCTCCGCATAGGCTGTCGGCTCAATCGCTTTTTCACCGCCCTCTTTGGAGGTACGGAATGTCATCAGAAGCGGAATATTGCCGAGTGCTTCGCGAGGTCTTTTAACACGTCCTCTACCTGTGCAAAGTCGAATACACCCTCGAACCAGTCTACACGCCATTCTACAACGTCAACCGGAATCGAATGGAAAGTTTTTGCTTCTTCGATGATATCGTTTTTGGTAACGCCTACGATCGGAACGATGATCTTGGTGCACCGGCACCGATTTCAATATCACGAACTTTTACTGTATTCATGTGTTTTTCCTTCTTTCTTCAATATTAACCCTAACTTTTCTTTTGCAGCTTTTCTTTTTCACGCCCGGATTCCCTGGTACTTCGTACTCCCGCAATCCTTAACCTCATTTTAGTTGTCCTGCTGTGCAAGTTCAACCATTTTTTTATAGCGAATGTTTACAAACAGTCCAAGCGCAACACCAACTGCGGTCAGAACGATGTTCATGGTCATAACGCCGGACGGCTGCATTTTAGATGCTGCGGTCAGGATGGTGTAGTTGCAAAGAGAAGATGCAATCATAACCAATGCGGTTACGGTTCCTTTGATTTTCGGGAACAGCATATTGCAAACGGAAGTTGCGATCTGAAGCAGTCCGCCTGCGCCTGCCCATCCGATAATGAAAGCACCGGCAATCATCAGCGGTTTGCTCTGTCCCATCAGGACAGCAATCATAGTTACAAGGCAAATGGCCGGGTAAACAACGATGAAACGAACATCTTTGATTTTTCTGGTCAGGAACGCTGTTACGATCAGTGCCAGCATGGTTCCTGCAGAATAATAGGTCTGCATGATGGACGGATCAGCCCAGCTACATTCTCTTTTGCAAGTTCTGTGCACAGTTCAGCCACAGCTGGAATGTACCGGTGCAGGTGAATCCGATCAGGATCATGGCGATGGATTCGAAGGAGAAATGTGTATGTTTCAGACTGTCGATCAGGCCTCTTTTTTGCCGGATGCTTTCTGGTCAGCGTCTGGCAGCGGGAACAGGAATACCAGTACAAAAAGTACGATATAAGCGATTCCGCATCCGTAGAATAACGGATTGTAGGAGGTAAGGCCTGCTGCTGTAGAAGTAACAGCTACACCAAGAACAAATGGAAGCAGCATCTGAGCAATTGCGATGAAGAATTTGATTCCCATGGTAGCAACGCCAGGAGCTTTGTAAATAATCTCGGATACTGCCGGGTAAATACCGGTATCCAGGAAGGAGTTTGCGATACCGCCGATAATGGCGCATACGTAAGCGATGGTATAACCACCGTGTGTTCCTGCATTAAATGCAAGGGCAAGGCCGATCAGATAAATTGCATAAGAAGCACTTCCGATTGCGGTGGAAATGCGACGTCCGAGCTTGTCGGACAGAGGACCTGCAAATGGCAGTGCGATCAGACGGCCAAGACCGAGTGCTGCGGAAATTGCGGTAATTGCCATTGCTTCCACTCCCCAAGCTGCTGCCAGAGCCTCTTTGATGACTGCCTGGCCCAGGATGGAGCATCCAACACCGTGGATAAAGTAGTTCAAGTACAGAATTAATGCACTTGGCAGGTATTTCTTGTTCATGGTTTCTCTCCTTTTTAAATAGATTATGTTGAGGTCAAATTGTCTTTTTCCTCTGTTCGGTTCATCCTTTTGTTTTGTCACAAACAACAGATTACCAGTTTCGTGAATGTTAAAAAAAATAACATTTGCCTTTATTTTAACAGTGAAAACGTGTACGGTCTAATGCTTTTAAAGGAAAAAACCAATGCATTGAATGCATTGATGTGGTATACTTGAGTTATCATAATAAGAGGAAGCAAAGACTTTCTTACGGAACCATTTTTTCAGGAGGAAAATCCACATGACACTGAATCAGATTCTCTATTTCCGAAAGGTTGCCCGGCTGGAAAATTATCACCAGGCAGCAGAGGAACTTTATATTTCCCAGCCATCCCTGAGCCGTTCGATGGCCGCCCTTGAAAGCGAGCTTGGAATCACGCTGTTTGAAAAGAAAGGGCGCGGTGTTGTCCTTACCAATGCCGGCCGCCTTTTTCTGGAGCATGCAGACCGGATCGCGGGCGACTGTGACATTGCGACAGGTAAAATGAAAGAGCTCGCCTCCGGTGGCGGCAAAATCAATATCGGTTATATTTTTCCACTTGCCGGACATTATATTCCGCACAATGTCCGCACCTTTCTGGACAAAGAAGAAAATAAAAACGTTGCCTTTAGTTTCTGGCAGAACATACCCCTGCCATTGCACAGAAGGTGAAATCCGGTGAACTCGATCTTGGGTTTGGCGGCTTTTTAAAGCGCGATGACATGGAGTTTTTTCCGTTGATCCAGCAGCCGCTTGTCATCGTATCCCCGGAACAGCATCCGATTGCCGATGAACCGGAGGTTCCGCTTGTAAAGCTTACCCGTTATCCGGTGATCGGCTACGACCGCGCCTCCTGGATGGGAGCTTATACCGGTCATCTCTACCGAAAATATCAGCTTCATCCGAATATTATCATGGAATGCCCGGATGAATATTCGATTGTGGCACTGGTACGCGAAAACTTCGGCATCGCACTTATGCCGCGAACCGATATTCTGGAACAGGCAGACGGCATCCGTATCCATACGCTGAACGGTCTCGAGATTTATCATCAGACCTTTATGTTCTGGATGAAGAACCGCTACCGGCTTCCGGCTGTCGAACGGTTTACCGAATACATGAAACAGCACGCTGACATTATCGAAGAGTCCGGAAACGATAGCGAAAACGTATCAAAAGTTTATCTGAAAGATATTGTTAATTTTTAGTCGAAAGCGTTATGATGAAATTGTCACAAACAGAGGATTACCGCTCATGTAATGAATAAGGAGAAATTTTCATGAAGAGTGCTTACCCCAAAATTTTTGAGCCAATTACAATCAAACGAACAACGATTAAAAACCGTATTGCAATGACCCCGATGGGAACCAACTACGGTGAGACAAGCGGTGAAATGAGTAACCGTCATATGAACTACTACTCTCTCCGCGCAAAAGGCGGCGTTGGTCTTATTATTCTGGAGAACGCCAACATCGAGTACCCGTCGTTCCAACGGAACCAGCCAGATCCGTATCGACCACGACAGCTTTATGCCGCGCTACTATCAGTTAGTCGAAAACCTTCATAAAAACGGTGCTACCGTAGCGATCCAGATCAACCACGCCGGAGCTTCCGCATCTTCCGCAAGAACCGGTATGGAAACCGTTTCTTCTTCCAACATCCCGACAAAAGCCGGCGGAGAAACCCCTCGCCCGATGACAAAAGAAGAAATCATGACAACCGTGAAAAAATACGGCGAAGCTGCAAAACGTGTGCAGGCCATCGGCTTTGATGCCATTGAAATCCACTGCGGCCACTCCTACCTGATGAGCCAGTTTATCTCCCCGTATTACAATAAAAGAACCGATGAATTCGGTGGTTCTGTAGAAAACCGCCTGCGCTTCCCGCGTATGGTTCTCGAAGAAGTACGTAAAAACGTCGGACCGTGGTTCCCGATCATCGTCCGTATCTCTGCTGAGGAGCGTGTTCCGGGAGGAAATACTCTGGAAGATACCCTCGAGTACCTCGAGTACCTGGATGAGTTCGTAGATATGTATGACGTATCCTGCGGCCTCAACCCATCCCTGCAGTATCAGATCGACTCCAACTTCCTGCCGGACGGATGGCGTTCCTACATGCAAGAGCCGTAAAAAATAAATTCAAAAAACCGGTTATCAATGCCGGTAACTACCGTGACCCGAAGGTCGTTGAAAAAGTTCTGGAAAGCGGCGATGTTGATATCGTCGGCATGGGACGCGGCCTGATCGCTGAGCCGAACTGGGTAAAGAAGGTGGAAAACGGCGAGGAAGATATCCTTCGAAAATGCATCTCCTGTAACGTCGGATGTGCCGGAAATCGTATCGGTGTCAACCGCCCGATCCGCTGTACCGTAAACCCGGCTGTTCCGGAAGGCGATGTTTACAAAGCACTGAAAGTGAACAAAAACTGTAACGTTGTTGTTGTCGGCGCCGGTACTGCCGGTATGGAAGCAGCCTGCACCGCTGCAGAAGTCGGATGCAACGTTTTCGTACTCGAGAAAAACGACCACATCGGCGGTCTTTCCACTTTCATCTCTGATCTTCCAAGCAAGAGCCGTATGAAAGACTTCCCGAAATACCTTGAGGCAAGAGCCGCCAGACTGAAAAACCTGTATATTTTCCTCAACACCGAAGCTACGGTGGATAAGATCAAACAGTTCAAACCGGACATCATTGTAAACTCCACCGGTTCCGTTCCGCTTGTTCCACCGATCAAAGGCCTGAAAGAGAACATCGATGCCGGAAACGTAAATACCATCTTTGGTATGATCAACAATGTAAACGCCGGAAAATATCCGGAAGAAGCCTGTCAGGGCAAGAAGTCGTTGTAGTCGGCGGCGGTTCCGTAGGACTTGACGTTATTGAATACTTTGCACCGAGAGGCGCCGAGTGTACCATCATCGATATGCTGCCGCAGATCGGTATGCTTGCAGACCCGATCACCAAATGCTCCATGCGTGAGACACACGACAAATACGGTGTAAAAGAATATGTCAACACTGCTCTTCAGGAAGTAAAAGAAAACGCATTCACTGTAAAGCTTCCGGACGGAACCATCCAGGATCTCACCTTCGATTACGGATTCAACTGTCTTGGAATGCGCTCCAATAACCCGATTCTGCCGGAGCTTCAGGAAGCATTCGCTGATACCCATACTTATATTTATACCATCGGCGATTCCGTCCGCGCACGCCGCATCATGGAAGGTACCATGGAAGGCCGCGCGATCCTGAATGTACTGGAGTCCCAGGCTACCTGCATCTGGAGCCGCTTGAGTAATCACTGAATCACTTTCTTACACAATATAAAAAAACAGAAAAGAGGAAAATATCATGCCAAATATTACAGGACATACCGAATTAGTTGGATTAATGGCTTACCCGATCCGTCACACCCAGTCTCCGACAACCCACAACCTTGCATACGACAAAAACGGAGATGACGTCATTCAGCTTGCTTTCGAAGTTGATAACGATTCTTTAAAAGATGCTGTGCAGAGTATCCGCGCGCTGAAAATGCTCGGTTCCAATATTTCCATGCCAAACAAAACTGTTGTCCACAAATATCTGGACGAAGTAGATGAAGCAGCTAAGTTATGCGGCGCTATCAATACCGTAGTCAACCTCCGCGACAAAAACGGTCAGGTAACCGGAAAACTGAAAGGCTACAACACCGATGGTATGGGATACTGGCAGGCACTGACCGAAGAGGGCATCGATTTCAAGGGAATGAAGATGGTCCTGATCGGAACCGGCGGTGCTGCTACTGCAATTGCAGTGCGCGGTGCTCTGGATGGAGTTGCAGAAATTGAAATCTTCAACATCAAAGACAAATTCTACAGCCGTGGAGAGGAAATTGTTGATCTGATCAATAAGAACACCAACTGCAAGGCTACCATGAACGATCTGGCAGACAAAGACCTCCTGAAAGAAAAAATGCACGCAGCTGACCTGTTCTGCGATGCTACCGGCGTAGGAATGCATCCACTCGAAGACCTTTCCAACATTCCTGATCCTTCCTTCTTTAAAAAAGATCTCATCGTAACGGATACCGTTTATGCTCCGCGCGAAACCGTTATGATGAAACAGGCAAAAGAAGCAGGATGTGAGAAAGTATTCAACGGCATGGGCATGATGCTGTTCCAGGCACTCATCGCAATCAAGCTGTACACCGAAAAGATACTCCGGTTGACTACATGAAAGAGAAACTTGGAATCTGATTTCCGGGCGAATCTTTTCCATCTTAAACCTTAATCAAAAACCAACACGAAAAAGAGGAAATGAACTTTGCGTCATTTCCTCTTTTTTTCTTGCTTTCTTTCGGCATCTGGAGTATAATTC
>ENA-OQCP01000907-OQCP01000907.1-human-gut-metagenome-genome-assembly--contig:-NODE-907-length-12327-cov-1.497377_pt1 | contig 12327 bp, 13 predicted proteins | sample MGYA00242760_ERZ504583 | MGnify/ENA primary metagenome ERZ504583 (study PRJEB26092, sample SAMD00036308) | human gut metagenome | host: Homo sapiens | study: EMG produced TPA metagenomics assembly of...
AAGTATCGTTTGTATCCAAGAATCCCCTGCATTTAGGCATGGGGAGTATGTCAAAAGATAAATATTTAAATTTTGCTCCATATAATATCACAAAAGAGATGATAAAAGAAGCAATAGATATGCTCGAAGCCTTAAAGCACAAGAAAACTTTTTGAGTTCTAAAATATTTTGATATATAATATATGTATTGGTTTTTCACGAAGTTGTAAGATAAGTAATAGATTATTTTTTATCAAGAATGAGAAAAATATTTTGCAGTAGTGAGTGTACTCTGATTGTGATATACTAATAAAAGATTAAGTTATTACGCCATTAATAATAGAAAGGGATTTGCATGATAGAATTACCAAGCATTCAACAATTAGAAAATTTTATTATTTATAGCAAAGTAAAAGATATAGCAACGGCAGCTAGAGAAGCAAATGTTACTCGTTCGGCATTTAGTTTTCAAATGAAAAATTGGAAGAAATAGTTGGTACTCAATTAGTTGTTCACGGAGAAAATACAATAGAACTTACTAAAGAAGGTCAAATCTTCTTAGCTAAAGCGGAAAAAATCGTATCGGAATTAAAACAATCTTTAAGTGAAATGAAAAAATTAGCTGGAGAAGAAGTTTCTTTATCTGTAGGTGCGTTGATGTCTTTAGGTGATGTATTTATCAATCAGCACTTAACTTATTTTAAAAAATACAACACTAATATAAAGATTAATGTTTATAATTTAGAAGCAAAAGAATTGATAAATCAGTTAGAAGCAGATAAATTAGATATAGTATCATCATTTTCCTTAAAGGATTTACAAGATGATGAATATGAAAATATATTTTTCTGTGATGAAGAAATGGTTTATTATGCTCCAAATATTGAGCATTTAGGTAATATTATCAATGTAGAAGAAATCGCTCAATATCCAATGGTACAGTATTCTCCATATTATTTAATGAATGCTACTATAAAGAATTATTTTAATAAATTAGGTTGTCATCCTCAAGTGGAAGCTTGGTTTGCTACTCCATATACGATTATGCATTATTGTCAACAAAATCAGGTGGGGGCTGTATTGCCAAAACGCTTGTTAAATGCTATGGGATTTTTTGATGGTTATTATGATATAGAACCAGATTTTACTTTAAAATGCCATCTATTGTATAAAAAACAAATCCAAAATATAATATATAAAGATTTTCATTGATTATATCAATACTTTATATAATAAAAATAACAATAATTGAGTTTAGTGTATGCAGGATAATTAAAAATATGAATTAAAATCGTCAGTGTAAAAAGCTGGCGATTTTTTTATGATAAAATGTATGATTTTATCGTTAAAATGGATAAATTTGTGTTATAATAATAAACTATAATGTAATGATGTTAATCTAGGAAGTGATTTTATGACAAGAATTTCAGTTGAATTAGTACCAAGAGATGTTGAAGTATTAAAAGAAGAAGTAAAAACAATAAAAGAAAAAATTAAGCGATGTTGATTTCATTAATATTCCAGATTTGTTGAGTTGTGATACTAGAAGTTGGGACGGAGCAAATATTGCAAAAGCTTATTTCGATGATGTAGTACCACTCTAAGAGCGATGGATTTTGATTTTACAAAAGATTTACCGATAAAAGATAAATTGAGAGAATATAATATAAAAGAAGTTCTTGTTATAGAAGGTGACCCACCACAAAGTATGCTTTATCAAGTATATCCAACAATAAGTACAGATATTATTAAAAAATTTAGTGAAGAAATGCCAGAAATTACAGTATATGCAGGAATTGACCAATATCGCAGTAGTATGAAAGAAGAAGAATATCGCATTCGTCGTAAGCAATTAGCTGGAGCAAAAGGATTTTTTACACAACCATTTTTTGATATGCGTTATTTAGAAATGTATGCAGACCTTTTAGATGGTTTAGATATTTATTGGGGAGTTTCTCCAGTTTTATCCGAACGCTCTGTAAGCTATTGGAGAAATAAAAACAATGTTATTTTTCCAAAGGATTTTGAACCAACATTAGAATGGAATATAGAATTTGCTCGTAAAGTGATAGAATTGCTCGCAAACATAATCATAATGTTTATTTAATGCCAATAAAAGCAAAAATAATGCCATACTTAGAAGGTGTTTTCGCTAAATAATAAATCTAAAAGCTGTGAAATAAATTTTTTTCACAGCTTTTTATTTACAAATTTACAATTGAATTCTATAATAGTCATATAAAAAACTGAAAATTAAGTAAATTTTTAAAATTTTATAGTATGATAAATTTTTATTATGATATTAAATTTGGGAAAAGAGGAAGTGTTATGTTTAAGATTTTAAATAAGAAAGTTTTACATGAAAATATTTTGCAATTTACTTTAGAAGCTCCTTTGATAGCGAGAAAAGCAGAACCAGGTCAATTTGTGGTGTTAAGAGTTAATGAATATGGAGAGCGAGTACCATTAACTATTGCTGATTTTAACAGAGAAAAAGGAACTATAGATATTATTTTTATGGTAATAGGTGCGTCAACTACTGTATTAGCATCATTAAATGAAGGCGATAGTATTTTAGACTTAGTTGGCCCTTTGGGTAAAAAAACAGATATTAGACCTGATATGGGAACTGTAGTTTGCATAGGTGGTGGAATAGGTGTTGCTCCAATTTATCCTATTGCTAGAAAGATGAAACAAGTGGGCAACCATGTGATAACAATTATGGGAGCAAAAAATAAAGATATTTTGATTTTGAAAGATGAAATGGAAAAAATATCTGATGAAGTTATTGTTACTACAGATGATGGTTCTTATGGTATAAAAGGATTTGTAACGACAGCACTACAGCAATTAATTGATAAAGGAATTGATATCGCTGAGGTAGTAGCTATTGGGCCTGTCATCATGATGAAAACTGTGCAGATACAACTAGACCATATAATATTAAATGATTGTTAGTCTAAATCCTATTATGGTAGATGGTACAGGAATGTGTGGTGGTTGCCGTGTACAAGTTGGTGATGAAACGAAATTTGCTTGTGTAGATGGGCCAGAATTTGATGGTCATTTAGTAGATTTTGTGAATTTGATGGAAAGACAACGCATGTATAGACCTAAAGAAGAAATTGAAAAAGACCATATTTGTCGTTTTAGCTAAAAAGGTTGAAGAATGGAGGAAAAATAATATGCCTTTAGTAATGCAAAAACATGAAATGCCAGAACAAGATGCTAATGTTCGCAGAAATAATTTGATGAAGTAGCTTTAGGATATACAGAAGAATTAGCCTTAGCAGAAGCTAATCGTTGCCTTCATTGTAAAGTGCCACGTTGTAGAAAAGGTTGTCCTGTAGATATCGATATACCAGCTTTTATTGCTAAAATAAAAGAAGGCGATTTTGAAGGAGCAAATGCAAAAATCAAAGAAGCTAGTAGTTTGCCTGCTATTTGTGGACGTGTTTGTCCTCAAGAAAATCAATGTGAAAAATATTGTGTAATGGGAATAAAAGGTGAACCTGTGGGTATTGGTCGTTTGGAAAGATTTGTAGCGGATTATTGCATGCAAAATTGTGAAGAAAAAATAGAAAAAACAGTAAAAGATGATGCTCAAAAAGTCGCTATTATTGGTTCGGGACCAGCAGGATTAGCTTGTGCAGGTGATTTAGCGAAAAAAGGCTATCAAGTAACAATTTTTGAAGCTTTACATACAGCAGGTGGAGTATTATCTTATGGTATTCCAGAATTTCGTTTACCAAAAGATAAGGTTGTAAAACCAGAAATTGATAATTTGCGTAAGATGGGTGTAAAAATAGAAGTGAATTCTGTAGTAGGTAAATTATTTACAGTTGATGAACTTATGCAAGAATTTAATTTTGATGCTGTATTTATTGCTACAGGAGCAGGTTTACCTCATTTTATGAATATTCCTGGTGAAAATTTAAATGGGGTATATTCTTCAAATGAATTTTTGACAAGATGTAATTTAATGAAAGCATATCGTTTTCCAGAATATGCTACGCCTATTAATGTAGGGAAAAAAGTAGCTGTAGTAGGTGGCGGTAATGTAGCTATGGATTCTGCTCGAACTGCTTTGCGCTTGGGAGCAGAAAAGTATATATTATTTATCGCAGAAGTGAAAAAGAATTACCAGCAAGACGTGAAGAAGTAGAACATGCCAAACAAGAAGGCATAGAATTTAAATTATTGAATAATCCTGTAGCTATCTTAGGTGATGAAAAAGGATATGTAAAAGCCATTCGTTGTATAAAAATGGAATTAGGCGAACCTGATGCTTCAGGTCGTAGACGTCCTGTGGAAATACCTAATTCAGAATTTGATATTGATGTGGATACTGTGGTCATTGCTATTGGTCAAGGGCCAAATCCATTGATACAATCAACTACTCCAGATATGCAGACAAATAAGAGAGGTAATATCGTAGCTGATGAGGAAACAGGAAAAACTACAAAAGAAGGTGTTTTTGCTGGTGGCGATATTGTAACAGGAGCTGCAACTGTTATTTTGGCTATGGGTGCAGGTAAAAAAGCTGCTAAAGCTATTGATGAATATTTGATAGAAAAACGCAATAAATGATAAATTTAAATAGATTGATTTTAGGGTAAAGATATGTTGACCGAAAATCAATCTATTTTTTTAGAAAAATTTTTTGTTATAATGCTTTTATATTTGAATAGAATTTTTTTAGAGGTAAAAGATGAGTTTAATGAATTTTACAAGTATAGATTTTGAGACAGCTAATAAAAATCGTGATAGTGCTTGTAGTGTAGCTGTAGTTGTTATTGAAAACGGTAGAATGGTGGATAGTTATAATTCACTTATAAGACCACCAGAAATGTTTTTTGAAGAAGGTAATATGAAAATACATGGAATTACTCCGCAAATGGTAGAAAATGCACCTACTTTTGCAGATATATGGAAAGATTTACGTATATATTTAGATAATCGAATAGTTATAGCACATAATGCTTTTTTTGATATGGGTGTATTGCGAAGTTGTATTTGGAAATATAATTTAGCTAAACCACAGTTTAAAACAGCATGTACTGTTCAAATTGCTAGAAAAGTATGGCCACAGTTACCAAATCATAAATTGAATACATTGGGAGAATTTTTTCAGATACAATTTAAACATCATGATGCTTTAGATGATGCAAAAGTTTGTGCAAAAATTCCTTTAGTTGCAGGCAGAACTGTAGGTGTGGATAATATGGATAGTTTATTAAGAAAAATAGGTTTAGAAGCAAAAATATTTAAATCATAAAAATTTATAAAAAAGTGTTGACAAAAAACATTTTATAGTGATATAATAAATCTCGCATTCGACGCGAGTGCCAAATGCGGAAGTGGCGGAATTGGCAGACGCGCTAGACTTAGGATCTAGTGTCTTTCGGCGTGCAGGTTCAAGTCCTGTCTTCCGCACCATTTGAAATTATAGGCTTTACAGATTTTCTGTAAAGCCTTTTTTGTTTTTTATAAATTATAAAGTTATATTAATTTATTAAATGAAATTGCATTTTTGAGGTATTATTGATTATTTTTGCTTATAAGCATATAATTTAGATAGGATTTATTTCTAGTAAGAAAGGTTGAATTTCAATGAAAGTTTTATTATTAAATGGCAGTAGACGCGAAAAAGGTTGTACATATACAGCTCTTAGTGAAATAGCACAAACTTAGAAAAACAAGGTATCCAAGCAGAAATAATTCATGCAGTACCAGAAACAGAAATTATTAAAAGTGTTGCAGAAAAAGTAAAAACTGTAGATGGTTTAGTAGTAGGTTCTCCTGTATATTGGGCATCTCCATCTGGGGAAATCATTTCTTTTATGGATAGATTATCTAGCTTAGCAGGTAAAGATTTATTACACAAACCAGCAGCAGCTATCGCTTCCGCTAGACGCGCTGGTACAACTGCAACTTTAGATGTACTTGCTAAATATTTTACTTATCATCAAATGCCAGTAGTTTCTGCAAATTATTGGAATGTAGTACATGGCAATACACCAGATGAAGTGAAAAAAGATGCAGAAGGTATGCAAATTATGCGTGTTTTAGGTAATAATATGGCATGGCTTTTAAAATGCATTGAAGCAGGTAAAAATAATGGTGTACAAATACCAGAAACAGAAGCAAAAATAATGACAAATTTCATTCGTTAAAATAGAGTAAACAGAGTTATAACGATTTTTTATTTCGTTATAACTCTTTTTTTGTGGTAAAATATAAATATAGTAGCCGATAAAGAAGGTGTAAACATGGGGAAAAAATCATTATTGACTAAAGAGGATATTGATATATTAGAGTCTTGGGCTGATGGATACTTTTACAAGATTTTTTTATTATTTAGAAGATTTTGTTAAAAAAGGTATAGAGCAAAAATTGTTTACTTTGGAAGAAGCAAAAGAAGATTTAAATATTGCTTTATGGTATGCATATGCAGGCAATAATATTGACATATATGAATATTATTACAAAGTGATAAATTGGATGCCTTATTCAGAAAAAAATGCTAAAGGCTCAGGCGCATGGTATTATCGTTATTCAGTGGCTTTGACTTATTGCAGTGATTTGGAAAAAGCATATAGCTATGCACAAAAAGGTGTACAAGAAGAAGCTGATTATCCATGGGGTTGGTTGAATTTAGCAAAATTACAATATCATTTTGGCGAAAAAGAAAAAGCAATGGCTTCCATAGAAAAGGGCTTATCTCTTGTGCCGGATGATTATGAATTTAAAGTTTTACAAGAGGAAATAAAAGCAAATTGTAGCTTAGAAGAAATGCTATGTCATTATATAAAACCAGAAGATGATGCATTTTTCAAAAATCGACAAATGTATAAACAGCATTTAAAAGAGAAAATGCAAGCTGTAGATGGAGTAATTTGTCATGAGGAGTCTTTGCAGAAGGTAAAAGAATTTTTAAAGGGAAATAAGTGGCAAAGAAAATAATCCTTATTGTACTTGTATGGTAAGTTAGATGATATAACAGTAAAAATTGTTTTTACTATGAATAGAGCGATGTTATCAAAGATAAATATGGATTGGTTAATTAAAGAGTATACTGACATAAAAGATAATTTATTGACTTATGATAAATATGATGTTGAATATAAATTGCAGGAAATAGAGATAGATAGAGATTATCAAATAAAATTAACTTATTATAATAAAAAAGAAAAATTATCTTTAGTTTTGGCTAAAGATAGTAATAAAAAAGTTCAAGAAAATCATAATGAACATTTAAAAAATGACAAAGAAGTAGAAAATTTAGCTTTGACATTATATAAAAGAGATGAACAATTTTCTTATGTGGAATGTTGGTTTGAAGATGATAAAATTGTTAAACATTATGGTTTAGTTGGCGATAAGGGAGATATCAAAAAATATGAAAATTGTTCAATTGATGATTATAAATTATACTTAGATATCTTCGTAGGACGATATGAAAAATTAGGCTATATTTCATGGCGAGAATTCACGAAAAAGACTTTATTAATGAAAATCACTATAGAAGATAATGAACAAAATTTATGGAAAGAAGAAAATGAAGCGCCGATATATTTCCTTTATGAAATGGTACAAAAAGCTTTAGAAATTAATGTAGTGGGCTTTTTAAATGATTGGGGCTATAGAAGAAATGAAAAGAAAAATCTGTATGAAATCGACTTTTATTTTGATACGGTTGATAAAGATATAGCAGTGAATTTAGTAAAACATGTCATAGAAGTATTTTCAATGAATGCTAAATCAAAGGTAGAGGAAGTCATAGAATTAGCAGAAGTTAAAAATGGAGTTGTTTAATTTTTCGTTTATAATAGACGATGCCAAAAATATCTGCTAACGCCCAACCGATAGGGATAGACCACCAAATACCGATTACTCCGATAGAAGGTATGCTAGCAAGGTAATAGGCAAGTCCTACACGTGTGCCTAATGAAATAATGGTTAAGATTACAGACATGCTAGGGAAGTTAATAGCACGATAAAATCCATATAATAAAAATAAAATGCCAATGCCAAAATAGAAGCTACCTTCTATGCGGAGATAATCCACACCGATATTGATAATTTCCGTTTCAGAACTATCAATGAAAATTGTCATTAGAGGGCGAGCAAAGATAAAGACGCCAACAGATATAATTAAACAAAATAGGAATGAGATTTTTATAGCAGATTTAATACCTTGTTGAATTCTATCTGTTTTTTTAGCACCGTAGTTTTGCCCAATGAAAGTAGAAAAAGCATTGCCAAAATCTTGTGCAGGCATATAAGCTAGTGAGTCTATTTTTACAGCAACGGTAAAGGCTGCCATTACTGTCGCACCAAAGCTATTTACAAGATTTTGTACGAGTAAAATTCCGAAATTCATTACAGATTGTTGTGTAGATGTTAATAATGAAGAATTAGAAATATCTTTTATCATGGCTAAATCAAATCTACAATGTTCTTTTTGCGGAATTAATTCAGGGCATTTTTTTATAGTGTAGATTGTTAGACCTAAGGCACAAAAACCTTGAGCTATTACTGTACCGAGTGCAGAGCCTGCCACACCCATTTGAAAATTAACGACTAAAATAATGGAAAGAATAATATTAAAAAGGGCAGAACTTGCTAAAAAGATAAGTGGTGTTTTTGAATTGCCAATAGCACGAAGTAGACAAGTGAAATAATTATAAACAAAAGAAAAACTAAATCCGATGAAAATAATATAAAGATATGTATAAGTTAAATCGAAAATTTCGCTAGGGACTTGCATAAAATAAATGATTTCATCAATGTAGATAAAAATAAAAATATTTATCATTATTGTAAGTATTAATATTAAGATGAAAGAGATAAAAATACTAGATTTTAATTTAAAATAATCTTTTTTCACCATAAAATATTGAAAAATAAAGCTCCGCTACCCATACAAAGACCTAATAATACTGAGGTCAAAAAAATGATTAAGGCATAGCTTGCACCAACAGCAGCTAAGGCATCTGTGCCAATAAAATGACCAACAATTAAAGTATCGGAGATATTATATAACTGTTGCATAAGATTGCCTAAAATCATAGGCAGTGAAAATTTTAACATAGTCATCGAAACAGACCCTGTTGTTAAATCATATTTCATAATAAAAGCACCTCGCTTAGACTATAAAGAAAATATATTGCATAAGTTAGAAAATATTTATATAATAAATATAACTAATTAATTGATTAATTTATACTAATACTTAGAATAATGAAAAAATAATTCAAAAGAAAAGAGGAAAACTAATGGAGGCTTTAGTTACGATTATTAATAAATCAGGAGTTCATGCACGACCAGCAGCAATGCTTGCTCAAATGGGACGCAGATATACGTCTAAAATCACATATACAGCAAAAGGTATCACTGCTGATGGGAAAAATATCATTCCTATAATCAATTTAGGATTATCTTGTGGTACACAAGTGCTTATAACTGCTGAAGGTGATGATGAACAAGAAGCTATTAAAGCTTTGAGTGAACTTGTAAATAATCGTTTTGGTGAGCATCAATAATAATATTTATAACACAAATATATTAAGAAGTTAAGAGTTGTCTTCGCTCTGAAATTATGCTAATATATCTTATACAATTTAATGTTTTGTAAAAGACAATGAAAAAGAGAGTATAGATATAATTGAGTTGTGCAGAGAGAAAATTTATAGCTGAAAAATTTTCCAACCCAGTATCTAGAAAGTAGCTTTGGAGTCCTCATACCGAAATAATATTAAGTATGAGCGCAGATACAGCGTTATGTAATGAAGTTTTATCTGAATTTTATGTAGTTAATTTATAAATTTAGATAAGAAAAATTAGGTGGTACCGCGAAGATATCTCTTTCGTCCTTTTATGAGGAATGAAAGAGATTTTTTTGTGTAATTTTTGCCTGATTTAACTGATTAACTTTAGTTTTTGTGTGAAAAATAGGAGGTATTTTTTTGATGGAAGAAACAAATATTCCAAAGGTTTATGACCCGCAATCTTTTGAAAAAAATGGTAATCAATATTGGGAAGAAAATAAATTATTCCATGCAGAAGTAGATGAAACTAAAAAACCATTTAGCATTGTAATGCCACCACCAAATGTAACAGGTCAGCTTCATATGGGACATGCTATGGATAATACTTTGCAAGATATTTTAATTCGTTTTAGAAGAATGCAAGGATATAACACTTTATGGATGCCTGGTACTGACCATGCAGGTATAGCAACTCAAGCAAAAGTAGATGCACAACTTCGTGAACAAGGTGTATCTCGTTATGATATTGGTAGAGAAAAATTCTTAGAACATGCTTGGGCATGGAAAGAAAAATATGGCAATCGCATAAAATATCAAATTCGTACACTTGGTTCTTCTTGTGATTGGGATAGAGAACGTTTCACTATGGATGAAGGTTGCTCTCATGCCGTTCGTGAAGTATTTGTACAATTATATAAAAAAGGTTTAATTTATCAAGGCAAACGCATAACTAACTGGTGCCCACACTGCAATACAGCACTTAGCGATATTGAAGTAGAACATCAAAATGAACAAGGTCATTTATATCATTTAAAATATCAAGTTGAAGGCGAAGATAGATTTGTAGAAATCGCTACAACTCGTCCTGAAACTATGTTTGGTGATACTGGTGTAGCTGTTCATCCTGATGATGAACGCTATAGCGATTTAGTAGGTAAAACTTTGATTTTACCAATCGTTGGTCGTCGTATACCACTTTTTGCTGATAGTTATGTAGACCCACAATTTGGTACTGGTGCAGTAAAAGTAACACCAGCTCATGACCCTAATGACTTTGATATGGGTGCTCGCCATAATTTAGAACAGATTGTAGTAATCAATAATGATGGTACAATGGCAGAAAATACTGGTAAATATGCTGGTCTTGACCGTTATGAATGCCGTAAACAATTAATCGAAGATTTAAAACAACAAGGCTATTTAATCAGCATTGAAGACCATGAACATGCAGTAGGTCATTGCTCTCGTTGCTCTACAACTGTAGAACCACTTGTATCTAAACAGTGGTTTGTAAAAATGGAATCTTTAGCAAAACCTGCAGCTGAAGCTGTAAAATCTGGCAAAATTAAATTTGTTCCAGAAAGATTTTCTAAAATCTATTGCAATTGGTTAGATAATATACGCGATTGGTGTATCTCTCGTCAGCTCTGGTGGGGTCATCGTATTCCAGCATGGTATTGTGATGATTGCGGTGCAACTATCGTAGAAAATGAAGATGTAACAGTTTGTCCTCATTGTGGTAGCAAACATACTCATCAAGATGAAGATGTACTTGATACATGGTTTAGCTCTGGTCTTTGGCCATTTGAAACTATGGGTTGGCCAGAACAAACAGCAGAATTAAAACAATTCTATCCAACAAGTGTACTTGTTACAGGATATGACATTATTTTCTTCTGGGTAGCTCGTATGGTAATGATGGGCTTAGAATTTGGTAAAGACATTCCATTTAAACATGTATTTATTCATGGTCTTGTACGTGATAGTCAAGGTCGTAAAATGAGTAAATCTTTAGGTAATGGTATTGACCCTGTTGAAGTAATTGAAAAATATGGTGCAGATACACTTCGCTTTATGCTCATCACAGGTAATACACCTGGTAATGATATGCGTTTTTATTGGGAACGTGTAGAATCTGCTCGTAACTTCGCTAATAAATTATGGAATGCTTCTCGTTTCATGCTCATGAATCTTGAAGGTTTTGACAAAACTTTTGTTCCAGAAGCTAGTGATTATACTTTAGCTGATAAATGGATTTTAAGCCGTTATGCTAAAACTGCTATCAGCATTACTGAAAACCTAGAAAAATTTGAATTAGGTGAAGCTGGTCGTTCTTTATATGACTTCATTTGGAATGAATTCTGTGATTGGTATATTGAACTTAGCAAAGCTCGTCTTTACGATAAAGAAAATGTTCGTCCACGTAAAGTAGCTCAATATGTTTTAGGTTATGTACTTGAACATACACTTCGCTTATTACATCCATTTATGCCATTTATTACAGAAGAAATTTGGCAACACATTCCACATGAAGGTAAGAGCATCATGGTGGCTGATTGGCCAACAGGTGAAGAAACAAAACTTGATGATGCAAGCGAAGTAGAAATGACTACTATCATGGAAACAATCAAAGCTATCCGTAATATGAGAGCTGAAGTAAATGCAGCACCAAGCAAAAAAACAGAAGTAATTCTTCATTTAAGTGATGAAAGCTTAACTGATGTATTTGCTAAAAACAGTGGATATTTAGAAACAATTAGCTTCTGCTAAAAATGTAACTATTTTTAGCAAAAAG
>ENA-OQCP01000908-OQCP01000908.1-human-gut-metagenome-genome-assembly--contig:-NODE-908-length-12324-cov-2.407805_pt1 | contig 12324 bp, 20 predicted proteins | sample MGYA00242760_ERZ504583 | MGnify/ENA primary metagenome ERZ504583 (study PRJEB26092, sample SAMD00036308) | human gut metagenome | host: Homo sapiens | study: EMG produced TPA metagenomics assembly of...
GGCTTCCTCTCCTGCATCCCGCAGGATGGCATCCCGCAGGTTATCCCGGAAATCCAGAATGACTTTCACTCGTTCCTCACCGGTAAAACCGGACAGCGGGTACAGGAGGAATCCAGCGGCAATGCCATCCTTGTGGTACTCATCCACCATATCACTGCGGGCAGTCAGGTAGTCGTTGATGAGCACCGGCAGGCGGCAGCTTCCAGTATAGACATCCAGCCGCCAGTCAGCCTCTGGGTCCTCCACCGGTTTCAGTTCATAGGCAAGGTAGCTGTTTTCCAGGTAGTCGCTACCATCCCGCCAGAGAGAAAGTCCCATGCTTTGCAGCAACTCCGGCAGTTCAGAAAGCAGCTTGGCCGGTTCGTCTTTCGGCTGAGCATAAACATCAAACCCAGCAACAAAGGCGATAGCGGAAACTTCTCCGATGGTTTGATCTACCAGCATAGAGAGTGCCCACCAGACCTTGTCTGTGTCCTCTTTCAAGATCGGCGTCAGCTTTTCACAGTAAAGGACCAGACTTACCTGATGATCCTCTGTTTCCTCTGCCACATCTGCACATCATCAGCCGAACTCGATCTCTCCACCCGCAGCTCGAACCCCTCACAGGGCTGGCGGCCTACCCAGATATTCCAATGCTCAAGCACCGATTCTGGGGCCTGCTTCTGGAAGTACACCAACGGGAACAGGCGGGAGCGAAGGCCCTCTGGACTGAGGATCAATTCATACTTTTCGCCATTGAAGCCCAGCTCAAAAGAAGTATCACGCAGGGCCGTTTTGAGCGCGTTCCCGCATTTTTCAACCAGTTCTTCGCCGCGCTGGTGCGTTTCGTCAGTTTCTATGATTTGACGCAGTTCTACCTCAATCTGAGAAAAGGCTGCCCATGCTTCCTGCGTCCTTTCACGGAAGTTCTTTTCAAAGCGGGGCAGGGACAAACGACGGCGGCAATCGTCTATGTACTCCTGGGTATCTTTGTCTCCGGGGCGGGCTTTCAGGGCCTTTTCAAAGTAACGCAGGGCGGGACCTTCCTCATCCAGAAAATAATAAGCGGAAGCGATCCGATAATTCCAGCAGTGATCTTCGGCAAAATGCTCCTCATGGGGAGCCAAAAGTTCCAGCGCCTTTTCAAAAGGCTCCCGTTCTCCTATATGTGCAACGGCAATATATGCCTTGGCCAGCTCACTGTCCAGTTCCGGGGTGCGCTCCTCGGCAGGAATCGCTTCCAGGGTGTCGATTACCTTCTGCGCTTCATCCTGTTCAAACCATTGCTGGCATTGTTTCAATAAATCCATATCATAATCTCCTTTTCCATCTTCGGTAGGGATAGGTTTCACTAATAAGCAGAGCTTGTAATTTCAAAGCTAAAATTCATATCTGCATTTATGGTGACTTCTTCATTTGTGGCTGGTTGTATCACAAACTCAAATGTAGGTTCATAGTCCCCATCCTGCAAGGTTTCTCCACCAAATCTCGATATGATACCAGCCATTTGCAAGCTCAATCATCGGCTTCTTATGCACTCTATAGTAAGAAATCAGATCTTTCACCTTTTCAGGCGTAAACTGTTCCAATATTGGCCATGTAAAAAGCATCAGCATATTATGATCTACTTTGAGGGAATAGCCACTTTTTCTAAGCTGCAATCGGTTTCTTTCTTTGCACAGCTCCGGTCTATCACCAGAGAGATTGAACAATATGGTATAGGGATAGTTTTCAATACCGGCCATTGGGATTACAATTCCTTCGTCAAATACCCTGTCGCCGCTTTCGTTTGTGGTAAACTCCATCGCTAAATCATCTGAAAGATGATTTGCCTGCTTCCAGTCCTCCAGCAACAAAATGTCACCAAGGAGAAAATAATTAACAAGATCGTTTAATACTTCCGTAAACCTATATATCATCCATTATGCCTCCCTTACAATCCTGTCCGCTGCCAGCCGTTCAGCCGCTCCTGCACCGCGTCAATCATCCAACCCTCGCCCACGCGCTTCATGAGAAAGCGGCGGTCAAAGCCGGTATTTTTCTCTCTGGTGTAGATGTAGAGCTTGTTCTTGGTGATCTGCTCCGCGTCAAGGAATTCTTCCCCGTTGTAGGTGCCCTGGGCGCTGTATGAGAGGCCCAGAGGCCGGTAGCCAGACGGGGCTTTTCGCTCACATACTTCTCCCAGATCGCCAGCAGGCGGGGCACAGCCTCGGCATCTTCAAACCCAACCTGCTCCATGTACTGCTCCCATTCTGTCATTTCGGCAAAGAAAGCGGACAACACACTGCGGCATTCCGACGCTGCCTGCTCATCCAGCTGGACGGGCTTTTTGGCCTTTTCCCGCTGGAGCTGGGAGAAGTGTTCCATCTGCTCCTTGGTAAATTGCACATGGGCCACTGGCTTGATGTAGTTGTTGCCGGCGACAGCCAGCAGTCCATCATAAGTAACAGCAGTGTGGTCGATCCAGATATGAGAGAGCTTGGGGATGGAGGCTGCCTGGAGCAGACCGGCATCATCCAGCCCAGTGTGGTCAAGGGTCAGCAGGTCCAGCTTACAGCCTTGCAGGGCGGACAGGCCGCTGCCGTCGATCCCGGCGTTCCCGGTCAGCAGCAGGATGCGCAGCTTGGGCATGGCGGAAAAAACGGGGAAACAGGCGTCGGTGAGGGTGCCGTTTTCCACGCCGAAGTTGACCATGCTTTTATGCCCGGCAAAGGGGGCCAGCAGTTCATCCGTCACCGGATACCCTTTCACATGGAAGCCCACCAGGTGTAACCGGCCAACCGCTCCATGATCTCTGCGGTCAGCTTCGGAATATCAAATTTCTTTTCTCCATCTAAAGTTAGGACACCGTTTTCCCAATCCGCTGTTCGTGTCCGTTTTGGCCATTCCATAGTTTACCTCCTTACTCTTGCGCTCTATCTATTACCATTCTCCACCCGGATGTCTGCACCCGGATAACAGGACGGAAAAAGTCATAGTTATTGTGAATCTTGTTATCTTCCCGAACCTCCGGTTTACAGTGAGGGGAACAGGGTAAATATCCAAGCAAAGGACCCATGCCACCGCAGACATTGCAGCCACCGTCACCGCCGCAGGTGGTCAATGTTTTCCCGTCTACCAACTCTCGCTTATAGGGGTCGTAGGCAATAGACAGGCCAAATAAGTTAGCCTGCTCCATGTCGTATGGCTTGCCCTGATCTTCCTCGCTTTCAAAGTGGTGCAGATGCATGGAGTAATCCAGTCCATCTCCCCAGGGGAACAGGGTGCGGCATCCGCCTCCGCACAGATAGCCCACTCATCCGGCGTGGGAAGGCTGGCTGCCAGCTCCCACAACAGGGACAGCTGAAACTCTGGGTAGGTCATTGGATGGCACAGCCACGCTCGCCAGTCATCGCCATTGCGTTCAAAGCGAACAGTTTCATGTATCTCAAAACTCTGGCTGTTCTGACCCGCCCACCTCTGCAAGTTCTCCAGCCACTCAGGGTGGGCGGTGATGCGAGGGTCGTTCATAGGTACGCTTTCCCAGCCGATCTCCTCCAGTTTTCTGCCTACGAACATGGGGCCGATGGTCACCTGGCGTACTGGGGTCATGCCCTGCCGGAGAAATTCCTCCACAGAGCCCTCATATTCGATTTCCGCAAAATATCCGCCAGTTCCTCTTGGTTGGCCTTGTCCATCCCTTGGACAAAGCTCTCCCAGCCAAGAATCACGGTATCACCTGGGATAAAGACAAACTCCCGGCCATCTTTTTCAAACAGGCCGGTGGTGCAGCTTTGTCCCCAGCGGGAAAAGGCGTATAGTTCTTTGAATGTCAAATTATAACGAGTCGCCAGCGTCTGCATCAGCCAGAGCTTATCTGACAGTTTTAATGTATCAAATTGTGGGCGAAATAAATTCTCGTTCATAACAAGACTCTTTCAATTTGCTCCGGCAGACTGTGATTCCTTTTCCACAAGGCGAACCGCCTCCGTCAACAGCTTGGGAAGCTGATTTGTTTCTGTCGTTTCATACTGCTGGACTGGATGCGTCCAATCAAAATTTTGAATGATAGAAATGATGTATCTGTCCTGATACCAGCCCATATCCAGCAGAAAGCCGTTCGGATATTCCACTTGCAGCATATCTTCTTTTCGCGTGGCATCCAGAAAAATGACCTTTCCAGTGTCAAAATCTATCTTTGACCAAACTTGCACGGCAAAATTCCTCCTCACGATTCTTCGAAATGCTCCAGATACAACTCCCGCACAGAATAGGGCCAACAAGGGTCGTTTCCTTTCGGCCATCCCAAGAATACACATGAATTTCGCCTTCATCCCCAAGGTACCGCTGTTCCTCAAAGGGTGCGGGAAAGGGGAAGCTTTCTACGATGCTCCAGTCAATCTTGGGCTTCAGCCCATCAAACTCCTCGCGCTTGAGCCTTTTGAAGTTAAACACCAATGCTGCCCCAATCCCATCGAACAGCAAGTCTGCGTATTCTCTGGGGGTGATGCTCTCGCTTACATTGGCGCTTTGATGTCCACATTCAGGACCTTGTCGCCGCAGTTTGTCCAGATTTTATTGTGAGAGAACCAGGTAGTCCGATCCTTGCCGCCTACAAAATCCTCACGGAAATAGCTTCTGTTTGCGCTGTCCATCTCGACACCTTCCCGAAGCGGCCCGTTGTATGGGGAAAGCGGAAAATATCGGTGTTTTGCCGGGTCAAACTGGTCAAACGAAATGTCCAACAGATACCCATGCTTCTCACTGCGCATAAGCTTGTGTGGCTTCACAATGTTTTCTTCGATGAAACTCCAAATGTACTCGTCCAAATGAATAGATACACGAGGGCGACTGAATAATGTGATTTTGTAGTGATCCTCTCTGTCCATTCTCTCCGTATTAAACCAAATACGATGAATTTTAACCATAGTTATCCCCTCGCATGATTTCTGCCAACGACACTTCTGTTTCCGCCTAAAAAAGCAGTTCACCGAAAAACAGCCTGAGAGTCACGGCAGATAATGTTTCAAGCTGTGGCTTGCTGAGAGGAGTGTAGTGAAGGACAATTTCTCCATACAACTCCGTGTTGATGTGGTGTTCTTCCAGATACCGCAGAACCTTTCGGTTGTTCCGCACGATATTTAGACAAAACCTGGTATGATCAAGGGCATATTCAAAACAGTCCGGGTCAATCAACTGACCATTGGCTGGATCATTCATTTCCAAGCGGAGTGCTTCCGCGCCGGTCTTGCGGGAGAGTGTAAAGTAACCATCCTCCAGTTCAAAGGACAGGCAGGACAGTCCTTCCTCATTGTCCAGCTCCCAAGTCATTCTTTTTGCAAATAATTCCATTGGTTTACCTCATAGCTGTTCCAAGGTCATTTCACAAAGAACCAGCTTGTTTTTCTCATCACTGAGAAATGCCCGGTTCCCCCATACATCCAGCACATGGAAGGAAGCGTATCCACGGGGCATGGCAAGGTCGATCAGCACCAAATCCGAAAGGCGCAGCACCTTTTGTTTACCCTTCCAGTCATCATTCTTAAAAATGGGAGATAGGATCAGGCAAGTCCTGTCACCGGAGAATTTTCCGCGCATCCCGTGTTTTCCGGGCAGGCGGCTTAGATTATCTTTGCCCCACAGCTTCTTTTTGAATAGTCCGTTTTCCTCCAGCTCCAGATACCAATAGTAGCCCATGAGAGAAAGACCCGCCGGATTGATGGTGCTGCTTTCCAAAAAGGCATAAAACTGTCCGTTCTGTTCCAGTATGGAGCCAATCATAGGATAGTTGTAGTGAAAGTCTGCCTGGGCAAAATTTCCGCCAGCCCGCTCTACCGCCGCCAAATGGGTCTGTCGGGGTTCCTGTTTTGCTGTATACGCAGGAGCCGCTTTCTGCCAGTGTGCAGTCATGGCTTCAAAGTCTACCGTCAGGCTGGTAAAACTGTTGGTCGCATCAGCGGAGTTGTCCACTCGGCACACAATAGGGAAAACGCCCTGGCTTCCGGTGACTGCTACCGGCTTGGGAATACCCTGGGCACACCAGTTATCCATGGGGATCGGAATCCACTCTCCATCCATCTGCGGCATCCACCAAAGGGATTTACTGGCCGGGCAAACCAACAGGATTCCTCTGTCGCATGAGAGCAAGACAGGATCTTCCCAAACATCTTGCTGCTCTTTCGGCTCCGGGCTGGGAATCCACCTGGAAGCTTCGCCTTTGACCCACAAAACGCCGCTGCATTTTTGCGCCAGATGATAGTCCAAAACACAATTTCATCCTCGCTGCGGGCTACCATACCTTTGCATCCAGTCGGGCTGTATTTGAAGGAAGTTCCCGTCAGTTCAAATTCCTCGAACTCCCAGTTCTTTATCACTTTTAGTTTCGCTTTCATACTTTCACCTCACAGCAAGTCCACCTTGATACTGCACCGTTCCAGAACCGGCAGCACCTGTTCTGGCTTGGAGGACATGAGAGTAATATGTTTGAGATTGGGGAACTGGCGCAGTTCCGCCTCAGTAACGGTATTAAGATCAAAGGCTCCATCCTCGCCATCCCAGAACGGACAGAGCTGGGTATAAATCTCGCTGCCGCCATCCATCTCGATTTCTGTGACCTCCGGTGCCAGCCGCTCCGGGACAGGGTATTTCTCCAGCCACTTCCGAATCTCTGGGATGGGTTCATACCCTTCCGCGTCAATGTCGATCTTGCGTCGGCTATACTCTCTGGCAAACTCATGGGCATCCAGTTTAGGAGCCAGTAAGCCTTTCTCGTACATCAGGACTTCCATGACCGCCAGCTTGAAGTTGAAGCTGGTAAAGGTGAGCACTGGTTCAGTCGGCTTGGATAACTTGTATTTCTGCGCTTTCGCCGCCTTATTCTCTGGTTCTTTCCAGCTGATCTGCACCATGGCGGAGAGGGCCTCCAGCTTTGCTTTCTGCGCTGACTGCTCCTCTGGAACAGGACCGGCAAGCGGGTATAAACGGTAAAGCCGCCTAATTTGAGGGTATGGGCAAATCCGGCGAAATCCTTCCAGCTGGCCTCCCGGTAGTCCTTGGACCCGATCCAAACCGCTCCGTCAAATGTCTGCCGAACCGCATACTCTCCCTGTGCCGCTACCCGGACACCAAGGGTTTTAATGGTCTGCTCATCTTCATCCAACCAGCTGGAGTCCAAGCTCGTCCCACAAAGCAAGTGCCTGGGTATAGGGACTCTCTCGGCCTGTCATGGGGCTTTTCCGTGTTCCATTTTGCAGGATAATGCGGGCGGCCCCCAGCTTTTCCGCAAACTGAGAAAGGGTAAACGGCGGCGTAAACACCGACCCCAGGATGGTCAGGCTGTCTTTTTTGATAATAATTTTTCGCTCCGTGGCCTTGGACGGTAGAAAGAAGGGCAGATGTGGGTACACTTCTTTGTACTCTCGCCATTCCAGCTTTTTGGGCTTGTTTGCCGTCCGAAGGAAACCCCAGAAGTCGATGGGATAACGAAACACCGACCCAACCCTATCCCGCCGGGTAACGATGACCACCGTGCCATCGGTGAGTATTCCAATGTGCTGCATTTTCTCCCCGCCGAACATTCCCGGACGGATACGCAGCACTTCACGGGTGTTCCTATTGATGAGCTGGGCAAAGTCATCGGAGAGGATCTCGCCGTTTCCTTGCACCAGCAGCCAGTCCCCGGTAAACCAGCGCAGTTCCAGCCCCTCACCCATTCCGGGCAGGGGGGCGATGCGGCACCGCCCGGTGTCCATGTCCAGTTCCAGCAGGCATTCTTCCACCCGCCCATTTCCGCTGACGGCGTGGATCATGGTAATGCGGCCTGTACCGGGAACAGGAACAGCCTCAGAGAGATGGTCGTATCCATCCAGAGAGAAGGTGTGTTTTGTTACCTTGCCGTTTTCCCAGCGGTAAATCTGACCCTTGTACCACTCGTTGGAAAAGTATACCCGGCCCAGACCGTCTGTCGTAATGCCGCAATGGTATTTGGTGCTCCATCCATCTTCCGGCAGAGTCCAGTTTTTCACATCCTGACAGGTGCCTCGGTCGGTCAGTTCAATCCGTGTTGCGTTGGTGGGATCACCTACAGAGGGAATGGTCGGCCCAGTACAGGGTCTGGGGCGGGCCGTCATATCCAATGGGGGACGGCTCGAACCAGTTGAGGGTAGCCGGATTCTTGCTCAGTAATGCCCGGCCAATCGTCCCGCTGCCAGCGGCTCTGGACGCGGCATAGAGTCCATTTTCTGCGGAATAAGTGAGGCACCCAAGGTGCGGCAAACTGTGGGCGCGGGTCACCTGGGGCGGACGCTGGCGCAGATCGGCCACACAGCCGTTTTTCCATTCTTCTGCATCCTGGTTTTTCCATTCGCCCGCCGCAAAATCACCCGCCAGGGAGTTGAAGAAATAATCGTACTCATCCTGAAGTATGTATTCCTCGCAGGGCATCAGTTTCCCAGGGTCCTGCTCCTTGGCATGGTCGCCCCATTTTCGTCCTTGCTGTTTCATCAGGTGACAATATTGCCCCTGCTTTTTGCAGTAGCGTTCCCATTCGCTGCGTTCTTCCTCTGGGATCAAGGCAAACAGATACTCGTCCTCATCATCCAGGTTATACAGCGCCCAGCCGAAGGCAGACAGCTCCTGCCCCAATGCCGCCGCCCCTTTTTCATGGGATAGCTTCATATACTGAACGCCAACGGCATCAAAGCGTTCATCCAGCAGCGCCGGGACCTGCGCGCCCCATTTTTCTCGCAGTTCCGCCAGAGTGTCCTGTACGGCTCCGTCAAATTTCAGAATGTCCAGCGCATCGGATATGATTTGTGCCCAGTCTGGCATGAAAGTACCCCCTTTTTAGTGACTCAAAGTTTGCTGCTCAGCCGCTTGACTGGCGCAGACATTACATCTGGAAAATGCTTACACAGAATCTTTGTGAATAAGGTCATTGCAAGAAACGGTTTGAGATTACCTGCTGCAATCTCAAAATATTGAGAATAGCCCCAATCCAACTCATCTTCTCCGCACCAAAAGTTGAGAAGTTCTGCCCCCAGATCCATCCGCTGACTGGATAGGGATTTCCATGGAATCTGTGACCGCAGATACTCCTGAACCTCTCTGAGCTGTTCTGTGGCAATGTGCTGATGGGCATAATCCTGCACATTCTTGAAATAGGTATCCAATTCTATGTAGCTGGGAAAGAGGCTGCTGCAATCAATCTTGGAAAATATCTCCGCCATACAGAGAATGCGCCGCCGGTGAAAATCCTCCATTTCCCGCTCCAAAGCCTCGGCCTGAATCATTTCGTGTTTCTCTCTACAGGCATAGGCTTTATTTTCTGGTACCTGGAACGCTTCATCTACTTTCTTGGCTATGGTAAACATCTGGATTTCATCGGTATTCTTGCGCTTCCGCAGATCATCCAACTGCCTCGTTCCAATTTATCCTCTTTTGAATAACAAACAGAGCATATCGCCTGTGCCGGATCAATTTCTCTCGTCAAACAGTAAGGACAAAGAATTTTCGCATTCTCACACAATCTGGTCGCCTCCTTTCCGTTGTGTTACAGCGACAGCCATGTACTCAAAGCACTTATTTCCTCCCGTAGCAGCGGGGACTTGCCAGCGGCGGCAAAGGCTTTTTGGACACCGCCATAGCGCCGCTCGGAGCGGTCTACCAGCTGGAGTGCGGCTGCCTCCAAATCGGGAATCGCCATCACAGCATCTGCCAGCGCCTGAGCGGAGAGTTTATCCGCAATCAGAGAGGCGGCAAAGTAGCGCAAATGGCTGAGAGATAGGGCGGACAAATCGCTGAGTTTATGCAGTTCATAGAGTTTCAGGGCATAAAGGGAAGGAAGCCCATCCAGAGCCGGTAGTTCCTGTACAGCTGGAAGTGCCTGGAGATAGAGTTTCTGAAGCCGGGTCGCTGGAGTCAGGAAAGGGGCAATATCTTCCGTTTTCCGCATTTCCTCCAAATGGAGATAGGTAATGCTGGTGAGAAGTGGGGTGATGTCGCCATTCTTTTCCCCACGCAGGTGGAGAACACGCAGGCCGGGGAGAGAAACATTGTCCCAGGAAACAGGGGCCGACAGCCATAGGGACAGTGTATGAAGCTGCTTTAGCCCGGAGAGAACTTCTACACCCTCACACTTTTCCATTAGGGTCAGTTCCTCCAGATTGGGATAATCCCGCAGGAGGGACAGATTCACCTTCCGCTCTCCCGTCACAGACAGACACCGTACCGCATCTGGTTTTAGTCCATTCAGATCAATCTTTTCTCCGCCACGCCAGAAAACTGCGGTGCAGTATGCCTGTTCCATTTTGCTTCTCTCCTTATTCCTCAAACTCGCCCTCAATCATTCCATTAAGATATTTTCCGGGATCAGCAATAAATTCCTCCCATTTGGCTAACGGATGAAACTCCTTATGCTCAATGTCCAGATACCAGAGTTTCTTATCTCTGGGACTCCACAGCAGCAAATAGTCGCTGTAATTGTCCATTTTCGCCATAAGGGAGAGCAACTTTTTCCGTTTCCAGGTCATCTCCTGTACATCCATGTAGGGGTACAGTTCCGCCCATTTCACCAGTTCCCGCTCTGGAAATTCCAGACGCAAGGGGCCGGTCTTTAAGTATTCCACCAGCTTGGCAGGCAGCTTGTAAGGCATGAGTTGACGCGCCTTTTCCTGTTTGTTATGCCATTCCTCCGGCTCCAGAGCTTTTAAGTAGGCGGCCATTTCCTGATTTTTGTTCTGTACTGCCACGGTGTAGGGCCGGTCACCGTATTTATCCGGGATGGTGATGTCTGCACCCTGTTCCACAAGCCAGCGCACCATAGAAAAATCGTTGTGCCGTGCAGCTTCAGTGACAGGAGTCGAAGCGTAGGGAAACACCATATCTGGCTTGTGATAGTTGATGTCCGCCCCGTTTTGAATCAGATACTCCACCAGCAGCTGATTTCCATGCTCGCCATACTGCGCAGGCTTCACCGCCGTATTGTTTCAAATCCATGCCCATCCTTTTCAAAATGGGGAGTACATTAGGCTCATCCCGATCCATCAAGTGGAGAAACAGCCTGCATATATCCCTTTGTGTTGCGGGGATTCTGACTCCCACATCTACCAAAAAGGAAAACAGGGTCAGGTCTTGACTGCGCAGGGAACCACAAAGCAATTCTTCCGGGTTATGGGTCAAATCTGCTCCGCATTCGATCAGGAGCTGTACCATGTCCATCCGATTTTCCAGTACAGCCAATTCCAGCGGAGAGGCTTCGTCATCCCGCGGCCAATCTCCAATCATTACCTGATAGCATTGTGGCTCATTGGGAGAATGCCCTGCGTGAAGCAGGGAACGAATCGCCTCTATGTCACCACTTTTGATGGCAGCCATCATGGGAGGTACATTTGAATAGCTTACTTCACTCATCCGGGTCCTCCTTATAGTCTATTGAAAAATTTTCTGATATTGTTCTCTCAGCTCCTCCGGAGCTGCTTCCACCACTTTCTGACCACCCTTGGCGCTGGCTTTGCCCCAGATCACATAGCAGACCGTTTCCCATGCGTATTGCAGTACTTCCTCCGGGCTGGCTTCTGTTTCCTCGTCGGGTTCCTCGTCCTCGTCATCATCGTCATCCTCGTCGGAGGAAAAACCGCTTGGAACGATCTCGGACAGATGGATTTTTGCCTCCAGCAGAGCGTCCAGGCTTTCTGCGTTTGCCATCCACGCGGCATAGTCCTTGGAATACTTCATGTTCTGCATGGACAGCACCCCACGGACAAATACAGGGACGGTATCAGCGGTAAATCTGAACTGTTTCACATACTCCCGGAGGAATTTTTCCTGTAAGTGGGAGTGCTCATCATCGCAGAGATCGAGATAATCCCATACCAGTTGCCACCATTCTTGCCCCAGCATTCCCAGGGCGAACACGGCAAAACTTCCGGGGAGCGCGCACTGCTCATCGCTGAGATTGGTGTACTGCTCATATTGCCGCATGGCAAGCCGGGCGTACCGTTCCATCAGGGGGTGGAGGCCAGGGTACTGCACGGCACAGGCAAAGAGCTGGTTTACTCCCTTTTTGGGCAGTCCTGTGATGGGAAGATAGCTCTTTTCCGGCCCTTTGAACTCCACCGCATAGCTGCGGGGAAAGTCCTCCTGCTCCAGAATCTCACACAGGTAGTCCAGCACTTCGTGGCAGCATTCCTCTGTGTTGTCCCTGGCAGTAATACGGATCACAGCAAAGGCATCGTTGGCCGATGCGGTGAAGTGATCTGTTTTCCGCTTTTGCAGGTTTAGGGGCAACCTGCGGTTCCATGGTCCCGGAGTTTTTTTACCATATCGGGACGGACTTTCTCCACCAATCCAAAGAGGTAATTGGTGTCC
>ENA-OQCP01000909-OQCP01000909.1-human-gut-metagenome-genome-assembly--contig:-NODE-909-length-12321-cov-2.289733_pt1 | contig 12321 bp, 14 predicted proteins | sample MGYA00242760_ERZ504583 | MGnify/ENA primary metagenome ERZ504583 (study PRJEB26092, sample SAMD00036308) | human gut metagenome | host: Homo sapiens | study: EMG produced TPA metagenomics assembly of...
GTTTCCATCATTATCCAGAACATTGCCCAGTTAAAGGCGCTGTACGAGAAGCAATGGGAATCCATCATGGGCAACTGTGACGAGTTTTTGTACCTGGGCGGCAACGAATCGTCCACCCACAAGCTCATCTCCGAAAGCTATCTGGCAAGAGCACCCTCTGGCTGGACACCTACGGCAAGAGCACCGGACATTCCGGCAGCTACTCCACCAACAACCAGATCACGGGCCGGGAGCTGATGACGCCCGATGAGGTCCGTATGCTGGACAACAACCTGGCCTGCTCTTTATCCGTGGCGAAGCGCCGCTGATGGATGAAAAGTATGACCTCTTAAAGCACCCCAACATCAAGTACACCACCGATGGCGGCCGCAGCGTCCTTCATCCATGGTGGCACTGAAAACGCTGTGGCGGATATGGTCATTGGCCGCCTCACCCCCGGCGACCTTGCCAATATCCAGGAGCCGGAAACCCTTTACGAGCTTCTGTCCGATGAGGACATGGAGAATATCTTTCAATTTAAGGAGGACACCCAAAATGAAACTGTTTCATAAGGAAAGCAAGCAGAAGAAAGAAACCCGCAGCTGCCCATGGGCAAAAAGAGCCGGAGCGCCTTTGCTGTTTATGCAGCCCTGGTGCTCATGCTGTGCTGCTGCACCACCACGGCCTTTGCCGCCAGCGACCCGTTGACCGTTATCAACAATCTCAGTGATTTCATTTTCGGCCTGATTCGCGCCGTGGGTATGATTCTGCTGGGCTTCGGCATCGTGCAAATCGGCCTTGCCCTCAAAGGCCACGATGCCAGCCAGCGGGCGCAAGGCTTTATGACGTTCTTCGGCGGCGTGGTGATCTACTTGCAAAGGATATTCTTTGATATGATTCTGTAAGCGATGCCATCTCGTTACTTATGCTAAATAAGCGTATAATGTTTAGCATAAAAGTCAATTCAAGAGAAGGTGTGTGCTATGGATCTACAACGAAGATTATAGAGTTGGCTTCCCAAAATAATGGCATCGTAACTGCTGCTATGATTTCTTCTGCCGGAATATCACGCGGAAGTTTGAAATATTTGGCCGATACAGGCCGATTAGATCAGGTCTCCCGTGGGGTATATACTGCCGGAAGTTTGGGAGGATGAATTTGTATCCATTCAAGAACGATATAAGCGTGGTGTATTTGCATTGGATACCGCACTGTTTCTGCATGATTTGACTGACAGGACACCACACAAGTTTCACATGGCATTTCCCTATGGATATAATACATCCAGTCCAAAAGCAGCGGGGATTTTATGCTCTTGCAAGAAAGAGCCTTATTACAGTCTTGGAATCGCGCTGGTTGACACCCCTGCCGGAAATACAGTCCGGGCCTACAATGCAGAAAAAACCCTATGTGAAATTCTAAAACCCATCAGCCACACGGATATTCAGATCATTACAGATGCATTCAAACGGTACGCTGGCCGTAAAGACAAGAATATTCCTTTGCTTTCGGAATATGCTCATCAACTACGCGTAGAACAGCGGCTGCGTCCTTATTTGGAGGTACTATTATGAAAAACGCTATGCAGCTGAAAGCGATTATGAAAAAACTGGCGAAAGAGAACCAGATTTCCGCACAGCTTGTTCTGCAAAATTATATGCTGGAACGATTCTTGGAGCGGGTATCATTATCCCCGTATCGGGATAATTACATCATCAAAGGTGGCTTTTTAATTTCCTCTATGGTGGGGCTGAACTCCAGAGCGACAATGGATATGGATGCAACCATAAAGGGTTATCCCGTTACGCAGGATGCCGTCCAAAAATGATAGAGCAGATTCTCACCGTTCCTGTTGACGATGACATCACATTTACATTCAAAAGCATTGGTGAAATCCGGGAGGGTGATGAATATACTGGATACCGCGTAGCTTTGACAGCCGATTTTCCGCCTATGGCAGTTCCCTTAAAGCTGGACATCACTACTGGCGATAAAATCACACCACGCGAAATTCAATATGACTACAAGTTGATGCTGGAAGATCGTCATATTCAAGTCATGGCATACAATTTGGCCACCATTCTGGCGGAAAAGCTGGAGACTGTAATATCTCGCAGTGACCAGAATACCCGGCCAAGAGATTATTATGATGTCTATATCCTTACCAAACTGCAAGCAGAAAATATAGACTTCCCGCTTTAGGGGCGGCACTGATGCTACAGCCAGTAAGCGAGGCTCTGATTCGATTTTGCAAGATTATAGAGCAATTGTGGAAGCGGTGCGAAACAGCGAGATTATGCGTAGGCAATGGGATAATTACCGAAAAGATTTCGACTACGCTTCCACCATCAGCTTTGATGAAGTGTGTGATGCAGTTGCTTCTACAATGGACACCCTAATAACAAACAATTTTTTTAATTAAGCTATGCAGTCGGCAGAATTTCTGTCGGCTGTTTTCTTTTATCTGAAAGTGGGTGAAAACTTGAATCAAAACTGGATCGTTGAGAATCTGAACAATGCATTTTCCACATGGAATGGAAAGCTGGGCGAGTTATGGGGGCTGGTGACAACCGGCCCCCAAACTTTTAAGGGCGGCGCAGTGTGGAGCGTGATGCAGACACTGCACAATGGTATGGTTGGCATTGGCTATGCACTGGTCGTGCTGTTCTTTGCTATATCGCTATGCAAAAACACAATGAATTTTCACGAGTTAAAACGCCCCGAAGCTGCAATCCATTACTTTCTCCGCTTTGTGGCGGCAAAAGCGCTTGTGGGATACGGCATGGACATTATGCTGAATGTGTTTCGATCTGTAACGGCATCGTCACAGATATGGCCGACAGCATGGGCGGTATCTCAGAAGCTATGGTGTCGCTGCCCGCAGAAATGCAGACCGCTATCGAAAATGTGGGATTTCTCGCCAGCATACCGCTATGGCTCGTAACGATTCTCGGCAGCTTGTTCATTACGGTGCTTTCCTTTGTAATGATTCTTACCGTGTATGGTCGCTTCTTCCGTTTGTATATGTACACAGCGCTGGCTCCGCTGCCGCTGGCGGCTTTTGCCGGGGAAAGCACACAATCCGTGGGCATATCGTTTTTGAAAAGCTATGTCGGCGTGTGCCTAGAGGGTGCGGTCATTGTGCTGGCCTGCGTGATTTACTCGGCATTTGTCAGTACGCCGACAGTAGCCAGCGGTGAGGCCACTACCATCGTGTGGAGCTACCTTGCCGAAACCGTGTTCAATATGCTCGTATTGGTTGGCCTTATCAAAGGCTCTGACCGAATTATCCATGAAATGATGGGGTTGTAATATGCAAATTCCGATAAATAAAGAAATCCGCCATTACCAAGAGGAAATCTTTTTGGGGCTGAATCTGCGGCAGATGATTTGCTCCGGCGCGGCCATTGCCGTGGCAGTTGCGGTCTATTTGGGGCTGACCCCGCTGTTGGGTCATGAAACGGCGGCTGGGTCTGCATTGTGGCCGCTGCGCCGATTGCAGCAGCAGGATTTTTCACTTATGACTGTCTGACCTTTGAAAAATTCCTGCTTGTTGTAATAGACAGCACAGTTATCAGAAACGATTGGCGGCTATGGAAAACCGACAACAAATATTGCAAAAAGAAAAAAGGTGATAAGCATTGAGACTAAGTGAGTACGCATCTACGCGAAAAAACGCGCGGCAGCCATAAAATGCCGCGTTCGGTGCAGCAGAGCATCCCCATCGACAGAATCTATGCAGACGGTGTTTGGCAATCGGAAAATGTGTTCAGTTTGATGTGGCAAATCAGCGACATCAACTACGCCATGCAGAGTGACGCGGCCAAGCAGAATATTCTAATGCAGCTTGGCACGGTCTACGCGGGCATCCCCGCTGACTGCTGGATGCAAGTCTGCATCGTCAGCCAGCGCATGGATGAAAAAGCCTTTGCCCGTGATGTGCTGTACCACCGCGAGAACGACGGCTTTGATGCCCTCCGCGCCGAACGCAACCGCCAAATCAAGGCCAACGCCCGCGAAAATGGAAATGTGGTGCAGCATAAATACATCATCGTGTCCACGAACAAACCCGGTGTAAAAGAGGCCCGCGAACGCTTTGTACAGGTGCAGGGGCATTTGCTGTCTGCATTTTCCGCCTTGGAATGTGCCGTCACGCCGCTGGACAACCGCGCACGGCTGGAGGTACTGCACAAGTTTTTCCGCATTTCCGAGGAGGGTCGTTTTAACTTCGACTTTGATAATTGCGCCAAACTGGGGCAGGACTTCCGCGATTCTATCGCCCCGGACTGCATCCGCTTTTGCAAAAAGCATATTGAAATCGAGGATTTTTATGCCAAGTGCATGACGATCAGCGAGTACCCGCAGCAGCTTGATGATAAGTTTATCTCCGCTCTGCTCCAGCAAGTGCCATACATTGTGTTATCAATCGACATTGAGCCGGTGGAAACCGAGGATGCTTTCAAAGAAATTGACAATGCGCAGATGAAAACCGATGCCGAGAAAGTCCGTTTCAATAGGAAATCCGTGGAAAATCTGGACTTCACTTCCTCCGTACCGCAGCGGACGCAGGAACAGGACCGCATCATTGCCAGCATCCGTAAAGAAATGACTGAAAATGACCAGCAAATGTTTTTGAGCCTGCTCACCGTCACTTACTTTGCTGACACACTGGAAGATCTCGCGCTGGAAACCGATGCACTGAAAACCACGGCGGCGAACTATAACTGCCGATTCACCGAGTTGTACTTTCAGCAGGAACGCGCCTTTGACACGGCCATGCCCTACGGTCTGCGCCGCATCGAGAGTGTGCGCACGATGCTGACGAAATCGCTGACAGCACTTGTACCGTTCAATACCCAAGAAATTCTCACACCGGGCGGCATTTGTTACGGCAGAAACGCCGTGACCGGCAATCTCATCATCGGGCTGCGCACTAGCCTTGTGAACGGCAATGCAATGGTTGTCGCTACCTCCGGCGGCGGCAAATCTATGTTTGTTAAGTTGGAAATCCTTATGCTGTACCTGCGCTTCACAAAAGCACGTTTCTATGTCGTAGATCCCGAAAATGAGTACGCGCCCCTCGTGCAGGAATTGGGTGGCGAGGTTGTGAATATCTCGGTGGACAGCTCTACGCACTTTAATCCGCTGGACTTCAAATACGATAAGGCAACGAAAATACCTCCCCATGTTGCTAAGGCAGAATTTGTGTTGAGCCTGTGTGAGCAGATAATGGGCAAGGAGCATATTCTGGCCGGTGATAAAAGTCTGATTGATGATGCCCTTGAAAACATCTACAAACCCTTGATGGAATCCCACTATACCGTGCCATGCCCGACTATCAGGGACTTGTGGATGGCACTGAACAATCAGCGCGATAAACGGTCAAAGGAAATCGCGCTTGCATTGCGAATTTTCGCCACCGGCAGTATGCAAGCGTTCGCCCAGCCCACGAACGTGGATATGAGCAACCGCCTTATCTGCTTCAACATCCAATCGCTGGGTGAGCAGCTTAAGCCAGTTGCTATGCTGTCCATGCTGGAGTACATCAACACCGCTGTTATGAGCAACGAACGCAACGACCCCAAGGCCGCCACATGGGTGTACTTTGACGAAATCTATCTGCTGCTGCGCGATTCTTTGAGCGCCAATTTCCTGTACACAAGTTGGAAGCGGTTCAGAAAGTACAACGCCTACGCCACCGGCATCACGCAAAATGTGCAGGACTGCCTTACCAACGACACCGCCTATGCCATGCTGGCAAACTCTGAATTTGTGGTCATGCTGCGCCAAACCAAGGACATTGACAGCGTGGTGGAGTTGTACGGACTGTCCGAGCCGCAGCGGAAATATTTGCTGTTGGCCCAACCCGGTGAGTATTATCAAAATGGGCAACAGCCTTATCCCATTCAACAACCCCCAACCCAAGGATACTAAGACTTACAAATTACTCACGACTAAACCCGGTGAAATGGAGTGAATCCTATGAGTGAAAATGAAATCCGCGTGCTGTATGTACAGCCCGGTAAATACCCGGAGGAGCGCACGATTCCCAACACATTAAGGGCATTGCAGGAGCTTGTCGGCGGTGATATTGAATGTTGCCGTCCGTGGAGAGATAGCGTTTGCGTTATCTGCAACGACTCCGGGAAGATTGACGGTTTGCCGCCTAACCGGCTTTACGGACATACAGATTTTCTTGCAGGTTCTTTTGTGGTCTGCGGCAATGGCGGAGAAGACTTTATCAGTTTGACTGATAGACAGGTTTTCTTATATGAAAGGCTGTATCATAACCCTGTTGTCTTTCTCCCCACGCCGCACGGCCTGTTGCCGATGAAATGCACTCCTGAACAGTACGAGCAATTCCAGCGCGATGGCAATAAGCTGAAAATCAAACCCATCGACCACGGAGAACGCTAAGAGCATGATTTTACACAAACAAAAGGCGGGGTGTCGCCCGCCTTAGAATCTCAAAAATATAACCTCATATATAAAGAAAGCAGGAGGACACCACCATGAGCGAACCTAAGTTTATGACCCCTGCCCACCGTAGGGCATACTTAACCCACCTCAACCGCTGCAAGGCAATGGACAGCTACCACCGCGCACTGATTTACATCTTGACAGCAGTACCCGCACTTCGGAATAACATTGACGCTTGTTTCAATTTTGAAAAGGACGAAATCAAGCCGGAATCGCTGGCCGCAGGATGGCAGACCAGCGGCACAACCAAGCTGACACGGTTTGCCTATAATCTTTGGAATGGATACGATGACAAATCCTGTACACCGTATGACCTGTTCGACTGCTCCTTTGCGCCGTATATGTACGAAGCCGTAAAACTGCGCTACCCGGAATATACGCGCCAGTTGGATGATGTGGTAATTGACGATGCCCGGAATTAAAGCAAAGCGCAAGCAGCTTGTGCGCAAAACACTTATGCGGGCCAAGGCGCAGAGCGAACGCGCTGTCGAGCAGCGGCAGGAATCACCCGAAGAATACGCACAAACCGAGGTGCAGCAGGGCATTTCCGATGTGGCTGCCCGTACAGGCAGCACCGCCAGAAGCACTGCCCGCATGAGCTACCGCAAGTTTCGTGCAATGCAGGAGAAGCGGAAAAATCTCACCTTGCAGGGTAGCACCCAATCTGCATCAAAGCTGACTGAAAAAGAGAAAGTCACTGTTCCCACGCAGACCGAGCGCAGGGAAATGTTCAAAAAGCAGCGTTTCCGGCAAAAGGCCATCGCAGCCAAAACACCAGCACCGCAAGCCCCGGTGCCGTCATCGGCCACACCGGCACCGCCGCCCTGCCGAGTCCAAATGCAGCAGCGCTTAAAGCGGCAGCACTTGACCCGCGAGGCTGTGCGCCGCTATCTGCAAAAGCAGACGACTGCCACAGCGGCGGGCAATACCGCTCCCATCGTTACCCACGCACCCAAACTGCCCACAATCAGCAATAACAAGCCACGGTTGAAGCAATCAGCGTGGTGTTCATTATATCGCAGCCAAAATCAAAGCCCTGCTCTCCCAAACCGTGCGCCGCACCGCGCAATCGTTGCTGGCCCTGCTTGGCGCGGGCGGCGTGGTGCTGTTGCTGGCGATGGTCATAGGCGCGGCTGCGGCGGTGATCGGCTCACCGATGGGCATCTTGTTTGCCGATGAATCCGGCGATCCCAACAGCATCCCTATTGCCGAAATCGTAGCCGACACCAACGCCGACTTCGGCGCGGCCATCAATGACATCGTATCCGCCCACCCGGAGTGCAGCGAAACCACCATCACCTACGACTACGAGGACGGTCATACATGGGCAAGCTACTGGCCGGAGGTGCTGGCCATCTTTGCAGTACATACCAACCTCAACTCTGATAGCGACGTTGTCGTTATCAATGCCGCCCAAATGCAGCGCATCCAAGACACCTTTTGGGCTATGCACGAGATCACCTACGAGGTCGAAGAAGTAGACACAACTCCCGAACCCAGCGAGGACGACCCCGACCCGGAGCAGCAGACCGACTATATTTTGCACATCACCGTCAGCAGCAAAACTGTGGATGAACTGGCCGAGTTGTACAATTTCACCCAAGACCAAAACGATATATTGCACGAACTTCTCTCCGATGAAATGCGCCCTATGCTGCTTGCCCTCTGCGGCGGCATCGGCATCATCGAGGATGGCGAGTTATGCTGGCCGCTGCCCGGCCACACCTATATTTCCTGCAATTTTGGTGACGACGACGCTTACGGTAATTCCGGGCATCGCGGTACGGACATTCCCGCGCCGGAGGGGACGCCGATTCTCGCCGCCCACAGCGGCACGGTCATTATCTCCGGCTGGAACAACAGCTACGGCAACCAAGTTTTGCTGGACAACGGCGCGGGCCTGTCCACGCGGTACGCCACATGACTGCCGCTGCTGTTTCGGCGGGCGAAACCGTCACGGCGGGGCAAGTGATTGGCTATGTTGGCAACACCGGCGACAGCACCGGTTTCCACCTACATTTTGAGGTAATGCAAAACGGCGTGCGCGTGAACCCACTGGATGCAGTTACTCCGCAATGATGGCGAACACTTTTTCACAAAATGTCAAAAATATGGTTGCAGTCCAGATTATAGGATGCGCAAGCGTGTATAATAGAGACAGCGCCCCCAGCATAAAGATAAAAATTGCCTGAAAGGAACTTCTCTATGTCATTCAAAATGAAAAGAACGCTTGAAATGCGGCGTGTAGAAAGCGCGTTTGCGGACTACTTAGAAAATGAGGACAGTATTGACCTCCTCTGGTCAGATAAAGTCGGCTATGTCTTTCTTACCATCAATGAGAAAACGCATCAATCTGAAAGCTGTGAGGATTTACATACTGCACCGCAGCTTTGCCGCCGACTGCTGGATGATATGGCCATCACCGTGATGATGCAGACAAAGCGCAACCACAACTTTACAAATATGGATAAGGACGAAGCTGTGCGGGTGCGGGCTTTTTGGAAACCGGTAATTGAAAAGCTGCCGGACTATGCTTATCTCTGCGATGAAATTCTCCGCGAAGCACAAGAAAATGAGGAGGAAAACGGCATTGATTTACAGTGAAGCCGAAAGGAAAGAAATCGAGCGTGTGTATGGCGTTTTCAAGGATTATATTCACGCAAGCAAATTCTTGGATTTTGTCTGGTCTGAAAAGCTGGGGTATCTGCTGCTGCATATCGACCCAACAAAAAACACCATCGAGGAGGACCAAATCATTACTTCTGCGGATGAATTGTGTGCCGAACTATTCAACGAAGTTGCAACGGATGTTTTTCAGGAAGCTAAGAGGGAACACTTTTATCCTGATGCAGATGATGACGAGATTGCGGTGATTCGCAGACGTTGGCAGCCGTATCTCGACTTGCTTCCTGAGTATAGGAGTTCATGCAGAGCGTTTCACATCGCAGAATAAGCGAAAAGCAGCCTTTAGCATGATATGCCCCTATATAGTTTTCAGTGCTTTATTTCACTGTTCGCTATATAGGGGACATATCATTGCGCGGGCTGCTATTTGTTTTGGAAATTTGGAATTGTACTTTCTTGCCGAACAGAAGCAGAAATATTTGCTGCTGACACAGCCAATACATACGAAGTGCGGCAGGCTCTTGTTGAGAACAATCTTGAATCACGCTATCCAAGACGGAATCATTTGACAAAAATCGCCAAAATGTGCTATTATATGCCGACTTTTAGTTTGCGAGATCGTTTCGCTTATAGGAAGTGGACATCAAAATTTCACTTGGTTTGCTTTACGATATTCTGTCGGGGATGTTCCCTCTATGTTGCTAAATGTCTTGCAAAAGTAGCTGGACGAAGAAAAGCCGAGAATGCTGGCAATCTGAGATGGTGCAAGGTCGGTTTCGGCCAATAACCGCTTTCCCTCCCGGATGCGGCAGTCAATGATATAGTTGATAGGAGAGACACCATATTCGCGCTTAAAAGCGTGTGCCATGTGATATTTGCTGATACTAACCTTTTCGGCAAGCTCATCCAGCGTAAGATTTTCTTTATAATGGTGGTCGATATAGCGCTTTACAGTTGCACACTGGCGGTTAGCAGGCAGCCGGGAATGAATTGGAACAGCGGATACACTGGCATTTCGCATAAGCTGTACCACGATAATATCCATATAAGCCTGACAAAGTATCTGAAAATTGGATTCCCGATTCTGCATTTCCGTAAGAATCTTTCTCATGCAGGACAGTACATCGTTGTTTCCGTCAAACGTATAAACGCAAAAGCTGCCCTCGGCGGCATCGGAAATCGTAAATTCTAACCCCTCAATACCCAGCACAATGTATTCCAGCGGGTGGGATTTCAAGCTGACCTCTGTATGGATAACATTGGGGTTTACAACAACAAGCTGGTGTGCCTGAACAGGGAATAATTTATCGTTGATTTGAAATTGCCCCGCACCATCTACAATATAAAATAATTCAGCATAACTATGAGAATGTGGAATGGAGGGCCAATCCCCGCTATACCTTGTGGAAGCAATATTGCGTAATTTCATCTTATCGCGGGGCAGGGAATCATCAGTCTGATTAAAGGAGTAGTTAATATGGCTCATTGGGGTCACACTTCCTATTTTGTAGTATATTGTCATTATATTGCACGAGGCTGAAAAGCGCAAGACGGTATTCGGTGTTTTTGCCAACAACTAACATTTGATGAAAAAAGCAAATAGTAAAAATGCACAACGATTGCCTACGAAAACCCAGCAATATGCCGAAAAACGGAGAAATAGCAAGATTGTAAAATAGGTGGGCAAGATAATAATTGCTAAAAAGCTGGAAAAGCACTACACTTAAGTCACCGCGAAAGGGAAGTAATCCCGACACAGAATTTACACTTAGGAGGAAAACACAAATGAAGAAAATCGTTGCACTTTTGATGGCTTCTGCTATGGCAGCATCTCTGGCTGCTTGTGGTGGCAGCGCTCAAAGTTCGGAAGCTACCTCTACTGCTCCGGCTGAATCCACGGCTGCCGAGTCTACGGCTACTGATGGCAAGAAGTATGAGGGCGTTGAGTTGACCATGTGGTCTATGTGGTCTGCCGGTGAGGTTCAGGCAAATGCAATTCAGGCCGCCGCTGACGCTTTCGAGGCTGAAACTGGCGCACACGTCAACATCGAGTGGAAAGGCCGCGATGTCAACACCCTGATTTCTGCCGCGCTGGAATCTGGCGAAAAACTGGACATCTTCGAGGATGATTACAACCGTATCGGCCACGCTTACGCTCCCTACACCTACGACCTGACCGAGATGGCAGACGCTGTCGGTTATGATGACTTCAGCTACGCTTGCTTTAACGATCAGTCCAAAGAATGGGCTGGCTACCTGAACTCCATCGTAGAGCAGCCCCAGATTGGCGGTATCTTCTACAACAAGGACGCTTTCGATGCCTGTGGCATTACCGACACCCCCAAGACTTGGGATGAGTTCCTGACTGTCTGCCAGACCCTGAAAGACAACGGCTATGAGCCGCTGGCGCTGGACGGTGCTTACGCAAACTTCAACTTCTACAACCATCTGGTTCGTCATCTGGGTGAGGACGCCATTGCTGAACTGGGCAAGAACGGCGGCTGGGCTGATAATGAAGCTGCTGTGGCGGCTGCGCAGGAAATCATTGATTTCGTGAACGCTGGTTATCTGGCCGAAGGCGCACCTGATGCCTACCCCGCCAGCCAGACCAAGGTTGGCCTTGGCACGGCTGCTATGGTTGTTTGCGCAACTATGTCACTTCTGAGGTTGACGCTGCGGTTGGTGAGCCTGTAAACTGGGGCTTCTTCAACTATCCCGAAGTCGAGGCAATGTTGATGCTTCTGCTTACGCCGGTGCAAACTCTCTGGCCATCTCCTCTAACTGCGAGAACCCGCAGGCTGCATTTGACTTCATTATGACCATCGTTACCGGCACTTGCGGTCAGGAACTGGTTGACAACGGCGGCCAGATTCCCGCTGACACCCGCCTGAAGGAGTCTGTTCTGGCTGGCTCTGTTGAGACCCTGAAGAACACCACCACTCCGATGAGCTGGTGCGGTGCGTTGAACACGCTGGACGGCTGGTCCTCCATCAAGAGTTCCATGATTGAGCTGTTCGAAGGCAAGTACGCAACCGGCGCTGACTACTGCGCTTACTTGGATACCCTGTGCGGCTAATCCTATAATAAATCACGGTACGCCGTCAAGCGGTGCGGCTGTAATGGATTTATTCAGGATTCCCTCAATCTGAACAGAGGCGGCACCTGAATGGGGCCGCCTTTGCTTATGACATTTCATTTTTGAGGTATTACCAGTATGAAAAAGAACAAGACAATGAT
>ENA-OQCP01000910-OQCP01000910.1-human-gut-metagenome-genome-assembly--contig:-NODE-910-length-12321-cov-2.061998_pt1 | contig 12321 bp, 20 predicted proteins | sample MGYA00242760_ERZ504583 | MGnify/ENA primary metagenome ERZ504583 (study PRJEB26092, sample SAMD00036308) | human gut metagenome | host: Homo sapiens | study: EMG produced TPA metagenomics assembly of...
GTCTGGAAGTGAAAAGCAACAAGGTGAAAGGCTTCGATGAACGAGCCGACATGGCAGCCGACCGTCTGATTGACTATTTGAAGCGCTACATGCAGAACAGCGAGAAAGGTTCTGATGATCCGATGTATCAGATGGCCATGACCCTGCTGGAGCGCAACAAGATGGGCGACCTGGACTACAAGAGCATTTCAAAGCTGTATGAACTGGAAGATAAGTTCGATGAAGAGTATGCAGACATCATGCGCCTGTTCAAGGAAGCTAATGTAGTGCAGCGCAATGCCACCAACTACTACTTCAGCCGCCGCAACCCTGAAAACGGCGTATGGACCCGCATTGAACCCAGTTTCTGCCGTTTGTAGCCGAAACCCGTTAACCCTATAAACAGAAAGCGCCGCAGTTGTTATAATTGCGGCGCTTTTGTTCTTAAAATAGATGGAAATCAGTTATTTTTGTAAGAGAAATAAAATGTATGGGCAAAGGACGGGATAAAGAACTGATCAAGCTGCGTGACGAGGCACTATGCCGTCGTTACTACTATTGGACAGAAATACAGCGGTTGCGGTTCGACGATGCTTTAAAGTGTTGTCGGAGCGCGAATTCTTTATATCCGAGGAACGTATCATGACCATCATCCGCCGGAAATCACGTGAGGGAACAGACTACAATCTGAAGCCTGTTCCAAGGTGAAAGCCCCCCGTCTGACTGCCGCCCAGCTGGAACTATTCCCCATAAGATGACGGCATGGCCGATTCATCGTGCAGTGTGAATGAGAACGTCATTTCATAGACCTTGATGTAATGCGGCATGGCATACGAACGGCTTTTCTCGCGTACCAGCGGCGAAGCGTTGTCCGTGCATTGCAGACACTGCAGCGACTTGTATAATTTCTTGGCCAGCTGCTGCCTTTCCCTCACCTTGTCATACGTGCCGGATGCGTAGCTGTATCGTCGTAACAATCGATGGCCAGCCGGACGGTCAGTGCGGATTCGCTTTTCTGTGCCCCGTATCCGAGGTCGTGCCAGTCGGAGTTTGTATTTCCGATTAATACACAAGGGAAAGTGACCGGGTACTGGTCTTCTTCTGCTCCCATTCCAATTGTCCGTAGTCCTCGTCGATGAGAGAGAGTTCCGGCATTTCCTGTGCAATCTGTTCCATGATTGCGATAAAAATTTCGTCCATATCGTTATTGGTTTAAAATGTTGGTAATTTCCTGGTCCACCTTTTCCCGGATACGCCGGTTCAATTCTTGCTTTCGCCCATGAACTGGCGCTGCGGGATGCGGATGTGCAGTTTCTTTTTTTGGGTAAGCGCCATGTTCTCCAGAACTGTGCCTGCGGATTCAGTTCCTTCGGCTTGGAACGTCGTTTGACGCGTTTCTTTTGCCTGTGCCGGCTTTTTTTCTTTTTCCCGAAGCCTTGTAGAACTTGGCCCATGCAAAGCGCCTCATGCGGTCTGTGACGGTGACATCGATTTCCCCGCCCCAGTTGTTGATGGTGCATAGACCACCTCGTTGAATACCCTTACCCGGTAGTCTGCAGGTGTATATCCGACCGATTTGAACAGATGTTTCCTGCCGGAGAGCAGCGTTCCATAATTGCTGGCGGCATCGGAACCTCCCGAGGACAGCCGTTTGCTTTGGGCCAAGGGTGAAGACCGCCATTGACAAATCCACTGCCGGAAGTTATCCTGAAAATGGTCTTTGGCCATTCGTCCTACCATGACTGGCATTTTGCGGCGCATCATACTGTCCAGCCTGTCACGTTTCCGCTTTATCATTTCCGTAAAATCTTTTATGTCCATAATCATCAGTAATTCAAGAATAATTTATAACTTTGCAACCGAGGCTTCCAATATGCCTTTTATGCGTTATGAATATACCGGAACAAGTAAAGAACGAGGCCCGTGTACTTATTGAGCAATACGGTGACACCTTCGAATACCTTGGTATTTATGAAGCCAGGAAGCCTATGTGTTCAAGTTTCCGGGGGACTCCTGTACCGGTTATCCTTTCGTCTATCTGTATGACGGTAAAGACGCAACCGAAATAACCGGTCCGTTATCCCTTGACGTTATCGATTCATGTATCGAAAATATCGAGGAAGGAGACATCGAATAGCTTATTGTCAATTCTCAGGACTCCCCTGCAGTTGTGGGAAGTCGCAGCTCCTATTTCACATAAATATTTTACGTCTTTCCATTCCATTCCTGAACCGGCAGAATTATCGCTTTGGGGTTCGACATACCTTAGTTCACCATCCGCAAACCGTTGCAGGATTGTAGCATGCCCGCCCCCGCTTTTCCAGCCGATGCACAATTCATATACGCCTTCTTCCTTACATACCTCATTGAAATACTCCATGTACCTTTTAGGGTCATTTTCAGGTATCCTTTGTGCGCAAGCCAGCTGTTTATACTTATATGTTGCGCCGGAGTACCGTCGGTGTTTTTCCAGACTTCAAAAGCACGTCCATTACTCAGATATTCAAGTTTAGACCCTGCGACATTGCCTTTGGCGGTAATATCCCATCCACGTAATCGTAAAGCGTATGCCGGTGCGCAAGTCTGGCAGTTGATACTGTATGGAGTATCCCGTTTTTTATCGTAATCGCTGTTCTTCCGGTATCTGTTTCCCCTTTTATCGCGGTATATTCCTTTGGAATCCAAAATATACTCTTCCACATGTTTGGGATTTGCATTCTGTTCGTCCGCCTTATCCACATCCATAGGTTTTCCTTTTTTGATTTTAAGAGCCTTTTCCATTTCGAGGTTGTTCCGGGCAATGGCCATTTTTTCCTCCCCGGTAAGGTAGTCCGGCATTTCCGCAATCATCTCGTCAATACGGGCCATAAGTTTATCCACCGCTTTTTGGGCACCCTTGTGGGCTTCTGCCTGATATGGATGATTGTCGGAAAACAGTTTGCCGTCCGTTCCCGGATTGTTATCCAGTCCGGCTGGGGCTTGTTCTTGTCGTCTTCGTCCGGAAGTGGTGTCGGCTCCTCGTCGGTGGCAGTGAGGTCGCACTTGCAGTTCCACCGGTCGCCCGGTCGGTGGATGTTCCAGAACGTGTCATCAATCGGCCGGATGGTATTCCAGAACGGGCGGTGGTCAGCCCCCGGATGAATGGAGGTGGACGGTAGCCATTTGAGGTTGGCAGAATATCGCGTTCGCGCAGGAACTGTTGCCAGTCAGCCGCCTGATGCGCCCGGATGACCGCCGTATCATACTCCGTCCGCAGCCAGTGACGAACCTGATGGGAAGCAATGGGCAAGACTTCCTGTACCCATTTGTCGAACGGTTTTAAAATGCCGTTTGAATCCAATAAAAGTCGTGCCATGTCATTCTGCATACGATGTACCTTGAATGCCGAGAATACGGCATTGTTCCGGAGTATGGCATTTCTGAAATCCTCGTCCGGAGTAATGGCCTTGGATTTGCTGAACCCTTCCTTTGCCGCCTTGTCCATCTTTGCCCATATTTCATTGAACAGGTTGATTTCGATTTCGGTTGCCGGATGAAAGTCCCTGCTGTATATGTTCAGCAAGGCACGCCGCAGCACCTCTTCGGAGAAGTCAAACTCCATGGAGATGCTGCCATTATCAGCCGCATACATCTGTCGACTACCAGTCTAAAGCTGCCCCGTCTGCCGGGGCTTTCACGAAAAAACCTTTGAGCCAGTTCCGGAAGTTTCTTTTCTGTTTCGGTGTCGGTTCATCATCCCGTCCCTTATTCGCTGGCTCCGGCTCCTTCTTCGGGCTTGGAATCTGGTCGGCTTGTTCAGCCGTCTTTTGTTCCGCTTCAGCTGCTCGTAATTGGCCGGTTTGTCGATACCGAATTCCTCATAGAGATAGTCGTCGTCGATGGGGATGTTGAAGTTCTTCTTCAGCTGCGTGAGGATGGATATTTTGGTACCGGCATCCGTTTCCTTCGGTTCGGGGAAACAGAACGTACCCCCTTCGGTGTTGATGCCCATGCGCAGCAGAATGTCCGTCATGTCGTAATTCAGCACGTTGAGCACGTACTTCCGGTCGGCCTCCAGTACCTTGTCCTCTACTTTCTTATGAACCGTACCCAAAGCCTGCGTGCCTTTTTCGGACGATTCGGTGGTCAGCGTATTGCCCAGTATCAGTTTGGAAATTTCGTTGTTGCACCGCTCGCAGAGGCGTTCATAGACATCGGCAGACCCTGTTTTGTTTCCGGCTTCCGTGAGTTTGAGTTCCGTGTCCTTGGCATGGAAGAACTGCGCCAGACTTCCGGCATTGGCCGCATCCTCCATGGCCCGCTGGCGTGACTCGTCGTCGTCGGAATCATAGATATATTCCTGGATAGGCATGCCGAATACCTCGGAGAACTGTGCCCAGTCGCCCGTAGTGTTACGTTTGTAGATGACCCAAGGTGCAGCCTTGGCCAACAGCCCCAAATCGGACGGTGAACCCACAAACAGCAGGTCGGTATATTCATTCCAGGAATGGCCGGTAATGTCCGTCTGGTGGCGCAGGATGAGTTCCCTGACCGGATCCACATGCTTGCGTGGTACCAGGTCATAATCCACCCACTCCTGCAGCTTGTAGAACTGGCAGAGCGAGAAGCCCCAGAATTTCGCATCAAGGATGTCACCCACCAGCGGTTGAACCAGGGCGACTGTATCTGTTCGTTGATTTTATCGTCGGGCTTCCCGTCCACCCGGAATTCCATGTTGGAGCACAGCACGGCATTCTTTCGCTTTTCGAGCACACAGGAAAGGTGGGTATCCATCAGAATGTCCTCGTAGAGGTCATAAAGTTTGTAACGTCGCGAGAAATCGACATTCTCGGCCACCCTTACGGCTGCCATGTAGTCGGAAATGTCCAGCCCGAAGCGTTTGGGCTGTGTGAGCACAATCACATTCGGTCTCTTTTGTCCCGGCAACGTGAAGTTTCCCCCTACGGTGATGATGCCGGCTTTGTTGTTTTTTCTGTTTTTCTTTTTCATGATGCTTGCTTTTTACCAGTGGTTCGTTCGTTTGCGGTTGCTTTGAATGCGGAAATCCGACCTGCCCGCCTTTGTTCCTCGGGCAGCAGCGGAGCCCCTTCGATTGAAATGTCCTCGTCGGCCACCGCCTTCATCCATTCCACCGCCCGTTCGTAACGATCCTTGCGTACCTGGGAAAGTTTCTGCGGGTTGTGGATGCAGAAGATGTGATAGACCGCCATGTCGATGACCATCATCAGCACGAGCTGGTTACGGTTCTCGCCGGTGGCTGCAAAAATCTTGTTGCAGTCGTAGCGTTTGCCCAGATAACACCGCATTTCGGCAATGGCCCTGTCCTCGCAAACCTCAATGACCGTTTCGTCTTCGCGAACCAGTGCGTCGAGGATGTCTCGGTGGATGCTCGCATCGTAATCGGTAAGTTCAACAAATTTGCTCATAGTCCTATTGTTTTAGAGTTGTCATAATCTTTTCTTATTCCGTTTTCTTACATCCTTCCGTGATCGGAATACGGGCGGTTCAATGCGCCTGATCAGTTCGTCAATGATACGGTTCGCCCCTTCGACCGCATCCGGTCCGTCGGCCGGATAGCGCATGGTCAGGGTGAACAACTTGAACTGATCCTCCAGTTCCTTCATGTGCGGATTGTCCCGTTCAGCCTCGTTGAGGATGAGGTTCCCCTCGCGGTTGAGCGTTCAAGGTTGGCCTCGATGCGCGTAGCCTTGTCCGTCTTCTTCTCCTCGTCGCCCCGGATGAACAGCGCAATCTTCTGTTCGCGGCGTACTTTTGCCACCAGCGGTTTGAACACCTGTTGGAAGAAAGGGTCCTGCAGCTTGTTGTTCTCCATGTAGCAATAGACATTGGTCTTGCCCCCGACAAATTCAAGCATCCGGACATACCAGTCAATGAACTCCGCATTGAGCGCCTGTGCCAGGAAAGTCTTGATGACGTAAAGCCTGCCACCCAATTTGCCACAGAGCGAAACCGTCTTGAAGGATTTGCCTTTCTTACCCTTGCTTTCGCCCGGTGCCGGGTCGCCATACACCACGAGGAACTTGAATTTGGAGAGTGCCGGAACCTTGCCGTATGCAATGTTTTCGAATACCTCTCCCACGGAAATCGGGTTGTTGAAATATTCTCCCTGTGCCGCCTTTTTGGATATTTTGGACAGTGTGCGGTCGATGTCCTCTTCCGAGTTCTTTTCCGGCCATGTGGAAAAACCGTTTTTGTCGCGGATGTTCACGATGTCCCAGGAGTCGGCCATTTCGCCCGCCCTCACCACGCAGCAGTCCTTGGCGATGATGTTTCCGCAGAAGATGACCAGTGTAGGTTCGGAAATGGACCTTGTGGGATACAGCGCATTTTCCCACCAGTCCCAGCGCTTCTGGATGATGTCCGGGTTCTTGGTATCCTCGTCCGTATCAAAGTCATCGACCAGCAGTACGTCGGGACGTATGGCCTCGTTTCGCGAACCACGCGGAGATTGTCCGGCACCCAGTGCGCGGAAAGAGACCTTCCCTTTGGTGGTGAATTCATCCTCGGTCCATGAGCCCGGCAGTTCCTGTTTGCCGTAGTATGCCATGATGCGTCCGTTGGCTTCGAGATTGGCCCGGTAGGATCGAGCAGGCGCACCGCATTGTCCTTGCTGTTGGAGTCAGAATCACATTCTTTTTGCGTCCGGTAAGCGTGAGATTCATGACGATGAACATGGTGACGGTGGATTTGGCCAGCTCACGGCTCCAAGAAAGCACCTCAAACCATTCATCGTGTGCAATGATCCGCCGGATAGCCTTTTTCTGGAAGTCGGCAAATTCATATTTGACATAATTCGGAAAAAAGAACTTGATCCATTCTATGGGATGTTTCTCAAGATATTCCCGGTGTTTTTCCCGTTCGGCTGCGTCATGTTCCTATCGACCGGTGTAGCCCTTGCGATGTCTTCTTTGTACTTCTCCCAATCGAGGAGAGCGAGTCTGTCAGTCTGTTTCATTGTCTATCCCTTTATAATTTGTCTTTAATGTACGCATCGGCCAGGCGTGTAATTTCCTTTGCCTTTTCGAGGTCGGCCGCCCGTACCCAGTCGATGAGCCCGGTGAGGACACTGATGATGTCGGCAATGCCCACTTCCTGCTCCATGTTGCGTATGGCCGCCGACAGTTTCCCGAGGATGTCAGCTCCTTGGATGAGGGGAACCGTTCCCTTCGGGCCGTTCGGCGATGGCCTTGTTTATTTCGGCCACCTGCCGGTAGAGGTTAGCCACCTGTTCCTGCCTTGTGAGCGTAAGCCCCACCTTCTGTTCCTCCCACTTCCCGGCCCGTACCCAGTTGGACACGGACACCCGTGACACGCCCACCCGGTCGGCGATTTCCTGCTGTGTGAGGTTTTCCTTGAGGTACAAAGTTTTTGCCCATTCCTTTTTCTGGGCATTCGTCAAATCTGCCATAAATCGTCCTTTTTAGTTGTAAATCACGTTACAAAATTGCATGAAAAAGCGGGGTTTGTAAAAGCGCGTACGCATGATGACGGGTTACAGCGTTATGATAACGCCAGAAAACGTTATGATGCGGACGCGGTTTCTTGGTGCCATGGGAATGTTCTATTTTCGCACCATCGAAAGGCGGGGAAACCGCTGGTAAAGACATGACGATGAGCAGATTTTTCAATATTACAACGAGTGACGACGGCACCAGTACGATATTCCTGTACGGGGACATCGGAGACTATACGGAGGTGCAAAGCGGGCGCATAGCCCAGGAACTGATAGAAGCCGAACGCGTGAGCCGACGCATCCATGTGCGTATCAACAGCAACGGCGGGGAAGTGTACAGCGGCATTGCGATATTCAACGCCCTGCGCCATAGCCAGGCCGACATCCGCATTTATGTGGATGGCATAGCCGCCAGCATGGCCAGTGTGATAGCCCTTTGCGGCAAGCCCGTAGAAATGAGCAAATATGCCCGTCTGATGCTGCACAGTGTGAGCGGCGGGTGTTACGGCAACAAGCAGGACCTGCAGCGTTGCATGGAAGAGATAGAAAGCCTGGAAGGAGCTTGAGTGAAATCTATGCCGAGCGGCTGGGCATGAGCAAGGAAGAAGTGAAACAGACCTATTTTGACGGCGAGGACCATTGGCTGACCGCCAAGGAAGCCCTGGACCTTGGTTTCATAGACGACATCTATGATGCAGACCCCGTGCCGGCAGACAGTACACCGGCGCAGATATATACTTTATTCAATAACCGGCTCGTTGAGCCACAAAAAAACAGAGAAGACATGAATCTGGAAGACGTAAAGAAACGCCCGCGCTTCAAGGACTGCGCGAGTGATGCGGATGTGTTCCGCCTGATGGACCAACTGGAGGAAGAGGCAGGCAAGGTACCTATCCTTACGAAAGAGAACACCGACCTGAGGCCAAGGTGAAGACCTACGAAGACAAGGCTGAAGCCGAAGACCTTGCCGCCCGCAAGCAGCTGCTTGACGCAGCCGAGCAGGACGGTCGCATTGATGCGACTACCCGCCCCATCTACGAAAACCTTTTGGCCAATGACCGCGAGAACGGCGAAAAGCCCTGGCCCAACTGCCGGTAAAGCGCCGTGTGATGGAAGACCTGCATCTGGAACCGAATGGTGAAGAAAGCCCCTGGAACAGGCGTATGCGAGAAATTAAGGACAAACGTAAAAAGTGATTGAACTATGGCAATAATTGTAAGAAACACGAATTACAGCGGCGAGGTACTGGAACAGTTGCTGACGCTTGCCGCTACGAGCAATGAGATTGTGGAAAAGGGGCTGATCATGGTGATTCCCGGTGTGGAGAAGAAAATCAGCCTGCCGCGCCTGAAGACCGGCAAGATGCTCCAGAAGCGCAAGGAGAACCCCGGCGTGGAGGATTCGAAGGGCAACTTCAACTACGACGAAAAGAGTCTTGACCCGGTGGACTTCATGGCCTTTACGGTGTTTAACCCCCGCACGTTCGAGAACATCTGGCGCAAATGGCAGCCGAAGGCAACCTGGTATTCTCGGAACTTCCGCCCGAAGCGCAGAACGCCCTGCTTGCCGAGTTGGCCAAGCGGGTACAGTTTGAACTGGGTGACCACTATGTGAACGGTGAATATGGGATGATGACGACCACTTGTTTAACGGCATCCTGACCCAGATGGCCAAGGATACTGAGGTGATTGTGGTGGACAGCGCAGAATCGACCATGCTGGGCAGACTGAAAGCCATGCGTGCGAAGATTCCCGTGGCCATCCGCAACAACCCGGACCTCCGCATTCTGATGAGCGTGAACGACTTTGACAAGTATGATGACGAGCTGACCCAGCGCGAGTCCAAGAACACGAGCGAAACCGATGTGAATGCCCGTCGCTACAAGGCATTACCATTGAGACGCTTGCGGCCTGGCCGATGATCTGATTGTGTGCACCCTCTGTTCGCCCGATGCCGGCGGCAACCTGTTTGCGGCTGTGAACCTGCAGGACGATGAAGACGTGATTCAGATTGACAAGATCTCGAACGCGAGCGAACTGTACTTCTTCAAGATGCTGATGAAGGCTGACACGAACATTGCCTTCGGTGAAGAAGTGGTGGTGCTGGACAAGCGAAGCAACCCCGTGTTCAAGGCGAGCGAGAAGAAGATTTCAGTTGACCCTGCCAGTGTGACCCTTGAGGCAACCGGTGGCAGTGAAGAAGTGACCGTGACCGCCAGCGGAGAATATGAGATAGGCAGTGCCCCTGCCGGCTTCAAGGTGGAAGCGACGGATAAAGGCGTGAAGATTTCGGCCGGTGCAAACAGTGCAGTCAGAAAACCGGTACACTGACCCTTACGCTCAATGCCGACCGCAGCAAGACGGCCAAGATTACCATTACCCAAAACCAGAAAGGATAAGATGGTATGGCAAAATTGAAGTATCTGGTAATTCACTGTACGGCAACCCCGGAGGGGCGTGAGGTATCATCGGCGGACATCCGGAAGTGGCACACTTCGCCCGTAAGCCAGGGTGGCAGAGGTTGGAAACAGGTGGGCTACACCGACCTGTTCCACCTGCAGGGCGGTGTGGAACGCTTGGTGAACAACAACGAGGATGCGCAGGTGGATCCCTGGGAAGTGACCAACGGAGCCAAGGGGTACAACAGCGTGAGCCGCCACATTGTGTATGCCGGCGGTGTGGCCAAGGACGGCAAGACCCCGAAGGACACCCGCACCGGCTGCCAGAAAAAGGCACTGGAGAAGTATGTGAAGGACTTCCATCGCAGATTCCGGATGTGCGCATTGTGGGACACAACGAGCTGGCGGCCAAAGCCTGCCCCAGTTCGATGTACAGAAATGGCTGAAAGAAATAGGTATTAACCAATAATAAAAGAAGCAATCAATGAAACGAATTATGCTGTTTATGATGCTGATGCTGGGAACAGTATCGGCTGTGATGGCCCAAGGGGCCGATGTTCCGGCAACGGACTATGACGCAATGATTGGCACCTTTGCCGGTTTCGTCGGCGGTGTGGTGGTGCTTACTGAAGGGTTGAAAGGTTTGTTCCCCAACATGAAAGGCTGGGTGACGCAGCTGGTGAGCTGGTGTGTGGGCTTGGTGTGCGCGATGCTACTGTGGTGCTTGATGCCGGATTTGTGAGTGATGTGAGCTGGGACATTGCCTTGCTCTATGGTTTTGGTGCCTCACTTGTAGCCAATGGGGTAGCCGACACGGGACTGGTGCAATGGGTTATCGGACTATTCCGAAAGAAACGCGAGGAAGCAGAATAAAAGGTTGACTGACTAAAAAACGGGTGGTATGGACTTTAGCGAGATCATGAACATTATTCTTAGCGGCGGCCTTGTGGGCACTGCAGCAGCCATCGGTTCCCTGCGTGCTACGGTGAGGAAAGCGAAAGCGGAAGCGATGAAAGCCGAAGCCGACGCAGAGGGTGTGCGTGTGGATAACGCAGAACATGCCACCCGCGTTTTGGTGAGCAATATTGTGGTACCCTTAAAAGAAGAACTGAATGCAACAAGAAAAGACCTGCAGGCCAACAAGCGCGAAATGGCGCGACTGCGCAAGGCCATTGACACTGCCAACAGTTGCCGCCATCATGATGACTGTCCTGTGCTTGGCGGGCTGCGCAAGCAGCAGGAAGAGCACGACGGTGGAGAAGATACAGACGGAATCGGCAAGCACCGACAGCGCGAGCGGAAGCCGACGGGCGGGACTGGTGATGGCGGGTATACCGGCGAGTTCGGTGAAGCTGTCTATACCTGCGGACAGCCTCCGTAAACTTCCTGAAGGTGCCGTGTACCGTGGCAAGAGCGGACAGGCGAATCTGACCGTAGGCAGCGACGACAGCGGGAACATCGTGGCCGAAGCCTCGTGTGACAGTCTGCAGCAGCTGGTGCTATGGTATGAAGAAGAGCTGGCGCGCATCCGTAGCGAAACCAAGAGCGAAATTTCAAATGACGTTCAAACAGTAGAAAAACGCCCTCCGAACCGGATGCGGACGTTTATCACAGGTGTATTGGCCGGCTTATTGGCCGGTGTGTTATTAACCATCAAACTTTATAAACGATGAACAAGAATTTCATGTACGGCATAGGAGCCGTAAAGTATAAGGATTTCACAATCGGGTATATTGAAAAGAACTCGTTTGACCTGGGCGGCAAGAAACCCGAGGCCGCGAAGATCGAGGCCGAACAGGTGCAGGGTGCCCCGGTGCTGGTCATCCCACAGAGTAACGGCGGCATCGCCCCGACGTTCAATGTGATCCAGATGAACTATTCGAACCTGCACAAACTGCTTGGCGGCAGCTGCATTATAAGAAAGAAGACTCGGAAAAGAAAACTCCGATCGGCTGGACAGCCCCGTCGGAGGTGCTTGTCATGCAGGGACCATGGGAACTCTCCCTCGTGTCCGGACAGAGCGTACTGATTCCCAACGCCACGCTGCTTTCCAATCCTGCAGGCAAGCTGACCCTTACAGAAACCTCCAAGATAGAGGTTACGCTCGAAGTGGCGATGCCGGAGGACGGTTCGCAGCCTTACGGCGTGTTCGATACGGAAGCAATACCGGACGAGTGGGGGCAGTACAAGCTGCCGCCGGCGGAAGCCGCGGCTGCAGCATCGCTCCAAAGTGAGGAGGGCTAACGTATGGCTGACCGGCTGGAACAACTGATAGAGATGGAGTGTGCGGATGCGCTGCTGGACAGCGGCGTGTCCGTTCCTCTTAAAAGGTGGAAGCTTCCGTGGCTGAAACGCCCGGTGGAGGTGCGTGTGACGATGAAGCGTCCGAGGCTGCGGGGTCAGATTCTGCTGGCGCGGGAATACCTGAAGATGGGCGTTGCGCCCGGGTGGCAAGCAAAGGACAAGGTCG
>ENA-OQCP01000911-OQCP01000911.1-human-gut-metagenome-genome-assembly--contig:-NODE-911-length-12320-cov-2.432215_pt1 | contig 12320 bp, 17 predicted proteins | sample MGYA00242760_ERZ504583 | MGnify/ENA primary metagenome ERZ504583 (study PRJEB26092, sample SAMD00036308) | human gut metagenome | host: Homo sapiens | study: EMG produced TPA metagenomics assembly of...
CGATGAGGAAAGCGACGCTGCGTCTTGATCTGGACGAGGGCACCGGCCCTGACCTCGATGGAGGAAAATGAGGACAGCAGCGCGGCCTCCCACACGGAAGTGTGAGCCATACAAAAACATATCACAGCAATATAAAAGATACCTTTTACAGGGGGCACCTGTCCGGGTATACTGAGTGTGCACCCGGACGATGGGTGCTCGAAGAAAAAAGTGTAAAAGCGAACCGCCATGGCATCTGTCACCATGGCGGTTCGCTTTTTGCTGTGTCGTGTATTACTTGCGGGCGATCATCTCGGTGTAGGCCAGCACCAGGGGGCCTACGCCCTTGGCATCGTTGCAGACCACAGGCTCACTGAAGTAATAGGCCAGGGAGCCGTCGCGGTGGTCCTTGCCGCCCAGACCTGCCACCAGGCAGATGCCATCCAGCTGCAGGCTGCCGTCCGGGTTCTGGAGAGGTACTTGTCACAGGTGCCGTAGAAGCTTTCTCAGCCCAGGCAGCCATCCGCTTGGGCAGGTAGCCCAGGCGCACGCCCTTGAGCACCGCATAGGCGAACAGGGCAGTGCCGCTGGTCTCAAGGTAGTTGCCCTCCACGCCGGGGTGATCCATCACCTGCCAGAACATGCCGGTCTCCTCGTCCTGGAACTTGTGCACATCCTCAATGGTCTGCTTGAGCATGGCCATGATGCCGCGGTACTCGTTGTACAGCTGCTCGTCCATCCGCTCCAGCACATCCACCATGGCCACCATGAACCAGCCATGGCCCGCAGCCAGAAGTTGGGGCTGCAGCCGGTCACGGGGTCAGCCCAGTACATCTGGCGGCTCTCGTCGTAACCGTGGTAGTACAGGCCGGTCTTTTCGTCCCGCATGTGCTTTTTGATGTTCATAAACTGCTTGTAGCTGTCAATGCAGCCCTGCATCTTGTTGTAGCGGGTCTCGTACTCCATGTAGAAGGGCTGGGCCATGTAGGTGCCGTCCAGCCAGACCTGCCAGGGGTAGATATCCTTGTGCCAGAAGTTGCCCTCCTTGGTGCGGGGCTGGGTGAGCAGCTGGCTGCGGATGGTGTCAATGGCCCGGCGGTACTTCTCGTCCCCGAAGATGTCGTACAGGGTGAACAGGTTCTTGCCCTGGTTCACGTTGTCCAGGTTGTATTCTTTGGGGTCATAGGTCTTGATGGAGCCGTCCGGCTGCACAAAGAAGTCGATGAAGTCTTTGGAGAAGCTCAGGTACTTCTCGTCGCCGGTGGTCTTGTACAGGCTCAGGCAGGCCGTGATCATGCAGCCGTCGATGTAGTTCCACTTGTTGGGTTTGCCGCTGCGCACCTTTTCAATGTTCACATGGGGCCTCGGCGCTGGAATTGGTGATCAGGTAGTCCACATAGTCGCCCAGCAGGGTGAGAATTTCTTCATGGGTCATGGGTCAGTCCTCCTCGAAATGGCCGACATTGGCAAAGCGCAGGCGTCGCCTTCGTAGCCGGTGATCTTGACGTTGTGCAGGTCGATCTCCTTGACGTTCTCCGCGTAGATGGCCAGCTTTTTCACGTTGGGGCGGTTGTCCGCCATGGCGGCCTGACCGGCTTCGGCGTTGGGGTCAAAGGTGATGGTGACATTCTTCATGGAGATGCGCTCGATGGGCTGCTCAGGCAGGCCGTCGAAGTAGCAGCCCGCGAACTGTGCGTCGGTAGCCACGATATCCTCCATGGTCAGGCTGCCCAGCTTGGGGGTGTACTCATCCACCGGCATGGCATCGCGGCACTGGACATAGGGGCTGTGGCCGTCCGGGTCACAGAAATAGAACATGTTGATGACAAAGGGAGCCTTGACACCCCGCATCTCCACGTTGCGGAACACCAGCCCATCGATGACGGCGGTGTTGCCGCGGCCGCGCCGGGTCTTGACCCGCAGGCCGCGGTCGGTGTGGTCCATCAGGCACTGGGTCACCACCATATCCTTCACGCCGCCGCTCATTTCGCTGCCGATGACGATGCCGCCATGGCCCTTGTCCAGCAGGCAGTTCCGGATCACAGTGTGCTCGCAGCTCTTTTTCAGCTTCATGCCCAGGAACACCTTGCTGGCCTTCATGGCAATGCAGTCGTCACCCACATGGATGTTCGCGCCGATGATGCGGATGTACTCGCAGCTCTCGGGGTCGATGCCGTCGGTGTTGGGGGCGTTGTAGGGGTTGTTGATGTTGAAGTTCAGCAGGTCCAGGTGCTTGACGAAGATGGGTGGATGGTCCAGGAGTAGCTGTTCTGCACTGTGATGCCGTGGAGGCAGACGTTCTCACTGTCCACCGCGGCCACCGCGCGGGGCCGCCATGCGATCCGCTTGACCTTCTGGTTGATCCACCAGTCACCGTTCTGGGCATCGCAGTCCAGCGTGCCCTCGCCGGTCACCACCACGTCGTGCACCTGCGTGATGTTCAGCAGGCCGGCAAAGCTGTCCAGCGGGTTGCCCTCCCAGCCGGTCAGGTAGTATTCATCCACCTCGTTCTCACTGGGAATGACACCGGGCAGGATGGGGTAGTGGGTGCGGTCGTTGTCGCCCAGCAGCACAGCGCCCTTTTCCAGGTAGAGGGTGGTGCAGCTCTTCATAAACAGGCTGGCGGTGCGGTAGCGGCCGGCGGGCAGATAGACCGTGCCGCCCTTGGGGCAGGTGGAAAGGGCGGCCTGCAGTTTGCCGGTGTTGTCGGTGGTGCCGTCGGCCACCAGGCCGTAACGGGATGCGTCCACAAAGAAGGTCTCAGCCTCAGTGGTGAAATCGAGGGTCAGAGTCTCACCCTCGGCCTGCACGGCAACCGTGTAGGGGGTGCCGGGCAGCAGGCTGAACAGGGAGAACACGTTGGTGTTGCACGCCTCGTACACCGTCTTACCGTTCAGCTGAACGGTGAAGGGATGTGCAGGACGGTAGCACAGACCATTTTCCCGCTCGAACACGGCACTGCGGGTCATGGAACGAATCAGGGAAAGCTTCATAAACAGGATGCCTCCTTGGATGTTGAAAGATTTATGGGTTGCCCATAGGTGGCGGGCATGGTACACTGAGGAAAAGAAACTGTTGAATGGGGTGTGCGGATGAAAGCGGAACGGGAAAAATGGAGCGGCCGGGTAACGGCAAAGGCGCTGCGGTTCCAGACCGGCCAGTATGAGCTGGCTGAGGAGGAGGAAATCTGCCGGATCATTCTGGTGTCCGGTGGCAGCTTTACGCTGGTGCGGGGCGGCGAGAGCTGCTGGTGAACCCGGGCTGTGTGTTGCTGCTGGGCCCCGGCGGGGGCCTGCTGCAGCAGGCGGGCCACATTGCCCCTGAGCTCATCGGCTGCCGGTTCCCGGCGGGCGTTCTCCCGGTGCTCAAGAACCTGATGCAGCGGGATTTCATGGCGCTGTTTGAGCCGGGAGAACAAACGGCCCTGTACGGCCCGGTGCAGTGGTCAGGCCGCCTGCGCACGCTGCTGGGCATGATGCAAAGCGCCGAGAGCGAGCCGGAAAGCCCCGGCATGATCTATCTGGCCCTCATCCTGCACTATGTGGAGCAGGAGTGCCGCAGTGAAAGGCAGGACATCCGCCCCCGCAACGAGACGGTGGAGCAGATCTGCGCTTACCTTGCAGCCAACTACCAGCAGAAGTTCTCCCTGGCAGATGTGGCTGCGCGGTTCTACCTGTCGCCCTATTACCTGAGCCGGCTGTTCCGGCGGGTCACGGGCCAGTCCATTGTGGATTACATCAATGCCGCCGCATTGAGGCTGCCCAGCGCCTGCTGGAGAGCACCGACCTGAACATCAGCGCGGTGGCCGAGCAGACCGGCTTTGCCTCTGCCGCCCATTTCCGCCGCGTGTTCCGCGAGACGATGGGAACGGGGCCGCTGCAATACCGCAAGAGCCACCGCGGATAAGAACAACGCCCCCTGTGCACAGCACAGGGGGCGTTGCTTATTCATCGAAAGTCAATGGTTCTGTCCGCAGAGGGGGTGCTTAGCCCTTGACAGCACCGGCGGAGATACCTTCGACGAACTGATCCTGTGCACAGAAGAAAACGATCAGCTGCGGCAGGATGGAGATCAGGGACAGGGCCAGGATACGGTTCCAGCAAAGCCGGTATCACCGTCCATGGACAGCTTGACGAACAGGGACATGGGGTACTTTGCAGGGGTCTGCACGTAAAGCAGGGGGCCCATGAAGTCGTTGCAGCTCCACATGAACTGGAACAGTGCGCAGGACACCAGAGCGGGCATCAGCATGGGGACAATGACCTTGTACAGGGTCTGGAAGGAGTTGCAGCCATCAATGGCGGCAGCCTCGTCCAGATCGCGCGGGACATTGCGCATGAACTGCACCAGCTGGTAAACGAAGTAGGTCTCAGTTGCAAATGCAGTGTGGACCCAGATGGCCAGATAGAACGGGCTGTTGACCCAGCCGAACTTGGTGTACAGCAGGAACTGAGGAACGTTCAGAACGACCTGAGGCAGGAACAGGGTGGCCAGCATGATGCTGAACAGGATCTTCCGGCCCGGGAAGTCGAAACGGCCAAAGCCGTAGGCTGCAATGCAGGAGGAGACCACCGTGCAGATGACCTTGGGCAGAACATAAGAATAAGTGTTCATCATGGCCTGCAGGATGTTGATGGAACCGCCGAAGTTGTTCAGCGCGTTCCTGTAGCCCTCCAGGGTGGGGTTCTTGATCCACAGGCCGATGCCTGCAAAGATCTCGCTGTTGTCCTTAAAGGTAGCGCTGACCATCCACAGCAGGGGATAGATCATGATCAGGCCAACCAGGATCAGGACAAAGTACTTAAAAAACGTCGCAATGGCGTTGGATGCTTTCATTCCCATACTGTCACACCTTACCTTTCATCCGAGTAGTAGACCCACTTCTTCTGGCTGGTGAAGGCGATGATCGTGAGGATGCAGACGATCACGAACATGATCCAGGCCAGAGCGGAAGCCATGCCCATCTGGTTGGACTTGAAGGCGTAGTTGTAAACCAGAATGGAGATCAGGGTGGTGGAGTTGCGCGGGCCGCCGTTGGTGATGATGAAGGGGCCGTTGAACTCCTGGAAAGCCTGGCAGATCTGAGTGACCAGGTTGTAGAAGATGATGGGGGTGATCATGGGAACAGTGATGGAGAAGAACTGCTTCCACTTACCGGCACCATCAATGGTGGCAGCCTCGTACAGGTCTGCAGGCACGCCCTTCAGGCGGCAGGAACAGCACCATGGCGGAGCGAACTGCCAGATGCGCAGGAAGCAGATGATCCACAGCGCATAGTTGGGGTCGCTCAGCCAGGAGGGGCCCTGTGCGTGGCCGAAGGTGATGGCGCGGATGATGGTGTTGACCAGACCATCATCACGGAAAACGGCCTTCCACAGCACAGCGATGGCAACGGAGCCGCCCAGAATGGACGGGATGTAGTAAACGGTACGGAACAGGTTCACGCAGGCGATCTTGAAGTTCAGGATGTATGCGATGAACAGGGCAAAGATCAGCTTCAGGGGCACGGTGACGAACGCGTACTTGAAGGTGGTGACCAGAGCTTGGTGACCTTGGCATCAGAGAAGGCGGTGACGTAATTCATCACGCCATACTGGTGGATGCCGTTGAAGAAGTTCATGTCGGTGAAGCTGTAATACAGCGACTGACCGAAGGGGATAGCCTTGAACACGATAAAGCCGATGATCCAGGGGATCAGGTAGATCAGACCCTGCACTTATCCAGAAACTTCTGTGCGGGGGTACGCCCGAGAGAGGGCGCTTTGCTTTCTTTCATCCGGGGATCCTCCTTTGGTGAAAATCAGTGCAACAAACCTTATGTCACACTTTGGCAACAGATTTGTCAGAGAATTGTAACCTGTACCTGAGAAAAAGGGGCATCGGGCCTACGGATGGACGATGCCCCTGATATGTAGCTTAACTCAGGTCAGCAAAGAAGATCAGACAGTGTAGCCAACAGCAGACATGCCGTCCAGCAGGGTGTCAACAACATCTGCGCCGCTCTTGTTGTCGTAGTCAACGGTATCGAACACTTCCTGATAGATGCCGGTGCCGGTAGCCTTCAGATCGGAAGACTCGAACAGGGGATCCAGCTGGCAGGAAACAAAGCTCATGACCTTGCCGTTTGCCTCGGCGACCAGCTCGTTGATCTTACCGGCAGCCTGAGCGGTAGCCAGACCAGCCTTGGAAGCGGGGACACCGCACTCGGAGCCCATGATGGCAGCGCCGTCGCCGTTCCACAGGTACTCGATCAGGGTAGCAGCCTCAGCGGGGTTCTTGCAGGTCTTGGTGATGGCCATGCCCATGGAGACCTTGGAGAAGCCGCCGTTGTAATCGCCGAACTTGATCTCCTCACCAACGGTGAAGCCGGGCTTGTTCTCCTCGTCCAGAGCGTCCTGGTACTTGGAAGCAGCGGAATCCCACTCGAAGATGCCGGCGATCTTGCCGGTGATCCACTCGTTGGACTGGTGGGTAGCACCGTCGCCGTTTGCACCGTAGTAGGTGGGCAGCGGCATGATGACGTGGCCGTCGACCAGGCTCTTGATGAAGTCGATGCCCTCGGCGATCTCGTCAGCGGTGTAGTTCAGGGTAGAGGTGGTGGGATCTGCCAGTCCTTGCCGTACTTGGACTCGAGGTAGAACACCATCAGGATCATACGGTCGTATGCGCAGGTGCAGGGGATAGTAATCATCGCCCAGCTTCTCCTGGAAAGCCTTGCCGGCTGCAAACAGATCGTCCTCAGTGGAGGGGACTTCGGTGATGCCGGCCTTGTTAAAGGTGGTCATGTTCCAGTAGAAGATACGGCCGGTCATGGAGATGGGCACGCACTGCTGTGCATTTGCAACATTGCAGGCACCCAGCTTTGCGTCGTCCCACTGGGACATATCCAGGTAATCGGTGACGCTGTTCAGATCCAGGAAGGTCTGGCCGTTGCCGGAGTAGTTGTACAGCCAGTTCCAGTTGATCTGGCAGACATCCTCAGCCACGCCGCCTGCAAACTTGGTGGACATGGTGTCCTCCCAGCCGGACCATGCAGCGAAGGTGGGGTTGACGGTGATGGTGGTGTGCTCAGCAGAGAAAGCCTTCAGGGCCTCCTGGTAAGCGTTGTGGCGGGACTCGCGCCCCACCAGCTCATGGTCAGGGTAACGGGATCGCTGCTCAGGCCAGCCACGGAAGCAGCCTCGGCTGCAGAAGAAGCGGTGCTGGAAGCAGCGCCGCCATTGCCGCCGCAGGCAGCCAGCAGACCAGCTGCACCGACAGCACCGGTGACCTTCAGGAAATCACGACGGGAAATTGCCTTGCTCATTGTTGTTCTCCTCCTAATAAATCAAAAACATCGCGCGGGCCTTACTGCACAAGGCTCGTTGTATACAAATATGATAACAAAAGGAATGGGAAAAAGAAAGATGTAAATTGAAGTGATACAGACAAAAAACGAACAAATATTGCTCTTGTGATTTGCGGCGATTTGACGGCATTGCCGAAATGAATAAACTTGGAGCGAAAAACTATGCAATCTGCATAGTTGGATAGATTGCATAGAAACGGGCCGAGAAAGTGTGGCGGAACCTCTAAAATTGCAATGTTTTTGTAACTTATTGCGAAATTGACGGTATATTGTTGTATACAACATGTGAAAAAAGTGACGATATCGCTGTTTTGCAACTGATATATCAATTGCGCAAAAAACGTTCGCCGTTGGATACAACTGATATATCACTTTGAAAGGGGACGCACAAAAAAGAGCGCCGCCCGGCTGGGCAGCGCTCTGAAAATTGTAAAAAACTTTTGGGAGATCTGGGCTCTCATGCAGGAAGGTGGCTCCTGTGCCTGCTGGAGGTCGACACTTACTGTGCGTTCCGTTTGGCGTAAAACGCCCGCCGTGCCTTGAAATAGCACTGGGGGCACATGCTGACGTACTGCACGTCGTTTTCCAGATCGATGGCGACCTGCTCGCCCTCAAAGACGAACTCCCCATTGACCTTGCGGCAGTTGCAGGTGGCCTTGCGCCCGCAGGTGCAGATGGTCTTCATCTCCTCAATGGTGTGGGCCAGCTCCAACAGACGGGTGGAGCCTGGGAAGCCCTTGAGGGAGAAGTCTGACCGCAGACCGTAGCAGATGACCGGGATGTTCAGGTCTACCGTGACCATGAACAGCTGCTCGGCCTGTGCCGGGGTAAAGAACTGGCTCTCGTCGCAGAGAACACAGGCCAGCGGCTGCTCTCCGGCAGAAGCGGCGCGCACGGCCTCGAACACATCCACCTCGGGCGGGATGAGCAGGTCGGCCCTGCGGCGCACGCCCAGGCGGCTGACCAGCTCGCCGCCGCCTTTGGTATCCACCTGGGGCTTCAGGATCAGCACCCGCATCCCCTGCTCTTCGTAGTTGTGGGCCACCTGCATCAGCGCGGTGCTTTTGCCGCTGTTCATGGCACCGTATCGGAAGTATAGCTTCGCCATAGTTGCTCTCCTCATAAAAAGGCAACCCTCTCTGCTCGTTCGGGGGGAGAGGGCTGCCTGTTTTCTGTGATATGCTATAAGAATAGATCAGTCCTGATTGCGCAGGCGGTAACCCAAGCTCATCAGGCTGTCGCCCAGGTGGACGTTCTCCACCACCACTTCGGGGTAGGGCACCGACAGGTCGTAGTGGGAGAAGTTCCAGAAGCCTTTGATGCCCAGTTCGACCAGCCGGCCGCTGAGCTCCTCCGCACCGCTGCGGGGCACGCAGAACACAGCCACCTCAGGCTTATGCTCTGCGCAGAAGGCCTCCAGCTCGTCAACGTGTAAGATCTGGATGCCGTTGATCTCTTTGCCCACCTCGCTGGGGGAATTGTCAAAGGCGGCGATCAGCTTGTAGCCGTTGGTGTCGGTGGTGATGAAGCGGCTGACTGCCTTGCCCAACCGGCCGCAGCCGATGAGGATGGTGGGCAGCAGGTCACCGTTGCCGAACAGCAGATGCTCCAGGATGGAAAGCAGGTTCTCCACCGAGTAGCCGATGCCCTGGCGGCCGTTCACGTCGCCGATGCAGTTGAAATCCTGCCGCACCTGAGAGGCCGTGGTGCCCATCTGGGCGGCCAGCTCGCGGGAGGAGATGCTGGTGATGCCGTCGTTCTTCAGCGTCCGCAGGTAGCGGTAATACTTGGGCAGGCGCTTGATCACCGGAAGGGAAGCTTTGCCGGGATTGTTCATGGAAATGGTTCTCCTTTCATCCAAAGGGAATGCCGGTCTCTTTGCGCCCTGCAAGGTGCACCGGCGATTAAGACAGTTTCTGAACAATAATGATATATACTTGTCAATCTTATTCTTAGTATAAAGTATACTGCAATGAGACAGAATGTCAAATCCTCTGGGCCAATTTTTTTCAAAGTAAAGAAATCTTAACCGCCGCATATTGCTTCGAGATCCGGGAACACTGAAAAAAACACCCTGAGGAGGAGCCAACATGCCGGAATATGAAAAGGAAACCACCGAACAGCAGCGGCTGGAGAAAGAGCAGCTGGAGATCTGGGCACGGTGTGGCGCACCCGCGGCCCCATGCCATCCACTGCCTGACCGTGATCGGCCAGATCGAGGGCCATGTGGAGGCCCCGCAGGCCAGAAGACCACCAAGTATGAGCATGTGATCCCGCAGCTGGTGGCAGTGCAGGAGGACCCCGCTGTGGAGGGCCTGCTGGTGCTCATCAATACCGTGGGCGGGGACGTGGAGGCCGGGCTGGCTCTGGCAGAGCTCATTGCCAGCATCTCAAAGCCCAGTGCCACGGTCGTGCTGGGCGGGGGCCACTCCATCGGCATCCCGCTGGCAGTCAGCGCCCGGCGCAGCTTTATCGTGCCCACGGCGACCATGACGGTGCACCCGGTCCGCCACTCCGGCATGATTCTGGGCGTGCCCCAGACCATGCGGTGGTTCGAGCAGATGCAGGAGCGCATCACCGGCTTTGTGGCAGGCCACAGCGGCATTACGGCAGAGCGCTACTCAGAGCTGATGCTCCGCACCGGTGAGCTGGTGATGGACGTGGGCACCATGCTGGACGGCAAAAAGGCCGTGAAGGAGAAGCTCATCGACCAGCTGGGCGGCATCTCTGATGCACTGGAATGGCTGTACCGTGAAATCGAGCGGACTGAGTGAGAGAAAAGACCTGCCCGGGGCGGTGTCAGGCTTACAGCTCGCCCTTCCGCAGATACTTACCATCATGGGGCTTCATAGACCAGCATGAGGATCCAGCCCACAACATAGCTGTACGGCAGAGCCTCGATATCCATCTTCATCAGCAGCACAAAGACGGCAGCGGCCGCCACACGGCCTGCCATGTTGAGCGTGCTGCTGTTCAGGGTGATCTTGAGGTCGCCCAGGCCGCGGAAACCGCCCTGGATGCCATTGGTCAGCGAGGGCATCAGGTAGAACAGAGAGACCAGCTTCAAAAAGCGCACTCCCAGATGCACCACGGCGCATCGGTGACGAAGAGCCGGATGATGGGCTCAGCGCAGAAGAAGCAGATGGCTGTGATAAAAATGGCGTAGAGGAATTCCAGCTTCAGGCCGCAGAAGAAGCTGGCGCGGACACGGTCTTTTTTGCCCGCGCCGCAGTTCTGAGCCATCAGGGTGGTGGTGGCATGGCCGATGTTCTGCTGGGGCACATAGCAAAGTCATCGATGCGCCTGCAGCGGCAAAGGCTGCCATGGCGTTGACACCCATGGTGTTCACGATGGCCTGAATGGCGATCTTGCCCAGCTGAACGGTGGCCTGCTGCATGGCGCTGGTCCAGCCGTAGCTGATGGTCTTTTTCAGCAGCGAGGAGTCAAAAATGAACCAGCGCCTGCCCAGCTGCAGCACAGGGACCTTCCAGCGGATATAGATCAGGCAGAACACGCAGCAGAGTGCTTCGCTCAGCACGGTGGAAAGGGCACAGCCCTCGGAGCCCCAATCCAGCACCTCAACAAAGAACAGGTCGCCGCCAATGTTCAGTACCGAGCTGATCATCAGGAAGTACAGCGCGCTTTTGCTGTCGCCCAGCGCACGCATGGTGGCGGCGAGGAAATTATAGAAGAAGGTGAACAGCAGCCCGCCGAACACGATACGCAGGTAGTTCACAGCGATGGGAAGGATCTCTTCCGGCACCTGCAGCAGACGGAGCAGCGGATTTGCCAGGATCACACAGGTCAGCGAGAACACCAGGGAAAAGACGGAGCCTGCAATGGCGGTGGTGGAGACCTGACGCTCCACCAGCCGGGTGTCGCCTGCCCCGAACGCCGTGCTGACAAGGATGCCTGCACCCAGGCAGACACCGTTGATGAACAGGATCGCCAGCGTCATCAGCGGGTTGGAGGTGCCCACGGCGGCAAGGGCATCCTCGCCCACGAATTTGCCGACAATGATGCTGTCCACGGCGTTATAGGTCAACTGGAACAGGTTGCCCAGCACGAGGGGGACCGTAAAATTGACCAGCAGCGGTGTGATCGGGCCGGTCGTCATATCTTTGGTCATTTGGAATTCTCTTTTCTATTGAAATAAAATTGATTTCTTCAGGGAAAGCTTTGCCTTTGTACAACCTCTCAGTCGCAGGCTTCGCCGCGACAGCTCCCCTAGTAGGGGAGCCCTTGGCAGGCCGTCACATTTTCGGGGTCTGGCGCTTTGCTCCATTAGGCCCTGCTGGTGTAATGCTTTCTCTACGGCAGATTCTGGTTTTGGAGCCATAGGCGATGATAGCGAAAAAAGAATCTTTTGCCAAGGCCTCCCCTACTAGGGGAGGTGGCATCGAGCGTCAGCGAAGATGACGGAGAGGTTGTACAGAGGGGAAACTTGTTCTTAAAAGCTTAGTGTCTGCCGTCCGCTGAAGATAGCCAGTGCCGAACGGCTGGTGCCGGTGGCGATCAGCTGTGCAGCGGCGTGGAGGGCTGCACCGGCGCAGGGGAGGCGGGAATGGCATCGGTGGCAAGGACCCGCTGTGCAGCGCGGTTGGCATCGGTGCTGGTAACGGCGGCTACATTATCCACAACATAGGCGTTGTAATTGCCCGGCACGATGCCGTAGCCGATATCCGGGATGCCGTGCCCGCCGGTGAAACCGCCGCCCAGAGCCTGATTTTCAAAGGGTTCCACGGCCACGATGCGGACATCGTTGGTCCAGCCTTGATGGTCTCGCCTACGCCGGTGATGGTGCCCGCGCTGCCCACGCCGACGGTGATGGTGTCCACGAGACTGCGGCCCTCCCGGGAGATGGCCTGCACGATGGCGGGGCCGGTCACCCGGCGGTGGTATTCGGGGTTATCGTCGTTGGCAAGCCAGTTCATATAGTACCAGCTTTTCGCGGCGGTTGGTCTCTGCCAGCGCCCGGGCCCCCGGCAAGGCCC
>ENA-OQCP01000912-OQCP01000912.1-human-gut-metagenome-genome-assembly--contig:-NODE-912-length-12281-cov-2.402830_pt1 | contig 12281 bp, 13 predicted proteins | sample MGYA00242760_ERZ504583 | MGnify/ENA primary metagenome ERZ504583 (study PRJEB26092, sample SAMD00036308) | human gut metagenome | host: Homo sapiens | study: EMG produced TPA metagenomics assembly of...
CAGGAAAAGGCTTGCCCTCGTTTCTTTGGAAGCCGTCCACAACCAACGAGCGTATAGGCAAAATGACTTCATTTGTTCTATTTATGCGTCAAAACGGTTTTAATACTTCCCCAGAAGTCCACCAACCTCCACGCAGGAGCATCCATGGGGCAAAAGAAAAAACTTCCCTCTGCCAGCGGACCCGGCAATAAAATCCGTACAACTTGCCTCCATAATAATTTTTAGGACGCAGGCTAAGGTCAAAAAGTAGTGACCGAAATTTCCGGTTTCCAGTATCAGATTCATTGCACGACGCATTTCTTTTTTACCGATAAAAAAGAAATCAGGAAACGAGTTTCCTGATAATCCCAGATAGTCTACAGCGATACCTCCGAATAATCGCCAGAATTTTTCCATATGCAAAAAACGGATTTCCCGTGACAGACGTTCCTTGTCGATGTCTGCCGAACGGGCAGACAGGAAAAGAGCCCAGTCGCACACTTGTCGCAGACCGACACCACCGTGGATGAAATGACCAACCATGTGAAAAAAAAGAAACAAGGCGTCGAAATTCACCGGGGGAAGCGACACATCCGTTCCCTTCAGTTTCTCAAAACAGTAGCCATCCTCGTGCAGATAAGTACGTGTCAACCGTTGGAAGCGTTTATTGGTCAGGGGATCGGAAAAAGTACCCGCAAGGCGGTGTATCTCAATGATCACCCCGTTCCGATGAAAGTGGCGATGTTTGGAACTTTCGTTTTCCTCACCGGTAGGCTTTCCGTATTTTTTGAGCACCTGACAGGCATGATCGTACTGTTCCGGTCCGACATAAAGGTCGATATCCCCACACTGCCGCTGTTCGGGGCAGACATAATATTGTGCCATACCTTGTCCCTTCAGCAGAACGGGACGGATGCCGCACAAGCCAGTTTTTCCCAAATTTCCTGTAAGACATGATTGAGCAGGATATGTCCCTGACGGATGTGCAGCAATTCCTGTTGCAACGAACGGTGGATTGGAAACGGTGGACGCAAGGCGGGGGGGAGCTTGCCGATACCGTCGGCAAGGACACCCAGAACGGTCTGCTTCCGTCCCTGTTCCAACAGGCTTTGCCAATCCACCGGGCTACCGAACAAACAGAGTTCAACATCCTTGTCCCACAAACCGGCCCGGAGCAGAGAAAAGAAGCGACGCTCGTCATCGGCCGTCATTCTGTCACGCCCGCCTTTTGCCATGCCTCACAAATATTAACGGCATCAGCCGATGCCCGGTCGTGGTCTATCCCGTAACGTTCCGCCAGTAGGCCGGCCAGAAGTTCCGGGGAAAAGTCCCGGTCCTCCACCGCTTGCCACAGGTAGGCGGCCGATTCATTCAGTGTTACCAGTTTATTGAAATTGATTTGCTCCAGGCTGTCAGCCGTCACTACATGCTCCCCGCACATCCGGCGGAGCACAAATCCTTTCTTTATACGCATATTCAAGATGCTTTTATTATAATGTCTTTTACTTTTTCTACGGCACGGAGTAGCCCCAGCAGATAGCGGCGCACAGGTAGCAACCGCCACCACAGGAAGGACAGGAAACGGAAGCAGGGACTGTCACAACTCAACGTCCGTTTCCGACCGACTATCCTGATAGCCTTGGCCACAACCTTATCCGCCGTGCAATGCTCCGTTCCTTTGAGGTTCCCGTCACCCATCAGAATCAAGCCGTCCTCTTCCTTCCTTACCAGACGATGGATGACATAGTCTTTTTGTGCGATCCGACACAAGAGGATATCTCCTGTTCGGATACCATGAGCCGGACCGAGCACGATGCTGTCCCGTCCACCCTGGATGAATGGGCGCATACTGGAACCTCTAGCTTTTATTTCCACAGTCCGGCCTTCCATGACGAGATGATGTATTTCTTCTGCCAACAGTATGGCAGGCTTTTCTTTTTTTATCATTATATAGCCTTTACCGTTTGAGCGCAAAGCCGTGCGGCAGCCTTGTCTGGTAGACATTCCAAATGATAGCTGCCACATCGTCCGATAATCCGCTCTATCGAGTTATGTACCCCGTCCGCCATCTTCCTCTCCCATGGTATGCACGAGCAAGAAGGAAGCAAGGATGCGTAGGCCTCGATTGGGGTCATCGCCCTGATTCGATTAAGCGGGGCCTGGGAGAGACGTACTACGCCCCCCAGCTCCGCACGACATTTCTTGTAACAAGCCGTCTTGCCGCTCCACGGCGAACCATAAACAAATACACTTCCGTTATCCTCCACACGAAGGATGGGAGAGTCATCGTTCAACAGGCTGGAACCTTTCACATGTTCCAGCCAGAGACGGGCATGGGTGCTCTTTCCGGTACCACTGCGCCCCAGAAACAAATAGCCTTTGCCTTCAAATTCCACGGTGGCGGCATGGACAAGCAGCGTCCCCTTACTGGCGGTATTCAACGCATAGAGTAGCATCAGGCTGCTATTCAGGGCAAAAGCGATCTGTCCAGACGTGTCTTGAGCACAGATATGCAGCTCTCCTTCCCTATAGGATGGGGATACGGACAGCAGGCAGTCCGGCTCCCGTTGTGTCATGGAAAAGCCAAAGGTCTGGTTTGCATCATTTCGGTAAAGCCAGAGATAAGGCTGGATGTCTCCTCTATAGATCAGTTGCCCCGGCGTTTTACCCCGTAGATGCGTGACATCCTTCTCCACACGCAGGGTGAATATCGGTTCCGTACATCCTTCCGCCATCCCCTTGAACGGGAGGTAGGGGGACAGGAGCTCGTCTATAGGAAAACTAGCCGGTATTTCCAGCCTGAACGGGTGTCCGGCCACGGTATAGGTGTAAAATAATCTCATGTATTTCTTCGTTCAATAAAAGACAATCCGGAAATCTCGGTGATCGAGGTCCCCGGATTGTCGGGATAAAGTCTATTCTATCCGGTCGGTCATAAACAAGGTATCAATCGGTTTATTAAAACAGAATCAATCCCAATGGGCCTCCCGGATATTTTTTGAAGAATTTTTCTACAATTTTCCAGTCTCTTAAAAGGATATCCGCAGAATTATTCCTGCGGGAGTACCGCTTTGAAAGGAAAGACACTACTATCATCTTCCGTGTTCGCCACATACTTATACGGTGCGCCGTATTCAAATTCCGAAGCCCGTGCGACTTCCTCGATAGTAGAGTTCATAGTAGACATGACCAATTGGAGGTCACTGACCACCTCGCAATCCTCCTGTTCCCATTTCCTCATCGATTCCGAAGAAAGGCTTCGATGAGTCACCTGTCCCATAGCAGGCCTTGAACGTCGGTTTTGTCACATCTACCGCATTATTCATGTTTTTCTTGATACGATAAACTATCGCGGCAGCCTCCATCCGGTTGGCGTAACAGGCATAGATGTCTCCATAGCTTTCACCCGCAATGGCTCCACCGTAGGATCCTTCCACTTTTCCGCTTGCGGCGCAGGCCACGATCGTGCCGTTATTCGCTCCGGCGATACCTCCAACGTAGCGGGGATCCAACTGATTGTCGCTGCCAGTATCTCCGCTCACCGTCACATTTGCCGTACAGGCACTATCTGACCGGAGTTGTTTGTGCCGACAATACCGCCTATGCGGATTTCCGACCGTACCGAGTGTGCCAAAAGACTGGTGCCGTCCTTCACATGGCAGTTTTCGATGATACCTTCCGTGTTGCCGACAATGCCCCCCACAAACATGTGTCCGGTAATCGTTCCACCTACCACCGTACAATTGTTCACGGCATCGTTACGTCCGTAACTGCGCCCTACAATGCCTCCTACGTTTTCTCCTCCGCTGAGAGACGGTTCATCACGCGGCAGTTCCGAATAGACGCGTCGGTATAATTGAACTTGTCCTCGTAGTTCAATCGACCGACGATGGTACCCAGATAACCATCATCGTCCACATTACCCAGATCTCCTTGATAAGAGGAAGTAACGGAAGGCGAATCGAACGAGAGGTTCTCCACGGAGCCACCCGCTCCCATAACCGCAACGAAACCGGTAAACTGCGCGTCACCCGTACTTTTGAAATTGGTGATGGTTTTACCGTTGCCAATGATACGACCGGTAAACGGATGTTCGTTCGTTCCGAGCTGCGGCCATGTGCGGATATCATTTTCAAAATCAATATCCGTTGTGATATAGCACCCCAGGTCATATTGGCCGCTGGACACCAGTTCCGCCCATTCATAAAGACAATCCAGCTGGTCACGGTAAAGAGGCCATCAGAAGTGACCGTGCCACATTCCTCTCCATCAAAAGTTGCCTCCGTTATGGTGATAGTATTCACTACATTCCTAGAGAAATCAACAGGGCCGGCTTTTCGTATTGCAGCCGTTTTGCCTTCTTCATTTACCAACGTCAGTGTAAAGCCTTCAGTCATATTCGTGGGAGCCAATACGAAGTAATAACTTTTGCCCTTTATACAAGTCTGTCCCTGTCTGGCTTGATCCAGATAGATTGTCTCTGATGCGTTTTCATTGTCTATAACTCTAGCCACAACCTCATCTTCGTAGGTTGCGGGGAATGGTCACATCTCCTGCCAGCAATTCACCATTGTTGCCATTCAGGCGCATGGAAGAGATGTCGTCCCCCTCGTATTCCGGAGAATTATCACACGTAAATATGCGGCGGCATTATAAAATCCCAGATCTTGTGCGTCATCGTTCGCTGAGCGTGCCACAGCCAAATTCATACCGGAGGCATAGCTTCCAGGTTCGGCATACTGATGTGTGTAAAGGGTAGTTGTAAAGATAAACGTATTCTCGTCAAATTGGGCTTTACTGTTGTAGGGATACAAGGCACAATACCAGTCGGGCGATGGTTGCGTGACTTTTCCTTTGAAATTCGTCACTACACCACCGTCTTTCGTAATGAAAGGATTGTTCACGTTCGCCCCGTCAATCAGGCTGATCCGGTCATTGGCTACCCAATATGTTTTCAAGCCTTCGCGTACTAGTGTCCGCGTTGTCGTGCCGGGACTCATTTCTCCGTTCGACGCGCTGAAGGTCAGTTCAACCGGACCGAACGGCTTTTTTTTTCATTCTGTATGATTTGATCTGTGCAGGAGGTGGCCCCGATTAACAGGGCCACACTCCATAATAAAAAGGGTTTCATAAAAATACACTTAATAATTCTCACCATAAAAACCGTCTCCTTCTTCTGGGATGTGTCCATCGTCACCATCTCCCATATCCCCCAAAGAAGGTCTCAATAGCGGACCTTCGCTAAGGAGTTCCATAACTTCACACTTGGGAGACTCATAAGTCTCCACTTTGTTGATTTTTTCTTTCATAACTCTGAAATTTAAATGTTTATAAATCGATTTATAACTTATATAGAAGCAGCCTTTTTATTCCACCACCGTAAAGTTGACAGACTGCTCATAGCCGGTCACACCATATTTGGCATTCACGTCATAAGTGCGTATCTCCATGCGCTCAGGGAAGATACCGTACCTGTTAACCAGTATGTCACGTATTTTTTCAGCACGATGACGGGCCAAACGGTTGTCTGTCTTTCCCGTATTGCCCACTATCGCAATTTTCGCATCCTTATAACGCATCATATAACGTGCGATACGGAAGACATTCACCATTTGCAGTTCCTCGTTGAAGTCGTTCTTGTCCGGGATGAATACCACGGAAGGTATCAGCAGGCTACCAACTGTCATACGTTCCTTTGCCACCTCTATCGTGTCACCGGGAACAATCTGTTCCTGACGTATCAATGTTACGGCGTTGTTCAAGGCTGCAAGCTGCTCTTTCGGGACAAGACGCACCACCTTGTAGCCCTGCCGCCCGATGCGATAGCTCAGACCGATGGAGCCGTTAAGGATACCGGAGAACTTGTCACCTTTACCCAGCTCACCGTCAAAACTGGAACCGGTCAGTGCACATCCCACCGTCAGATGTGCGCCCAGTCGGTCGGTGATGTTGTAGTTGCCGGTTACGCCCAACCGGAAAGCAACTTTCACGTTGTCTTCCATCCATGGTACTTGGCAGTGCGGAGCATGCCCACGCCCACATATCCCTGTGAGGTCCACCGACGGTTCAAGCGGTTGTTGGACGTGAAGATATTATAGAGGTCGAACAAGAAGTCCGCGTTCAACTCATAATACTTCATATCCTGCTTGTAGCCGTTCTTCGTGTCCACGCCTTTACAGTTCCAATATTCCTGTACCGGGTCGAAATTGTCCACCCAGCTGTCGTGGTAGGCGTAGATACCGGTCGCACCGGCATTCCATCCCTTCAGCCGGGAACCGCCAAAATTCAGGCGCACGCCGAAATCCGGATGCAGCCATTTGCCCACTGTCAGGCTGAATCCCGCTTCAACCGCTTACCGAAGGAGAGGCTCGCATCATCCTCGCCCATCAACATTCGTCCGGCAAAGTCCGCCTCAATATAGAAATTATCCCAAAAGGAGGAGATGTAACGGGTTTTGTAATTCACTTCTATCGTATCCATTTGCACGGTCCGGTTCACTTCCTTTTGAGGAGCCTGGGCTTGTGCCGTAAGCAGGCATCCCCATACCATCGCTATTGATGCTACTATCTTTTTCATATCAGTTCTTGTTTTCATTGTCGATTATTCTCATGACCACAGCCCGGTTCCAACGGTAGTCCTCGCTATATACCTGTTCGGTATCGCCCTTAGCCTTGATGACCAGCCGGGAGGCATCAACGCCGCATTCTTTTGTCAAGTAGTCACGCACGGCATCCACCCTGCGCTTGCTCAGTTTCATATTGTAAGCTGGATAAGCCGTCTCCTTGTCGGCAAATCCGGTCAGTTCCAGCCGGGCTTCCGGATGCGTTTCAGATAACGTGCCATACGGTCGATGTTCAATTTCTGGTCATCCTCGATATTGTACTTGTCAATGAGGAAGCGCACGGCAAAGGCGGTCACGACCTCTTCGGCGGCGGGTTGGACCACTTCCACCTTCGTGGGAGGCTGGATGTAGCGTACTGACTCATAGGTCACGGGGTGTACCTTGGCATAACGGGCAAATTTCCGCCCGCCGAACTTGTAGGAGACACCGATGTTCAGCCCTGCGTAGCCTTCGATGGTGCGGTTCCGGTTATTAGGTTGCCCGCCAATATGGTTATCAAAGCTCTCATCCACAATATTTCCTTGGACTTCTGCAAAAACATCCCAGTTCTTATGCACGTTCATGTTCAGCATGATGCCCGCATTGAAAGCGAATGAGTTCGATGCCGATACCCCTCGTGAGGCGAACCCGTGTGCGAAGCCGGGACCGGCGGACAATATCAGTCCGACAGGCTTCTTTTCTTTCGTAAACCAGCGGACGGCATCCGTCATCAGGTTGACGGACCAGTCATATAAGCGAATTTGCTGTGATACCAAGTATGACCGTTCTTCTCCGTCAGGTACGGTTTCATTCCTTCGGGTATGACGCTATGGTCATATAACGGGTCGTGAATATTGTATATTCCTCCAGTAAAATGATGCCCGGACAATTTACCAACCCCCATCTGTATGCGGAATCCCCATACGGGAGTGAACCATTTACCGATATTAAATCGTAAGGAGAATTGTGCGCGGTCAATGAATTTGTCATAGTCTCGGTTCCCCTCCGCCGCCAAGGAATTGACTCCTCCGGACAGACTGATGAACCAGTTGCCTGTTCCACTACCGGCTACGACCAGGTCGGTCGTGTCGCCGAGTTCTTCCAAAAAGTCAGAGCGCAGTTCCGTATGGATTGTGTCTGGCTTCAAAACTTCCTGCGCCGCTACACCTAAAGGAGCGTGCCAAGAAGCATTCCGATCAAAAACACTTTTTTGTTCATAAATTGATAGATTATAAAATTATTCTATTCTTCTACAGCTTCGATTTAACCATATGCATTTATATTGTCTCTGTTAACAGCAATATAGCGGGCACAGTAACAAAGGCGCAAACTCATCACAGACAAGTCTCCCGTACCAGATGCAACTCTTTGATAGAAGCCTTTTCTCCATTGCATTGAAAAAGTATTGAGGGAAAGTCATTCCTTCCAGAAATCCTTAAAACTTATTGGATCAGCATTGGGCTCAAACTCTATTTCACAGGAGTTGCCTTGACATGCAAAAACATCATAGATGCTTTTTCCCTCCGCATTTTCTATTTTGATTCCTTCTTTCAAGATATGACTGGGAGATATTATGCCGGAATATTTTTCCACATAAATGGACAGTGACTGGCCTGTATCATCCCGCTCCATGCATATGACATTATCAGCTAATGACCTTAAACATTTTGCCAGTCCTGCATTCTTGTCACACAATATAATCAGGTCAATACTTTTCTTTTGGCAATAGTTCTTGATTGCGCTTAAGAACAAATCATTCCCTTTCAATAGGGGAAAGCTATAATCTATTTTTTGCAAGTCATCAATGATAATCCGCTTTATCTTTTTGTCTGCATTCTTATCAAAACAAATATTCAGTTGTTCGTTCAAGTAGTACAATAACTCATCCGTTGATATGCAGCCCATATTGATATTGAAGGAATGCATCTTGGAATAGCATTTTTCACATTCTGACAATCTGCAATGGCGCAAACAATTTGCTGTGCATGAACATTCCTTAATATCATTAGTATAAGCTATGTACGTGCCTTTTTCTTTTCCATTATTTGTGTCATCTAAACAAGGGACAGGTCTGTTTTCTATGGAATTCCATGCCGGACATACCAAATGCAGCCTAAGATTGTCAATCAGTCTGTCAAAAGTTAAGAACAATGTATGGATACCTTGTTTTGCTGCACAGAAACAGCTTCCTGCCGCCAAATAGAACTTAAAGGAGTTTGGAGAACCGAGTATTGCAATTATTTCTCCGGATGTAGTCCCATTTTTATAGCCAAAAAGTTCTTGCAAGGCTTCTTTCACCGTGGTTGTTTTCTTTTCAGTATAACCAAAATAAAGGTTTCGAAGTACATCCATGGCCGAATTTTCAGACCTTTTATACTCTTCATATTCTTTCAGCTTCCCTTTGTTCTTGACATCATCAAAAACATTTGCATTTACATGACGTAAATAATGGTTTTCTAAAATGCCCTGTTGGGTCAGAATCTTGGCTTGCGGCAAATACCGTTTTTGTTGCAGCAGAAGATGGGAACTCGGATACACCTCTATTCCGTAATCTCTCTTCTTGTATTCATGCCACCCGTATGCGCACATTTGGAACACGCTCTTGCTAATACGGAGAGCATGGGATGTATAATTTTCCTTATTGTTCTCTATACGCCCAAGTTCAATCAGGATGTCTGCACTTATCTTTAATTTTTCATCCAAGTCATCAATTACGATAATAGTGACAAGCGCGCTCTTTCTCAGTATATGTTCAAAAGGCGTCAACTCAAAACTTTTCAGATCGCTATCGCTGATTTTTGTCAATCCGTCTATGACAATGCAGGAAGAGGGCATCGATTTGTTCTTGGTGTTCTCTTCTGCCCCTTTTTGTATATGTGAAAGGATTTTGCTGAATGTGTGAGAAGGAGTTGTCACGTATTTATATTCCATTTCATTTCTGGAATCTTTATTTTCATTTTCTATAGGAATATGTCCATTGAATCGAACATCAAAAAAAGTCATTCCTAAAATCGAAGTTTCCATCAGACGAAAATACATTTGAGATTTTCTGATAATCAGAAATCTTATCATATCTACGGGTAAATAGTATATTTGCCTGCGAATCTATGGACTGGGCTGTTCTGAAATGCAATGAATTAGTCCGGATGTTGTAAAATACAATGCCTTCGGATATATATGAATCTATCTTGCTTTTCAAATTTTCAGGAAATGGCGGCGGAGCACTGGAGTGCGATGCTCCCGCACGAATTTTGCCCGTGTCAAATATCGCATCGGCAAACCGACTGCCTGTCCAGTCATTGCTTAAGCTGCTTGTCCTGACCATCTTGTCAATACACTTGGAGATAATGAAGTCCAAAAGCATGTCGTTCATCTGGTCTGTGTTCTTGTCCAATGAATAGAATGCGGGAACTTGCGGCTTAAATTCCAGATTGTTCAATGATTTGGCGATACCATGCATCATTTGCATCGCAAACAAGGTTTTGTCTGTGCCCCGGTCACCTTTCAAGACAATGATAATGCCTTTCTCGGAAGATGAAATATCTTCTTTCGGATTTATCAATGGCAATTGGAGACCGCCAAGCAGCATTTTGTCCAATCCTTGTATTCCTGTCGAAATTTTTCCGACGGTGTTTATTCCTTGTCCCATAATACATTAAATATATGATTATACAGTTCTTTGTATCCCCCGAGTTCAAATATGGGGGTCAGACCATAATTTGTAAAAAATGCATCTTTGATTTCCATTATCTGGACATAACTTTTATAATCCTCTGCCTGGGTCTCTTTCAAATAGTTCTTTGTGGAGGCATGAAGGAAATAGATCTTGTCCTCGTTACCAATCGAACTGGCATAATGCACCATCCTTTGCGGGTTGATGTCACTCAATGAAATTCCTACAAATATGCAGGTGAAATGGCATAGAAAATGCAATTGGGTAGCGGTTTGCCAAGAATAGACATTGCGTACATTGTCATAATACTCTTCCATCGAAAGGACGATTTCGTTCCCGTCGCTCAAAAACGGTTCGTTGAAAGGGGGCAGGTAACCATGTATATGGTATATTGACAGGATATTGTCTGCCTGTTGAGAATTGTTAAAGCTGCCATATACTTCCTCAATCCTGACTCCGTTTTTCCATCGTTTGTTCTCCATTAACATATCTTGTTCCTTATCAGAAAAAAAATTTGTCTTTATTCTCATACAGGACTTCGACGGCATGGTAAGGAATTTATCATAATTGTAAGTTACAACAGCCACGAGAGGCTCGTACAGTAAAATGAACCGGGCAAGCTGGTATAAAGAATTCAAGGAAGGAGCATCTTCTTTTAATTCTTTTCCATGACCATAATACTCTAAAAAGATTTCAGTCATCTTGTCCTTATCGCAATACCGGTACAGTTGATGGCGAATCGTATGGATATAATTTTTACCCAAAATAGATTTGATGATGGAAGCTCGCACCAAGGACGTAAACTCTCCTTCAACGGTAGTGTGCAATGTTTCCCAAAGGGATTGCTCTTCTTCAGTTCTTAGGCCGATTCTTAGAGAGGAACATAGCAGGCTTTCCAGACGTTCCCTCTCTTTAGTCGTATATCTTTTCTCGGCAGACAATATGGATAAAGCGTCTTTGAGCATCATGTTTAGCAGCCCGTTCCAACTGATGTCAATGCTGCTGTCACCCCCTAAATTGATTCCGGCACCTACAAACAGGACAATCTTTTTTTTGTCCTTTATATCCTGTCTTAAGGCTTCGATATTCGCCTGATAAGTATCGTGTTCGAATATCAGATGTTTGGATTTATCTATCTGTCGCTCCATATCCATTCAAAACGTTCTACGTCTGATTCTACAAGAAGAGCTCCAGACTGTACCTCAATGAATGTTAAGTCGGAGATAGCCCTGACTGCATGTTTAATACCTTTCTTGATCGTAACCGTATCGCCTCTACCGACTATTGACCGGATACCGTCAAGTACCAGTTCCCCCTCGCCATCGATGAACGTCCAGACTTTATCGCAATGGCGGTGTACCTGATAGCTTATACACTTACCGGATTTGATTTTCAATTGCTTGGTAAGGGATTTATAACCGTCGGGGAACTCCTCTGTATCGACCACTTTATATTCGCCCCAGCGACGCTCCTCGAACATCGGCCGACGTTGCAGGCGGTCGGCGTAAGTCTTGATGTTTTCGCTCTTACTCTTGTCCGAGATCAGGATTCCGTCATTCGATGCCACGATAACCAGATTCCGTGCACCGATGCACATGACTGGCAGTTCGAGTTCGTTAATGACGTGCGTATTCTCGGATTCATCATCCATAACGACATTGCCGATAGTATGTTCCGATAGTTCATCAGTCAGCGTGTTCCATGTGCCGAGGTCTTTCCACTCTCCGGTAAAAGGCACGACGGCTACCGACTGCGCCTTTTCGGCGACCTCGTAGTCGAAACTGATTTTCGGAAACTCTCCATAACGGGAACGGATTTCCGCAAACGTGTCGGCTTTGATGTATCGGGCGATGATATCTATCATATACCCCAACCGGAAAGCAAACACACCCCCATTCCAGAAAGCACCCTCCGAAATAAGTTTCTCGGCAGTCATCATATCCGGTTTTTCCGTGAAGCGTGATATTTGAAATGCTCCTTTGTTCTGTACATTATTGGCTGGCACTATATATCCGTATTTTGTTGACG
>ENA-OQCP01000913-OQCP01000913.1-human-gut-metagenome-genome-assembly--contig:-NODE-913-length-12243-cov-1.232255_pt1 | contig 12243 bp, 15 predicted proteins | sample MGYA00242760_ERZ504583 | MGnify/ENA primary metagenome ERZ504583 (study PRJEB26092, sample SAMD00036308) | human gut metagenome | host: Homo sapiens | study: EMG produced TPA metagenomics assembly of...
TCCAACATATTCTGACTACCTGAGTACAGAATACAATTCCTATGTCAACAAAAAACAGTTAACACTAGACGATCTTTGTCTCATATAAAAATTTTCAAAGAACCTCTTAATCACGTACTTTTATGTGTACTTCTCTTAATTGCTGTTCTGTAATCTCGCTTGGGGCTCCGTACATTAAATCCTGTGCAGTTCCGCTCATTGGGAAATCATTGATATAGCAGAAGCGGTATGCATTTTTCTCCAGTAAATCCAAACGGCTTCCCAGTTCATCTCTGATCTGCCCCGCATAGATGTAGGCTGCCTTTTCCGGCGCTGCCGATCTTGCGTCTGTCGTATATTTCTGAGCAACATTGTATTTTAATACATCTGCTCCAAAGGTTGATCCTGCCCCCTGTTTTGTACCGCTTCCAACTTCCTCATTGTCAAAGACACTGCACATCGTCACATAATCCTTAGAGCTTCACGATTTATTAATCGTTAAAGCGACAACCCCTTATTTTTATGCATAAAAATCCCCTCTGTGATTGCTCACAAAGGGGATTTTGATTTATTAGATTAAGATCATCTAACAATAGGTAATTCCTATTTATCAGACATTTCTTTTAATCTGTTGTATTTAGCTTCTGCGTTTGCTTTAGCTTCTGCGAACAATTCTTTAGCTCTTTCAGGGTTCTGACGAGATAAAGCGTTGTAACGAACTTCTCCCATGATGAAGTCTTCGTATTCTGTTGTAGGAGCTTTAGAATCTAAGTGGAATGGATTCTTTCCTTCAGCAGCTAATGCTGGGTTGAATCTGAACAGATTCCAGTATCCAGAAGTAACAGCTTTCTTTTCTTCTGTCTGAGCAATCTTCATTCCACCTTGATACCATGGTTGATACATGGAGCGTATCCGATTACTAATGATGGTCCTGGATAAGCTTCAGCTTCAGCGATTGCTTTAACTGTCTGGTTGTAATCAGCACCCATAGCGATCTGTGCTACATATACATATCCGTAGCTCATTGCGATTGCTGCAAGGTCTTTCTTCTTAGTTCCTTTACCAGCTGCCTGGAACTGAGCGATTGCACCTAAGTTAGTAGATTTAGATGCCTGTCCACCTGTGTTAGAGTAAACTTCTGTATCGAATACGAATACGTTTACGTCTTCTCCAGATGCTAATACATGGTCAACACCACCGAATCCGATATCGTAAGCCCATCCGTCACCACCGAAGATCCACTGAGATTTCTTAGATAAGAATTCTTTCTTAGCAAGGATTTCTTTGGCAGCGTCACATCCACAAGCTCTAATGCTGCTACTAATTTATCTGTAGCTGCTCCGTTCTTGCTTCCGTCTGCATATGTGTCTAAGTATTCAGCTGCTGCTGCTTTAACATCTGCGTTATCTGTAGATTCAGCTAATGCAACAACTTTTTCTTTTGTCTGTTCTCTTAATGTATTCTGTCCTGTGAACATACCTAAACCAAACTCTGCGTTATCTTCGAACAGTGAGTTAGCCCAAGCTGGTCCCTGTCCTTTAGCGTTTGTTGTGTATGGTGTAGCAGGTGCAGATCCACCCCAGATAGAAGAACATCCTGTTGCGTTTGCGATGTACATTCTTTCACCGAATAACTGAGTGATCAGTTAGCGTAAGGTGTTTCACCACAACCAGCACATGCTCCTGAGAACTCAAGCATTGGCTGTCTGAACTGGCTTCCTTTAACGGAATCAGCTTTGAATTTAGCAAGTACTTCTTCTTTAGCTGGTAATTTCTGACCATAGTCATAAACTTCCTGCTGATCTCTCTGAGAATCTAATCCCTGCATTGTAGAGCTTCACCTCTTACCTGGACAGATGTTTACACAAGATCCGCATCCTAAACAGTCAAGAACTGTAACTGTCATAGCGAATTTGTATCCTGGCATTCCAGTCATATCAGCTGTCTTAGTAGCTGCTGGAGCTGCTTAGCTTCTTCTTCTGTCATAGCTACTGGACGGATTGTTGCATGAGGACATACATAAGCACAGAAGTTACACTGGATACAGTTATCTGGATTCCAAGAAGGAACGTCTACTGCTACTCCACGTTTTTCAAATGCAGATGCACCTAAAGGCATATGTCCATCTACGTAAGGTACTAAATCGCTAACTTTAAGAGCGTTACCTTCCTGTCCGTTAACGTAGTTCTGTACGTTGTTGATGTAATCAACAAGAGGTTTGTTATCTCCCTTAGCTTCAACGAATAAGCTTTCTGTTTCAGCGTCAGCCCATTCAGCTGGAACTGGTACTTCAACGATAGCTTTTGCACCAGCATCGATAGCATCGTGGTTCATCTTAACGATAGCTTCACCCTTCTTGCTGTAAGAAGCTGTTGCAGCGTCTTTCATATATTTGATAGCATCTTCTTCAGGGATGATTCCTGATAATTTGAAGAATGCAGACTGTAATACAGTATTGATACGTCCACCAAGTCCGATTTCTTTACCGATCTTGATACCATCAATGATATAGAACTTAATGTTGTGTTTAGCTAAGTAAGCTTTTACCTGTCCTGGAAGATGTTCTCCAACTTCTTCTGGAGTCCAGCTGCAGTTTAACAGGAATGTTCCACCGTCTTTTAAGTCCTGAACCATGTTATATTTTGTTAAATATGGTGCACAATGGCAAGCAACAAAGTCAGCTTTGTTGATCAGGTATGTTGATTTGATTGGGTCATCTCCGAAACGTAAGTGGGACATTGTAACACCACCGGATTTCTTAGAATCATAATCAAAGTATGCCTGAGCATATTTGTCTGTATGGTCACCAATGATCTTGATAGAGTTCTTGTTAGCACCAACAGTACCGTCGGCTCCAAGTCCCCAGAATTTACAAGCTACGATGCTGTCTGGAGCTGTAACTGGAGTTTCTCCTCTTTCAAGAGATAAGTTTGTAACATCATCCACGATAGATAATGTGAATTCGTTTTTATCAACGTTTTCGAATGTAGCGATGATATCAGCTGGTGTAGTATCTTTAGAACCTAATCCATAACGTCCACCATTGATTGTGCAGCTTTCGAATTTTGTTCCTCTTAATGCGTTAACAACATCAAGGTATAATGGTTCTCTTGCTCCAGGCTCTTTAGATCTGTCTAATACGTTGATAACTTTTGCTGTATCAGGGATTGCTTCTACTAATTTCTCAGCAACGAATGGTCTGTAAAGACGAACTTAACAACACCGACTTTTTACCCTGTTTCATTAAGTAATCGATTGTTTCGTCGATTGTTTCACAAACAGATCCCATAGCGATGATTACGCTCTCAGCTCTTCAGCTCCATAGTAGTTGAATAATTTATAATCTGTTCCGATCTTAGCGTTAACCTGATTCATGTAATCTTCAACGATTGCAGGGAAAGCATTATATGTTGAGTTAGCTGCTTCTCTTGCCTGGAAGAAGATGTCTGGGTTCTGAGCTGATCCACGAAGAACTGGATGTTCTGGGTTTAAGCACTCAGCTCTGAATTTGTCGATTGCTTCATAATCAACCATATCTGCAAGATCATCATAATCCCACATTTCAATTTTCTGAATTTCATGAGATGTTCTGAATCCATCGAAGAAATGTAATACAGGAACACGTCCTTTAATTGTTGCTAAATGAGCTACTGCTCCTAAGTCCATAACTTCCTGAACACTAGAGCTGCAAAGCATTGCGAAACCTGTCTGACGACATGCATAAACGTCAGAGTGGTCACCAAAGATGTTCAGTGCGTGAGATGCAAGTGCACGAGCAGATACATCAAATACGCAAGGCATCTGTTCACCAGCGATCTTATACATGTTAGGGATCATTAATAACAGACCCTGAGATGCTGTATAAGTAGTTGTTAATGCACCAGCTGCTAAAGAACCATGTACAGTTCCTGCTGCTCCTCCTTCAGACTGCATTTTCAACTAATTTTACAGGATGTCCGAAAATATTTTTCTTTCCCTGTGTTGCCCACTGGTCAGTTGACTCTGCCATTGGTGAGGATGGTGTAATAGGATAAATTGCTGCAGCTTCTGTAAAAGCATATGATACGTGTGCAGCGGCTGTGTTACCATCCATGGTTTTCATTTTTCTTGCCATGTTCTCTTCCTCCTAAAAAATCTCTGTGAATATATTCACACATTGTTAATCTCTACGTCCACCTAGCATATGGGCGTAGAAAATATCACTACAACTTTCACAAGTTGCTTAAAACATAAACAAAGCTGTATACATATAACTTTTGTATACAGCTTTATTCTACATTATTTGCACAAGTTTTTAAAGAGATTTTTATGTATTTTTAGGTATTTTTTTTTGTACGCCAAAAAAAAAATAACAATCTTTTTGAATCCTTAGTAAAATACTCAAGATTTTGAATTCGTTGTATTTGTGCTATTTGTACTATTTTTATCTTTTGTACTTGTGCTTTTCGCATTCTTATGTTCATCGAATGTTTTTGTGAAAATATGAGTTCCCTTTTGCTTCCGTCAGTTCTATAATATAGATAATCATGTTTCTTCGGATGCATCGCAGCCTTGATCGCCGTGTCTGACGGATTACAGATTGGGCCTGCTGGCAACCCTTTCATAACGTAAGTATTATACACCGTTTTCACTTTCAGATCTTTATAATAAACTTCTTCGCATTATATAATCCATTTGTTGTGGTATACAAAACGGTCGGATCGATCTGAAGTCTCATTTTCGCTGCAAGGCGATTCTCAATGACTCCTGCGATCATCGGACGTTCTGACATATTGCTTGCTTCACGTTCGATCATTGATGCGATCGTCATGATCTCTGCCATAGAATGCTTTCCTTTATAAGACTTCGCAAGTGCTGAATATTTCTTATCGAAATTATCAAGCATCTTCTGGATCAGATCTTCTGGTTTGGAACTTTTGTAAATCTTATAAGTATCCGGATACAGATAACCTTCTAATTTGTACTTTGTTCCCTTCTTTGGGTCAATGTCTTTAATAAAATCGTTTTTATACTGATTTGTATTCTTCGCAGCCTTTATAAATTCATCTGCTTTAAAGACTCCCTGTTTCTCTAGTCGTTTTGCTATCATATCAATGGAATATCCTTCCGGGATCATGACTGTGACGACTCTTCTTGCCTCTGCAAGTTTTCTGGCCTCTTCTGCTTTCTGCTGCCTGTAAGCCATATATTTTCTTCCAGCAAATATACCTCCTGCCACAATGATCACTAGTAAAATGATGACTCCAATGACAAATGGAGCTCTGGAACGATTTCTTCTTCCACGTCTGCGCCCCTTCTGCGCCTTCTGGAATTATGATCAAAATCTAAATATAAATCCATGATGTCCTCCCAAATTTTTATTATCGTATGATTTTAAAATCATACTGTGTTCCTATGCTATTATACTCGCATTTTGTAGAAATAAAAGCTTTTTCATTAAATTTTGTTCATATTCTTAACTTTTTTGTAATTTTTTGTGAAAAAAATATGCATATTTTGGATTGTAACTCTTCTGGTCAAACTGCTGTACTTTTTTTAGTATTTCCATTATAATCAAAGCATAGCCGTAAGCGGCAAAAGATTATAAAATATAGAAAGGAATTTCATATTATGGCAAATCCAATTGTAACGATCACTATGGAAAATGGTGATGTAATGAAAGCAGAATTATATCCGGAGATCGCTCCAATTACTGTTGAAAACTTTGTAAATCTTGTAAAAGACGGGTTCTATGATGGTTTAACATTCCATCGTGTCATCAACGGATTTATGATCCAGGGTGGATGCCCATTAGGTACAGGAACAGGTGGTCCTGGACATACGATCAAAGGAGAGTTCAGCCAGAACGGTGTGATCAACAACTTAAAACACACTCCTGGTGTTTTATCCATGGCTCGTTCCATGATGCCTGATTCTGCTGGATCACAGTTCTTTATCATGCACAAAGCTGCCCCACATTTAGATGGACAGTATGCTGCATTCGGTAAGATTATCGAAGGAATGGATGTTGTAAATAAGATCGCTGAAGTTGCAACAGATTATTCCGATAAACCATTAGAACCACAAGTTATGAAAACTGTAACTGTGGAAGAATAATCAACTATATCCTTACAGCACAGAGCCGGACCATCAATCTTTATTTGTATCCGGCTCTTAATTTTTATAAATATTTAGATGGGGAATGATAATATGAGTGAAAACAACAAACTAATCTTTCTGGATGTCGATGCGACTTTGTACAGTAAAGAACAGCGTCTGGTTCCAGAATCTACGATCAAAGCGATCCATGAAGCACAAGAAAATGGTCATAAAGTCCTGATCAACACTGGACGACCTCTTGTTTATTTTGAAAAAGAGATTCTCGATATTGGCTGCGACGGTTATCTTTGTTCTAACGGAGTTCACATCCTTCTTGATGGCGAAACGATCTATCACAAAACAGTTCCTGAAACAGTGGTCGAACAGATCAAACGGATTTGCGTAGAAAACAATATCTATGGAACCTTTGAAGGGGAAAAATGTTCTTATTTCCGCGATCATAATGTTGACTTTCATCCACATTATGGATTTATGATCACTGCTTTTGACCTTGCTCCTTATATGGCGCATGAGTTACATGGGATCATGTTGAAAATCCTGATAAAGCCATTGTATTTACAGGTCCTGGAAGCAATGCCTCTGGTTTTGTAGATGCTCTTGACAGCATTTCTGATACCATGGATTATATTCGAATTGATGATACCCAGTATGAGATTTTATTAAAGATCATGATAAAGGAACTGGTCTTACATATGTCGCTGATCATCTCAATATCTCTCAGATGACTGCTACGCATTTGGAGATAGTAATAACGATATCTCCATGTTTAAAGCTGCTGGCCATGGAATTGCTATGGGAAATGCCTGTGATGAGTTAAAAGAAATTGCGGAATATGTTACAGATTCCGTAAATGATGATGGGATTTATCATGCATTTAAACATTTATCATTTGATTTAATTATAAGAGGGGTATTGCAAGTTTTTGTTACTACTTTGCAATTTAGAAGAAAAGCAGCTAGAAATCTTAAATTTTGATTTCTAACTGCTTTTTCTTTCAATAAATATCAGAGATTACTTTACTATTTAATTTTAATTGTAACCGTCTTGCTCTTTCCGCTTCCATCCACTGCTCTTGCTGTGATCTTCACGGATTTTTTCTTTCCAGCTTTGTATGTTGTTACAGTTCCTTTGGAAGAAACTTTCGCATATTTTGTATTGCTGCTTGACCATTTTAAAGTTCTATTTGCCCCTGAAGATGCACTTGTTTTTCCTTTCAGATATAACTTCTTACCAGCTTTTACTGATTTAACTCCAGAAATATAGACTTCTTGACAATACCTTTCTTGACATAGATCTTATATGATGCTTTCTTACCACTTCCGTCTTTGGCTGTCGCTGTGATCGTTACTGTTTTTCCACCCATTTTCTTCTTCGTTGTAACGACACCGCTGCTGCTGACTGTTGCAACTTTGGTATTGCTTGATTTCCATGTAACACCTTTATTGTATGCGTTGGATGGTGTTAGGTCGCCTTTAATGTTACTTTCTTACCAGTTGCGATCTTGTTAGATGTTGTTGTTGTGATCGTAATCTTGCTGACTTTGATATTTTCTACTGTTACGATGCAGTACATTACATTTCCGTCAGATGTTATTGCCGTAATAATTGCTTTTCCTGCAGCCTTAGCTGTTAATTTACCTGCTGCATCAACTGTTACAACTGCTTCGTTAGAAGATGTCCATTTACTGTTCCGATTGAAGCTGTTGCATAATCTGGTAAATATGTGATCTTCAGCTGTTCTGTCTTGCCTGGATTTAATGTTACAAATGTTTTGTTTAATACAACCGCCTGTGTAGGAATCTTACCTGTTTCATCTGTTGTGTAACTTTGATCGTTTTTGTTGTTGTTCCAGCTTTTAATGTCAGTGTTGCCATCTGACCTTTTGTTCCGGCTTTGATCTTATCTCCTGTAATGGATACTGCTGCCAGATTAGATGATGTGATCGTGCATGCTTCTTTGCTATCTACGAATACACCTTTTGTAAACTGCTGTATTGTTAATTCCTGTCCTTCTTTTAGATACAGGCTGTCGCTTAAGAATGACATTCTTGTCGCTGTGCTTGCTGTTGTTGGCAGATATAATGATTCTAACTGTGCTTTCAGATCATTTAATGCTGTAAAATCTGTCACAGATGTTCCTCTTAGATAGAGTGTTTTTAACTGTTTTAAATTCTTTATGAAACTGATGTCTGTGATGTTTTTGTTGTTTTCGAGGTCGATCTTTGTGCAATTAACTGCTTCGGATAAACCTGCTAAATCTGCATTCGTCAGATCTTTATTTTCTAAATTAATAGATTTTACATTTTTGATCTCTTCTGTTGAGATCATTCCATCGTTATTTGCATCTGCCTCTAATGCATCGTATACTTTGTAACTTGTCAGTGGAATGATATCTTTTCCTACGGCTGCTACCTGAATCTCAATCGTTGCTGTATATGTCTTTCCTGCTCTTGCTACTACCGCTTCTACCGTTGCTTTTCCTGCTGCTTTTGGTTCCAGATAGTATGTCTTTGTTCCATCCTGCGCTGTTTCTGTGCGAATATTTAAGATCTTTGCATCTTTTGATGTGATCGTTACTACATCATCTTTTTCCAGATTATTTAACTTGATCTGTTTCTTAAATGCTCCTACACTTACATTTGGATCATTTTTATCAAACTCTGGTGTTGTTTGCACTTTTGGCTGTCACATTTACTGGAATTGTTGCAGATACTGTTGGTGTTGTTGTACTTTCAACTTTTAAATTCGTCGTTCCTACTTCTGCTGTATCCACTGCTTCCAGACTTATGGATCCATCTGACTGAACCTGGATTGATTTTAATTTTGCTGTTGTTCCTGCTGCTACTTCCTCAGAATACTTAACATATTTGCATCCTTTTAAGATTCCTTTTGGACGGATAGGATCATTTGTTTTGGCTCCTTTTTCTACTGTGATTGAATCTTTCTTGATCAATGCAATTCTGTCTGCTATGGAAACCTTTGTACCTTCCAGATTGATTTCCTTTAGATTCGTCATAGATTTTAATGCATCAATCTTACTTACATTTGTATTCTTGCTTAAATCTAATTTTTCACAACCAGTTGCATACTGAAGATATGCTACTTCTGCATCTGTCAGACCTTTATCAGAAAGATTGATCTCTGTCTTCGCTGCTAAGTCTGCTTTGGTAAGTGCACCTTCTTCCTTTCCACTAAATACCTGATACATCGTTTGTGAAGTAAATGGAATGATATTATCATCTTTGCTTAAATTAAATTCAAGCTGAGCACTTACTCCATCTAATGGCTTTTTATTCTTTTCAAATGTTGCTATTACAGTAACTTTTCCGCTGTCTTTTAATGCAATCGGCATATACTTCACAACTTCTGTTCCATCTGCTTGTTTGAAAGTCTTTTGTTCAATCTTTAATGCTGTTTGATCAGAAATATTGAAGTTGACTTTATCAAAGTCTTTTGCCTGAGTTCCCTGGAATTCATAATACTTGAAATTTCCTACTGTTACATTCTGGGATTCTGCTGCAAATGAAATCCCACTTGTAACTGTTGGTGTGGTTGTACCTTCCTGTGTCACCGCTGCCTGATTCCCCTGATCTGCTGTTGCCGCCATTACCGTAAATCCGTTGACCGGTATCATGGATATACTGAGCAGACATTGCTAACAGTTTCTTTCTGCTCTTGCCATTTAAGTGGCTGAATACTTTCCATCCTTCTTGCATGAAATTCGTCCTCCTTTTCTTCATGTTTGAATCTGCATATTGCTTTGTTTATTATAACACTTTTTTGTGTAGAATGCATAAAAGAGTGATCAATTTTATCACTCTTTTAGCGCATTTTGAGATTATTTAATTTTAATCGTTACAGTTGCTTTCTTTCCACGTACTTTTTTTCCGTGGAATCTTAGTCTTCTTCATAAGTGAAAGCTCCCTATTAACTTATTATCCCTATTTACAATTACTATACTTTTTTAATTATACTCCTGCATTAATCTTTATTCAATGTATTTGTTCACATTTTATACACATTTTTCATGCATACAACAACAATAAAAAGACTAGGACAGTCAGTTTTGGAAGATGTATATCTATACAATCCAACTGACTGTCCTAGTCTTTTGTTCATTAGAGTTTTTATTTAATTATTTTTATATCTAATGCTGTGGCGCTCCATTAGGTTCCAATGTTCCTCCAACCTGTTTCTTCATTCTGAACGGTAGAAGATGATCGTTGCTAATGTTGACACAACTAAGATTCCAACAAATACTGCAATATCCTGTCCGATCTGTCCATCCATAGATAGTGTGTGACGGAATGCGTGTACTGTATAGCTGAATGGCATATATTTGTGTAATACTGTGTAGAAGTGTGGTGCCATATCCAGTGGATATGTTCCTCCGGCTGCACCTAACTGTACAACCATGAATACTAACATGACGTAACTTCCGACACGGTTTAATAACATCTCACCAAAGCAGATCAATGACATAAATGCCATGGATGCCAAGACGGCCATTCCAAATGTTTTTCCTACATAATGTGGTTCGAGTCCATTGATTCCCATTAAAACTGCAACCATGATCACTGCCTGTGCAATGGATACTGCTGCCATGACTGTGACTTTGCTTAACCACCACTGAAGTCCACTCTTGACTTCTTCGTTTTTCTCCATTAAAGGATACATTAATGTAAATGCCATACATGCTACGAATAATCCAACGGACATCATATATGGTGCCATTGCGTGACCGTTGTTATCAACGTGTGAATATTCTACATTCTTAGCTTTTACTGGTGCTGCAAACATTTTGTTTGTCTTCTTGGTTGCCTTAATGCTGTTAACCTGATCTGCTCCTTTTTGTAAGGAATCTTTTAATGTCTTGCTTCCACTCTGAAGTGTTCCGATTCCATTTCCAAGAGTTGTAGATCCTGCTGCTAACTGACTTGATCCACTTGCGATCTGTCCAGCTCCAGATGCTAACTGTCCGGCTCCACTGTTTAATGTATTGTTGTTAGCAACTAAGGTTGCTGTTCCTGATTTCAGTGTTTTTGTTCCTTTGTAAAGTTTTGCTGTTCCTGACTTAAATGTTGGAAGTTTTGAGCTTACCTGACCAATTCCACTATTCAACTGCGTTGCTCCGCTATTTAATGCTTTGGAATTGTTTGTTAACGTTGTAAGTCCTGTGTTCAGACTTCAACTCCTGCTGTGTAGTTGGCAATTCCAATCTTTAATCCGCTTGTGCTGTCGTTGATTCCAGATTCTAAGGTTGTCATTCCTGTCTGTACTTTTGTAGCACCTTCTGATAACTGAGTCAACGCCTGGATCATACCCATTGTATCCTGAGTTGTTCCCTGACGGTCTAATGTTGTTTTTACTTCATTTAAGCCTTCATACAGACCATTCATCATCGCTTTTTCGTATCCAGAAAGTGTCTGGGATGATTCTGCAAGTTGCTTAGATGATTTTGCTAAAGAACTAACATATGCTTTCACTGTTGCAAGTTGCTGTTCACTACTTGCGGACTGTGTTTTTGCTGTTGTTTTTGTATCTGCCGCTTTCTGTGCATTTGTATATGTTTCATCAACATTATTTTCAACATCAGATGCTGCGCTATCTACCTCGTCGATTTCAGCTAATAATGCTTTTTTATCTTCTTCGCCTAATTTATCAAGTACAGATGAATTCTTTAACTTGCTTACTTTGCTGTTTAAATCAGATACACTTGACTTTGCATTTGCTGCACTGTTTGCTGCCTTCTTAGCTGTTTCATTGTTTGCTGTCTGTGTTGATGTCTCTGATGCGGTTGATCCAGCAGAAAGCATTTGATTTAATTCATTTAATTTTGTATTAAATGCTTCTAATTGTGTATCGAAATTGCTTTCTGTTTGCTTATAATTCCATCTTTCTTCGCTTCATTTTCTTTTAACTGAGTTCCAAGTCCATTGGATGTTTCTTTTGTCTGACCCAACAGATTTTTAAGACCTGCTGATAATGTTCCAGTTCCATCTTTTAAATCCTTACTTCCACTGGATAATTTTTCAACACCTGCATTTAATGCTTTATTATTCTCTGCAAGCTGTTTGCTTCCAGCCTGTGCTGTGCTGACTCCGTTTGTATACTGGGAGATTCCTAATTTTAAGGATTTAGAACCATTGGATAACTGAGTTGCTCCTG
>ENA-OQCP01000914-OQCP01000914.1-human-gut-metagenome-genome-assembly--contig:-NODE-914-length-12234-cov-2.169406_pt1 | contig 12234 bp, 24 predicted proteins | sample MGYA00242760_ERZ504583 | MGnify/ENA primary metagenome ERZ504583 (study PRJEB26092, sample SAMD00036308) | human gut metagenome | host: Homo sapiens | study: EMG produced TPA metagenomics assembly of...
CCTCGGTGGAAAGGATCTTTTCTGCCAGACTGGTAAAAGAAAAACTCTCCACCATGCCGGACAGGGCATCCCCCAGCTCACGGTAGATGCGGCCCTCGGTGCTGGAAGTGAATTGTTCCGGCACCAGCAGAATGCTTTTTTCCCCTTTTTCGGCCCGGGCGCGGATGCGCTGGTACAGCAGCGTTGTTTTTCCGCTGCCGGAACCGCCTAATAGTAGTTGTAGCATAAACGAATCAAACCTCTCAGTCTCGCAGATTCCACTTTATTCTACCGCAAAATTGAAGAAAAATCTATTCTGTGGTAAACTGAGGAAAAACAGCAAAACAGGAGGGGCTCTCCCCATGAAGATTCTAGCAGTTGATTACGGTGCCAGCCGCACGGGGCTTGCGGTCTGCGACCCCACCGAGTTCCTGACCACGCCCATCACCCCGCAGATCACCCTGAGGCCCGGCCCAAGGTGGCTGCCGAGGTCTGCCGCATTGCCCAGGAGCAGAAGGCAGAGCTCATTGTGGTGGGCCTGCCGCTCAACATGGACGGCACCGAGGGCGAGCGCGCGAGAAGAGCCGCAAGCTGGGCAAGACTTTGCAGATCTGGAGCGGCCTGCCCGTGCGGATGTGGGACGAGCGGCAGTCCACCTGTGAAGCCGCCGATATCCTGGACGAGGTGGGGACTTTTGGTGCCCACCGCAAGGCCATTCTGGATTCCGTCAGCGCCACGGTCATTCTGGAGGATTACCTCGCCTGGCGCAAGGAGCACCCCGGCGAAATTTGAACCAGAACAGTACAAAACCGGCTTTCCTGCTGCCACGGGAAAGCCGGTTTTGTCATTTTCAGTTGTTACTGCGCCTGATATGTCTCAATGCTGACGCTGTTGATGGTGATCGTTTCCGTGGCTTCTGGTTCTCATCCACGGCGGCCTGAGCGATGGTGTCCACCACGTCCATCCCCTCGTACACCTGCCCCAGCACGGTGTCGGTGTAGTCGAGGTAGGGCGCGCCGCCAACGGTCTGGTAGGCCGAAACGACCTCAGCGCGGTAACCTGCACTGTTCATCTGATCAGTGAGTTCCTGGGTGATGGAATCCCCGCCGGCAGAGTGGACATGATATAAAAGACGCTGGCGCACTGGCCGGAGGAGTCCGCCGCCATGCAGAGGGCACCGGAATAATGGTGGAGCTTGTCGGTGGCCTCAGCCGGGTAGCGGCTGCCATTCCAGATGGTGGTGCCCTTGCCGTCAGCACCCTGACCGGCTTCCACCACAAAGTCCTGCTCCACACGGGTCACGGTCAGGCCGTTATAGTAGCCCGCCTGCACCAGACCCACAAAGTTATCGTAGGCCTGCGGGGCCTGCTCCGGGAAGAGCACCGCCCGGAACACACCCGCCGTGGTATCGAACACCGCCACGGGTTCCCCCGCTGCCGGGTGGGTGAACTGCAGCTCAGCCGATTCCACCGCCGGGCGGGTGATGGTCTTTGTTCCGGCTCCGCTGCTGCCGCCGATGTTTTTCACAAGGTGCAGCCGGACAGTGCAAAACTCACGGCCAGCAGCAGCGCCGCCAGCCGGACACGGGTCTTATTCATAAACAGATCCCTCCGTTCATATTCTGATAGCAGTTCCCCCGCACGCGGGAGATACGCAGAATTCAGTATAGCATATTTCTGCCCGGGAAGCGAGAGGGAAATGCGTGAAAATTTGTCGTGCATTTTCTGTGCGAAAAACATCTTGACGAGCAGGCAAAAAAACGCTACACTATAAGCACAGCAAGGGACGGCGGGAACGCAGCAGATCCCGGGCTGTGTGCGTAATTTTATTTGAGTACCATTCCTTTGATTGGGTTTGGATAGACAGGAGAACGTATCTTATGGCAGAAGAGATCAAGAACCCGAACGCCGAAGAGGAATATCAGCCCGATCTGATGACTCTTGAGGATGAGACGGCAATGAGGTCACGTTTGAAGTGATCGATGCACTGGACCATAAGGGCGTGCATTACCTTGCAGTTGTCGAATACGCAGAGGATGAAGAGGATGTCAACGAGGACGCACAGCTGGTCATCCTGAGCGTGGGCGAGGACAGCGAGGGCGAATATCTGGACGTTGTGGAGGATGACGAGACTCTGATGGAAGTCAGCAAGCTGTTTGAACAGCGCCTGAGCGACCAGTTCGAGATCGAGTAATTCCCCGGCACAGACAGATTCCCAGGCAAGACTTCCTGCCCGGCGCGATTTGTTGCGGTTTATATGATCCTACTAATCATTCAACGGGAGCCCGGAGTTCTCCGGCGGATTGCAGACCTCCCCGCCATGGGTCGACCATGGAGGTTCGATGAGGAAGCGTGAATCCGGCGACAGGGCACCCACCTGTCCGTAAGGGTAGGTTTGATTGCCGCAGACGACCGGGCGGGATCTTTTTATAGCATTGCATCCACCGCTGGCCTGCCACAAGGCCAGTGTGTGGATTTTTTTATAGGATGACCCCTCAGGCGCTGATGCCCCCGCATCCCAGCAGGGAAGGCGGCATTGTGCAGCGATGCCGGAGAGGTTCTTGCGGAAAGGATGTGCATTGCGGTATGAAAAGCGAACATCTGGTGGGGACGAGCATCCCCCGTTTCACCTACGACACCCCACGGTGCCGGGCAATGATTTTTACGCCTGTGCGAGGGGGAGCATCCGCTGTGCATGATCTTCCTGCCCGGGTTCGACCACCCTGTCAGCCGCGAATATATCACCCGCTATCTGAAAACGCTGCCCCAGCTCAAGGGGGCACGGCTTGTCTGTGTGGTGCGTTCCTCGGCGCAGGCGTGGCAAAGGCCACCCATGGCTCAGATTTCCCCTTTCCTGTCATCTGCGACGGCCCCGGCGTACTGTACGGCTACCTGGGCGTAGAGCAGACCCGCGGCCTGCTGAGCTGGAGCTTTGCGGCCCAGAAGATCTACAAGGCCGCCAGAGATGCCGGTTACCACTACGACACCAAAGCCCCCAGCTGCTGCCGCTGACGCTGGTGGTGGGCCATCTGGGCAAGATCCTGTTCACCCACTCGGGCCGCAGCCAGACCGACCTGCCCGAGGACTGCGCCGCCATCAGCGAAATCGTGCGGGCTGTGGAAAAGGCAACCGCCCCCACCGACGGCCCCGCAGACCCCCACTGCTCGGATGAGACCCTCACCCTGCCCGATCTGGTGGGTTGGGATAACTGAATGATCCACAAAACGCTGCCGCACATTTTCTGTGCAGCAGCCGTTTTTTCATTCTTCCGGTTCTTCTGCAAACAGCCCCGGGATGCCGCAGACAGCGGCCACGCCCACCACCGTAAACACGATGCGCGACCAGATGGAGCTGCTGCCGCCCAGCAGCCAGCCCACAAAGTCAAACTGGAACAGGCCCACAAGCCCCCAGTTGATGCCGCCAATGATCATCAGGATCAGGCACACTTTATAAAAGGTCTGCACAAAAAGACCTCCTTTCCTTTGGGCAGTTTTCCCCATTGGAAAGGAGGTTATGCATATCACAGCATCCACTTCGGGCTGATGACCCGCGCGCCGCCCCGATCGGGCCGGGCCACATACACCTGCGGCCACTGCGCCTGACAGCCTCGGCGGCGCTTCGGGCAGCTTCTTCGCTCTCAAAGATGCCAAACACAGCCGCGCCGCTGCCGGTCATCAGGGCAGTGACAGCGCCGTTCTCTTTCAGCGCGGTCTTGATGGCCTCGTTGTCTCTGGCACCGCTGCATTCCTCCAGCGCGTTGCCTGCGGCGGCACACACACCCGCCAGATCCTCGGCGCGGATCGCCTTTTCCTGGGCTTCGCAGTCGGGATGGGTGCTGCTGCCCACTTTATCATAAGCGGCAAAGGCTTCCGGGGTGGAAACGCCGTAATCGGGCATGACCACCGTGAACCAGCAGTCCGGGCAGGGCGGCAGGGCTTTCATCACATCGCCCACGCCCTGCACCCGGCAGGTGCCGCCCATCAGGGCAAAGGCACATCCGCGCCGATCTTTGCCCCCAGCGCGCAGAGCTCACTCATGGAGAGCTTTGCGCCGTAAAGGACGTTCAGGCCCACCAGCACACCGGCGGCATCGGCGCTGCCGCCCGCCATACCGGCACGCACCGGCACATTCTTGTAAATGGTGATCTCTGCACCCGCCAGCAGGCCGGTATAGTGGAAGAAGGCCAGCGCCGCCTTGATGGCTGTGTTGGAATCGTTGGCGGCCACCGGGCTGCCCGGCAGGGTCAGGCTCAGGTTCTGGCTGCGGCGCAGCACCACCCGCTCGTACAGGGTGATGGCCTGCATCGTCATATCCAGGTTATGGTAGCCGTTGGGCAGCAGGCCCACCACATCCAGCGCCAGATTCAGCTTGGCCGGGGCCAGAACGGTCACGCAGTTCAGTTTTGCCATCGTTCTTCCTCCTCACTGCTCTCCGCTGTTGATGCCGTTTTCTTTCAGGAACTCCCGGATGCGCTTCATGGCCTCGGTCAGGTGCTCCACGCTGTAAGCATAGGAAACGCGGCAGTAGCCCTCGCCGGATGCGCCAAAGGCATCGCCGGCACCAGCGCAACATGCTTCTGCTCCAGCAGCTTTGTGCAGAACTCCTGGCTGGTCATACCGGTGCTCTTGATGCAGGGGAAGGCGTAGAACGCACCCCGCGGCTCAAAGCAGGTCAGGCCCATAGAGTTAAAGCCGTGCACCACCAGGCGGCGGCGCATATTGTACTCGTCCCGCATCTTGTCGATCTCGCCGTCGCACTCCCGCAGGGCGGTGATGGCCGCATACTGACTGGTGGTGGGGGCGCTCATAATGGCGCTCTGGTGATCTTGGTCATAATTTTGATGATGGGAGCCGGGCCGCAGGCATAGCCCAAGCGCCAGCCGGTCATGGCATAGCTCTTGGAAAAACCGTTCACCACAATGGTCCGCTCGGCCATGCCGGGCAGGGTGGCAATGGAGACATGGGGCCGCAGGCCGTAGTTCAGCTCGGCGTAGATCTCATCCGAAAGCACCATGACGTTGGTATCCCGCAGGACCTCCGCAATGGCTTCCAGATCCTCCCGCTCCATCACCGCACCGGTGGGGTTGTTGGGGAACGGCATAATGAGGAGCTTGGTCTTGGGGGTGATGGCGGCTTTCAGGGCCTCGGGCCTGAGGCGGAACTCATCCTCCTGGCGGCAGGGCACATGCACCGGCACACCGCCGGACAGGGTGGTGATGGGCTCATAGCAGACAAAGCAGGGCTCCGGGATGATCACCTCATCCCCGGGCTGCACAATGGTGCGGATGCACATATCAATGGCTTCGCTGCCGCCCACGGTCACCAGCACCTCCCGCAGGGGGTCGTAGTGCAGGTGCATCCGGCGCTCCAGATATCTGCAGATCTCCGCCCGCAGCTCTTTCAGGCCTGCGTTGGCGGTGTAGCGGGTGCGGCCATGCTCCAGGCTCTCGATGCCTGCTTCCCGCACAGCCCACGGTGTTTTGAAATCCGGCTCGCCCACGCCCAGACTGATGCACTCGGCATATCAGCGGCAGATCGAAGAATTTGCGGATGCCGGAGGGGCGCATCTCCCGTGCGGCAGGCGCGATCAGTTTATCGTAATCCATCACAGAACCGTGCACTCTCTTTCATCGATCTCTTCGTCCTGATACATGCGGCCCTCTTTTTTATAGGTGCGCAGGACAAAATGGGTGGCAGTGGACAGCACATCGTCCAGCGGGCTCAGGCGCTTTGCCACGAACAGGGCGATCTCCTGGAAGGTCTGGCCCTTGATGACCAGCTGCAGGTCGTAGCCGCCGCTCATCAGCAGCACGCTCTCCACCTCGTCAAAGGCAGCATGTAGCTGCGATCTCATCAAAGCCGCGGCTCTTCTTGGGGCTGACATTCAGCTCGATGACCGCTTCCACCCGGTTCACCCCGGCCTTTTCCCAGTCCACAAGGGTCTTGTAGCCCTTGATGATGCCCTGCGCCCGGGCCAGTCGATCATAGCCGCCACCTCGGCGGGGGATTTATTCAGCATGGTGGCAATGTCCTCAATGGGCAGCCGCGCATTGTCTTCCAGAATCTTCAAAAGCTGTTCCATGGTCGTTTCTCCTTTGTTTTGCGCGGGTGGGCGTACCCACCCCGCTGTTATTTTTCAGTATAGCACAAGAATCGCCGTTTTGCATCTTGTTTTTTTACACCAAAGCGGTATAGAATGTCTTTTCCGCCTGAAAACTGCTCTTTTTTCCAAAAAGAGTGTTCAAAAATCGGCAAATCTGCTATACTGAAATTAAACCCTTCCGTCAAAGCCTGACGGCTTTGCCACCTCCCCTAATAGGGGCGGCCTTGGCAGAATGATACAGTTTGTGCGGAACGGGGAACTTGCAAAACTCCACGCAACGCCAGAGGCCCCACTACCAGGGGGGCTGGCGCGAAGCGCCTGAGGGGTTTTTACCAGAAACAATGGGGGTAAGGAATATGAAAGCGTTTATCACTGTCATCGGACACGATACCGTGGGCGTTGTTGCCAAAGTGGCCGCCCTTTGCTGCGAGCTGAACATCAACATTGAGGATGTGACCCAGAGCGTTCTGCAGGGCATGTTTGCCATGATCATGCTGGTGGACATCTCCAAGTGCAGCGTCAGCCATGAGGAGCTGCACGCCCGCACCGATGCTCTGGCCAGGGAGATGGGGATGCAGATCAATCTGACCCGTCAGGAAGTTTTTGACGCGATGCATACCATCTGACAGACAAGACCTCTCAGACGCTTTGCGCCAGCTCCCTTAATAGAGGTGGCATTGCGAAGCAATGACGGAGAGGCTCAGAAAGGATACTCTTATGAGCATGATGAATACCGGCGACATCCTCGAGACCATCGAGATGTTCACGCAGGACAATCTGGACGTGCGCACGGTCACCATGGGCATCAGCCTGCTGGACTGCATTGATCCGGACCCGAAGAAGGCCTGCGAAAAAATCTACAACAAGATCACCACCAAGGCAGCCGATCTGGTGCCCGCCGTGGAGCATATCAGCGCCGAGTACGGCATTCCCATCATCAACAAGCGGATCAGCGTCACCCCCATTGCCATGCTGCTGGGTGCCTGCCCCGATGCAGACCCCGTGGATTTTGCCAAGGCACTGGATGCCGCAGGCAAAAAGGTGGGCGTGAACTTTGTGGGCGGCTACACCGCCCTTGTGCACAAGGCTTCTCGGCCGGTGACCGCCGCCTGATCGAGTCCATCCCCCGCGCACTGGCCGAGACCGACATCGTGTGCAGCTCGGTGAATATCGGTGCCACCAAGGCGGGCCTGAACATGGATGCCATCAAGCTGATGGGCGAAGCCGTGAAGAAGGCCAGTGAGCTGACCGCCGACCGCCAGTGCATCGGCGCGGCAAAGCTGGTGGTGTTCTGCAACGCACCCGAGGACAATCCCTTCATGGCCGGTGCATTCCACGGCCCCGGCGAGCCCGACTGTGAGATCCACGTCGGCGTTTCCGGCCCCGGCGCTGTGCGCGCCGCGCTGGCAAAGCTGCCCAAGGATGCTCCCATCGACGAGGTGGCGGAGCTGGTCAAGCGCACCGCCTTCAAGATCACCCGCGTGGGCCAGCTGGTGGCCAATCTGGCTCCAAGGCTCTGGGCGTGCCCGCAGGCATCATCCGACCTTTCGCTGGCCCCACCCCTGCTGTGGGCGACAGCGTGGCCAACATTCTGGAAGAGATGGGCCTTGAGACCTGCGGCTGCTGCGGCACCACGGCCTGCCTGGCCCTGCTGAACGATGCCGTGAAGAAGGGCGGCGTGATGGCCTCCAACCATGTGGGCGGCTATCCGGTGCCTTTATCCCTGTCAGCGAAGACGACGGCATGATCCATGCCGCCGAGTGCGGCTGCCTGACCATCGAGAAGCTAGAGGCCATGACGGCTGTCTGCTCGGTGGGCATCGATATGGTCATCATCCCCGGCGATACCACCCCCGCTGTCATCAGCGCCCTGATCGCCGACGAAGCCGCCATTGGCATGGTGAACAGCAAGACCACCGCTGTCCGCGTCATTCCCGCCATCGGCCGCAAGGCAGGCGAGATCCTGGATTTCGGCGGTCTGCTGGGCTATGGCCCCATCATGCCGGTGAATCAGCGTGACCCCTCGGTGTTCATCAACCGCGGCGGCCGCCTGCCGGCTCCCATGCAGTCCCTGAAGAACTAAAAGGAACAACCCTCTCAGTCAATGCTTCGCATTGCCAGCTCCCCCGAAGGGGGAGCCCTTGGCATTACAGTCAGGCTTCACTGCAAAAATCAAGTATCAGAATAAAATGTGTCAAACAGGCCCATTCTCTGGTTATCATTTCCAGAAAAGGGGCCTGTTTTTTATGCTGCCATTCTTTGCCCGCACGCTCACCCGCCGTGAGATGGCGCTGGGGTGCGCCGTGCTTTCCCTTGCGCTGCTTCTGAGCACCTGCCTGCTGCTCTGCGCTGGGGGCAGGCACAGCTGGACACCGGGGCCCTCCTCTGTACCGACACCCTGCGCTTCCACATCCGGGCCGACAGCGATTCCCCTGCCGACCAGACCGTCAAGCTCGCCGTGCGGGATGCCGTTCTGGCCTACGCCGATGTCCACTGCACCGCACAGGACAAGCCTGCCGCCCTGCGCTGGGCGGCAGAGAACCTGCCCGCGCTGGAGCTGACGGCCCGGGCCGTGCTGGCAGGACGGGGGATCTTTTCCACCGTTACGGTACAGCTGGTGGAAATGTACTTTGATACCACCCGCTATTCCACCGGCATCCTGCCCGCCGGGCGGTATCAGGCCCTGCGCATCGACCTGGGCGGCAACGCCCGCCACGGCAAAAACTGGTGGTGCGTGCTCTACCCGGGGCTGTGCCGCTCTGCCTGCGGCACCTACGCCCTGCCGGAGGAAAACGATCTGGTGTGCGGGTCGTATGTGGTGCGGTTCAAATGCGTGGAGTGGTGGCAGCGGGTGACGGCAAGCTGGAGGATAAGGTGCTGGTCGAAACGGCCTCGCCTCTCAGGCGCGAAGCAAAGACGGAGAGGGCAAAAAACGCTATGGCACACCTCCCCACTGCGCTGCATACGCTGTCGTGGAAGGAGTGTGACCACAATGGCGATCCCCGCTTATTATTCGTTGATCCAAAAGGGCTCCTACGGCCCGGACGAAGCTCTGGTGCAGACCTGGCTGAACGGCGTGCGTGACCAGTGCAGCTATTACCCCGCACTGACCATAGACGGCCACTTTGGCACCAGGAGCGAAAACGCCGTGAAAGAATTCCAGCTCCGGAACAGTATGAACATGGACGGCAAAGTCGGGGCCAACACCTGGAATGCCCTTTACGCAAAGTACACCGCAAAGCACGGGCTGGCGGTGCCCTATCCCGGCATCGTGATGCGCACCGGTATGTCCGGCGGCACCATCCGGCTCATCCAGCAGAAGCTCAACACGCTGGGGGAGAAGATCGGCACGGACGGAAAGTTCGGCTCCCGAACTGCCGCCGCTGTTCAGCGGTTCCAGCGCCGCAATGGCCTGAACGCTGACGGTGCCGTGGGCAAAGCCACCTGGGCAAAACTGTTCCCCGCTAGTTAAAAATTCCAATCGGCTCCGGGCAAATGCGGTTAAGAGATCTTCACGCCGACAGGCGGGAATCTCCAGCATTTTTGTTCGGAGCCCTCTGCTTTGGGGTTACTAGGGGCGAGCAGCCCCTAGTTCGTGCCTCCCGCGCTTCGAAAGTAGCGGGTGCTTTCTGGTTCTCTTTTGGCACGCAAAAGAGAACATTCCGTGGTATAATAGAGCCATCCTTTTAGAAAGGGGGCTTCCCCATGCGTTTTCTCCACCTCTCCGACCTGCACCTGGGCAAACGGGTCTGCGAGTTCTCCATGCTGGACGACCAGCGCTATATTTTAGAGCAGATCTTATCCCTGCTCGATTCCCGCCCCGTGGATGCCGTGCTGCTGGCCGGTGACCTGTACGACAAGCCCGTGCCGCCTGCCGAGGCGGTCCGCCTGCTGGACTGGTTCCTCACCGAGCTTTCCCGCCGGGAGCTGCCGGTGTTCGCCATCTCGGGCAACCACGATTCCGCTGACCGTGTGGCCTTTGGCTCTGCCCTGCTGGCCGAAAGCAGGGTCTACGTCTCACCGGTGTTTTCCGGCCCGCCGGAACCCATCACCCTCACCGACGCACACGGCCCGGTCGATCTGTACTTACTGCCCTTTTTGAAGCCTGCCATGGTGCGGCACGTCTGGCCGGACACGCCCATTGAGAGCTACAATGATGCCCTTGCCTGCGTGCTGGATCACTGTTCGCCTGACCCGGCCCGCCGCAGTGTGCTGGTTGCACACCAGTTCGTGGCAGGAGCTGCCTCCTGCGAGAGCGAGGAGCCCAGCGTGGGCGGCATCGACTGGGTGGATGCCGCCCTGTTCGACAAGTTCGACTATGTGGCGCTGGGGCATCTGCACAGCCCCCAGAAGGTGGGCCGGGATACCCTGCGCTACTGCGGAACGCCGCTGAAGTATTCCTTCTCGGAGGCCAGCCAGCACAAGAGCGTGACCTTTGTGGAGCTGGCCGAAAAGGCAGCGTGACCATTGCCGCCGAACCGCTGGTGCCCCGGCACGATCTGCGGGAGCTGCGCGGCAGCTACATGGAACTGACCGACCGCCGCAATTACGAGGGCACCGCCGTGGACGATTACCTGCACATCACCCTGACCGATGAGCAGGACATTCCCGAGGCACTGGCCCGCCTGCGGGTCATCTACCCCAACCTGATGCGGCTGGATTACGACAACCGCCGCACCCAGACCCGGCAGGAGCTGGATGCCCCTGCAAAGGCCGAACAGAAAACACCGCTGGAGCACTTTGCAGATTTTTACCAGCTGCAGAACAACCAGCCCCTGACCCATGAGCAGGCGGCATTCTGCCAGCAGCTCATTGAAAGCATCTGGAAGGAGGAGGACGCATGAGACCGCTCAAGCTGAACCTCTCGGCCTTTGGCCCCTATGCAGGCACCACCACCCTGCCGCTGGAGCAATTGGGCAGAGGCGGGCTCTACCTTGTCACCGGCGACACCGGCGCGGGCAAGACCACCCTGTTCGATGCCATCACCTACGCCCTGTATGATCATTCCAGCGGCGGCGTGCGGGATGGGGCCATGCTCCGCAGCAAATACGCGGACCCCGGCACCCCCACCTTTGTGGAGCTGGAATTTGAGGTGCGGGGGCAGCGGTACACCGTCCGGCGCAACCCGGAGTATCTGCGCCCCAAGGCCCGGGGCGAGGGATTCACCACCGAAAAGGCAGATGCCGCCCTGACCTATGCCGACGGCCGCCCACCTGTGACCAAAGCCAAGGAGGTAACTGCCGCTGTCATTGATATCATCGGACTGGACTACAACCAGTTTTCCCAGATCGCCATGATCGCGCAGGGGCAGTTCACCCGCCTGCTCAACGCCACCACTGAGGAGCGGAGCAAGATCTTCCGGAAACTGTTCCGCACCCAGCGCTATCAGAAACTGCAGGAAACGCTGGCCGAGGAAAACTCTGCCCTCACGGCCCGGCGCGCCGCCCTGAACGCAAAGCTGGACGCAGTGCTCGCGGGCATCTCGTATGATGCCGCAGACCCGGAGGCCGAAGTGTTGGGGACACTTTCGGCGCAGATGCCGCCGGATGCAGTGGCCACCCTGCTGGAGGACTGACCGCCCGGCAGGAAGCCGCCGCAGCACAGGCCGCAGACGCGCTGGCCGCGCTGGACAGGCAATTGAGCACGTTACAGACCACGCTGGGCGCGGCAGAGCAGGCAGAGCGCCAGCGGCAGGAGGTTGCCGGAGAGCTGACCAGGGCCCGTAGCACCGCCCAGCTGGAATCCGCCAAGGCCAGCACCCGGCGCAAAACGCTGGAAGCACTGGATGCGGTACTCACGGCCTCTGAAGCAGAGCTTGCCGCACTGGCCGATGCCGACACCCGCCGGGTGGAGTTGGAGGCAGAAGCGGCCCGTCTTGCCCAGCGGGAAACCGCGCTCAACGAACTGGCCCGGAGCCTGACAGAGTGCCAGCACCGGAACACCGCCGCACGCACCGCGCAGGAGGCCTACCGGCAGGCGGCAGGCAGACAGACCGAGGCCCATTCCACCCGGGACACACTGGAGCGTGCCTTTCTGGATGCGCAGGCGGGCCTGCTGGCTCAGACACTGGAAGAGGGTGCCGCCTGCCCTGTCTGCGGCAGCACCCACCACCCGGCCAAAGCCACCTGCCCCGCACCGCCCCCACCGAAGTGCAG
>ENA-OQCP01000915-OQCP01000915.1-human-gut-metagenome-genome-assembly--contig:-NODE-915-length-12226-cov-2.438631_pt1 | contig 12226 bp, 20 predicted proteins | sample MGYA00242760_ERZ504583 | MGnify/ENA primary metagenome ERZ504583 (study PRJEB26092, sample SAMD00036308) | human gut metagenome | host: Homo sapiens | study: EMG produced TPA metagenomics assembly of...
CGCAATGACGATGTCGGCCCTGCGCCCAGCGCGGCGCGCACCCGGACCGATTCCGGCAGGACTGGGTACACCGCCCCGCTGCACAGCGCCGCTGCTCAGACAGACAGCCACGCAGTCGGCGCCCGCTGCCCTGACCGCCGCAAGCTGGGCTGCATGGCCGTTGTGAAAGGGTCATATTCGGCTATGATGCCTGCAAATTTCATAGAAAAAATCTCCCGACAGATTGTTAAAAAAGTACTTTGCCCGTACTGTGCAAAAATTGTGCTATCTTGCAGAACTTGCGCTTGAAAATTCATATCTTCCATTATATAATAAAATCAACGATTGTGAAAGGGCAAATCTGCCCTGCCAAATTTAAGGAGGATATTCCATGAAGTTCTGGTTATCAACTGCGGTTCTTCCAGCCTGAAGTACCAGCTGATCGACATGGAGGGCGAAAAGGTCCTGTGCAAAGGTCTGTGCGAGCGCATCGGCATGGAAAGCAGCATGATTACCCATGAGCCAACGGCCATAAGGCAACCACGCCCGCCATCTTCCCCACCCATACCGAGGCCTTTACCGAGGTCGTGAAGAAGATGACCACCGGCGGGGGCAAGGTCATTGAGAGCGTTTCCGAGATCGACGCCATCGGCCACCGCGTGGTCCACGGCGGTGAGAAGTTCAAGGAGAGCTGCCTGATCACCCCCGAGGTCGTCAAGGCGATCCACGACCTGAGCCCGCTGGCTCCTCTGCACAACCCTGCCGCCATTCTGGGCATCGAGGCCTCCTACAAGGTCTTTGGCGAGGACAAGCCGAATGTTGCGGTCTTTGACACGGCTTTCCACTCCACCATGCCCCCGAAGGCTTATATGTACGCCATCCCCTATGAGTACTATGAGAAGTACGGCGTCCGCCGCTACGGCTTCCACGGCACCAGCCACAAGTATGTCAGCCACCGCGCTGCCGAGTTCCTTGAGGAGCCTATTGAGCGCCTGAAGCTGATCACCTGCCATCTGGGCAATGGTTCCTCCATCGCCGCTGTCGATCAGGGCAAGGTCATTGATACCTCGATGGGCATGACCCCGCTGGCCGGCCTGATGATGGGCACCCGCTGCGGCGATCTGGATCCCTCTGTGGTCAACTACCTGAAGTACAACCTCGAGATCACCGGCCACGAGCTGGACGAGATCCTGAACAAGAAGTCCGGCCTGCTGGGTGTTTCCGGCGTGTCCAGCGACAAGCGCGATGTCGAGGAAGCCGCCATGAACGGCAACAAACGCGCACAGCTGGCCAGCGACATGCTGAACTACCAGATCAAAAAGACCATCGGCAGCTACATTGCCGCTATGGCGGCGTGGACGCCATCGTCTTTACCGGCGCATCGGCGAGCATGACGCCGACTCCCGCGCCAAGATCTGCCACCACATGGATTGGCTGGGCATCCGCATCGACACTGACAAGAACCGCGATGCACACAAGCAGAAGGAAGATGTCGTTGAGGTTACTGCCTGGGGTGCCCGTGTCCGCACCCTGATCATCGAGACCAACGAGGAGCTTATGATCGCCCGCGACACGAAGGAAGTCATTGAGAAGTAAGTCTTACTTTTCTTGAAAGAAAAGTAAGCAAAAGAACTTCAATATTTGTTCCCGGGAACGGGTTATGGCGAGAGGCTGTGGCATGGGGTTTGACCTTGTGCGACAGCCTCTTTTGTGGTATAATCGGCTTAATGAGGTCGTATATTTGAATTTCAGGAGGGTTGTCCGTATGAGCAGCAAGGTTTCAAAAGGCATTGCACTGCTTCTCTTTGGCATCCTGCTCTGCGCAGGCAGTGAGGAAATCAACGCCACGATTCTGTACAATTTCGGTGATTTCCCGTTTGCCGCGATAGGCGTCATTGTAGGGGCCGTGGGGCTGTATATGGTGTTCTCTGATAAAGCGGAGTAAGCGGCGCGGGCGGCATGTATGCCGCCCCTACAATGCTTTGCCGGGCGTTGCGGCTATGCTGCGGGCCGGGCATGCCCGGCCCCTACAGTGCAAGCAAATTAAAAAGGGAGCCTGCCGATTCACGGCAGACTCCCTTTTCTTGTTTTATTTGTTTGGAATTTCTTCGGTTCTTCTTTGCAAAGAAGGAACAAAACCCCCGTAATCACTGCTGGGCGGCCTCGGCGCGCTTCTTGGCGATGGCGGCGATGGCGTCCTTGCGGGACAGGTTGATGCGGCCCTGCTGGTCGATGTCGGTCACCATGACAAAGATGGGATCGCCAACGGCAACGACATCCTCAACATGCTCAACGCGGTGATCGTCCAGCTTGGAGATGTGGACCAGACCCTCCTTGCCGGGGGCAATCTCAACAAAGGCACCGAAGTTCATCAGACGGGTCACGCGGCCTTTGTAGATAGCACCGATCTCGGGGTCCTCGACAATGGTCTTGATGGTCGCAATAGCGCGCTTGGCATCGTCCTGATCGACAGCGGAGATAAAGACATGGCCGTCCTCCTCAATGTCGATCTTGCAGTTGAAGTTCGCGCACATTTCCTGAATGACCTTGCCGCCCTTGCCGATGACATCCTTGATCTTGTCAACGGGGATCATCATGCTGAACATCTTGGGCGCATACTTGGACAGCTCGGCGCGCGGCTCGGCAATGACCGGCTTGATGATCTGGTCAAGGATGTACAGGCGGCCCTTGCGGCACTTCTCGAGGGCTTCCTCAACGATCTCATAGGTCAGACCGTCGACCTTAATATCCATCTGGATGGCCGTGATGCCGCGGCGGGTGCCGCCGACCTTAAAGTCCATATCGCCGTGGAAGTCCTCCACACCCTGAATGTCGAGCATCGTCATCCAACGGCCGCCGTGCAGCGGGTCACCATCGGTGATAAGGCCGCAGGAGATACCGGCAACGGGTGCCTTGATGGGCACGCCGGCATCCATCAGTGCCAGCGTGGAGCCGCAGATGGAGGCCTGAGAGGTGGAGCCGTTGGAGGACAGAACCTCGGAGACGCAGCGGATCGTGTAGGGGAACTCGGCTGATCGGGCAGTACGGGGATCAGGGCGCGCTCGGCAAGGTTGCCGTGGCCGATCTCGCGGCGGCCGGGGCTGCGGGGTGCGCGGCTTCGCCGACAGAATACGGCGGGAAGTTATAGTGATGGATGTAACGCTTGGTCTGCTCGTCGGTCAGGTCATCCATCAGCTGGTTGTCCTTGGTGCCGCCCAGGGTGCAGGTGGTCAGCACCTGGGTCTGGCCGCGGGTGAACATACCGGAGCCGTGGACCCGGGGCAGGATGCCCACTTCGGCAGCCAGCGGGCGGATCTCGTTGATGCCGCGGCCATCCACGCGCTTGCCTCATCCAGCAGCCAGCGGCGGACAACGTACTTCTGCATCTTGTAGCTGACGAGGTCGAGATCTGCGTCAGACAGGTCGGGGTACTCCTCGGCGATCTTGTCCATGATGGGCAGCAGGGCAGCATCCCGCACATTCTTGTCGTCCGTATCCATGGCGGCCTTGAAGTCGTCCAGATACTTGTTCTGGATGGCGTGGAACACGTCCATATCCAGACCCACCACCTGGAAATCGATCTTCGGCTTGCCGCGCTCTGCAACGATGCCGTTGATGAAGGTGATGATCTTCTTGATCTCAACGTGGGCACCTTGATGGCATTGAGCATGGTGTCCTCGTCCACCTCGTTGGCACCGGCCTCAATCATCACGATCTTGTCCATGGTGGCGGCAACGGTCAGGGCCAGGTCGCTCACCTTGCGCTGCTCCTGGGTGGGGTTCAGGACGATCTCGCCGTCCACCAGGCCCACCTGAACACCGCCGATGGGGCCGTTCCAGGGGATCTCAGACACAGCGGTGACCAGAGACGCACCGATCATGCCGGCGATCTCAGGGCTGCAATCGGGGTCCAGGCTCATCACGGTCATGGTGATGCAGACATCGTTGCGCATCTCCTTGGGGAACAGCGGGCGCATGGGGCGGTCCACCACGCGGCTGGTCAGGATGGCGCGCTCACCGGGGCGGCCTTCACGGCGCATAAAGCTGCCGGGGATGCGGCCTGCGGCGTAGAGCTTTTCCTCATACTCCACGTTCAGGGGGAAGAAATCCACACCTTCGCGGGGCTTGGGCTCATCACAACGTTGCACAGCACGCAGGTCTCGCCGTAGCGGATCAGGGCGCTTGCGTTGGACAGGCCGCACATCTTGCCCATCTCGACCTTGAACGGACGGCCAGCCAGCGTGGTCTCGTAGACCTTGAAGTTTTCAAAGGTCTCTTTGCGGGAACCAAATTCAATTGCCATTTGGTTTTGCCTCCTTTGTCCTTTTGCGGTTTATCTTCTTATCTTCCAAAAGGCAGCGGCCAGCGCATCATAGCAATAAAGCCAACGCCCGTGCCTTTTGCAGCACAGGCGCTCGATTTACTGCTGCAACGCGCAGCAGCGGCCTGTTGTTCCTCAAAAAGAGCAAAGGGCAGGCACCACAATGCGGTACCTGCCTCTGTTTTCTATTACTTACGCAGACCCAGGGTTGCGATCAGAGCACGGTAACGCTCGATGTCCTTCTTCTGGAGGTAGGCCAGCAGATTGCGGCGGCGGCCAACCATCTTCATCAGACCACGGCGCTGTGGTGATCGTTAGGGTTCTTCTTCAGGTGCTCGTTCAGCTCGTTGATGTGAGCGGTCAGCAGAGCGACCTGAACCTCGGGGGAGCCAGTGTCCTTCTCGGTCAGAGCGACTTTGGCCATAACTTCCTGCTTGTTCATAGTAACAGTACCTCTTTATAAAATTTTATTTGCCGTCGGCACAGAATGCGGGAAAACGGTACTCCCGAACGGGCATACTCCCAGCCCCGTGCCGCAGTAACATGGCTAGTATAACAGAAATCCGTGCAAAAAGCAAGAAAAATTTTACTATGCTTTTGCAAAATAGGCCTTGGCGCGCCGGGCTGCATGGTCGATGCAGGCCTTCAGCTCGTCCAGGGTATCAAACTTTTTGCTGGGACTCAGGTAGGCGTAGAACTCCACCACCGGGTCGGTGCCATAGAGGTCGCCGGAAAAATCCGGGATAAAGGTCTCACAGGTCACCTTGGTCTCGTCCGAATTGACAGTGGGCCGGGTCCCCAGGCCGGTGGCCGAGGGATACCAGGTATCGCCGATCCGGGTGCGGGTGATGTAGATGCCGTAGCGGGGCATCTGGAAGCCCGCCGGGTAGATCTGGTTGATGGTGGGCACGCCCAGCGTGCGGCCCAGACCCGCCCCGTGCTGCACCGCGAAGCGGATGGCATAGGGCATCCCCAGCATGGCGTTGGCGGCAGGCACATCGCCGCCCTCCAGTGCCGTGCGGATGCGGGTGGAGGACACCGGCTTTTCCTCAAACTGTGCCATGGGCACCACCACGACCTCCACCCCCAGCGGGGCGCAGAGCTCCTTCAGCAGCTCGGGGGTCCCGGCGGCCTTGGCACCAAAGGTAAAGTTTTCGCCGCAGAACAACGCCTTGGCGTGGCAGTCCTGCACGATGCCGTACACGAACTGCTCCGGGGTCATGGCGCGGATCTCCTCAAACTCGGGGCAGAGGTAATACTCCACACCCAGGCTTGCGATCAGGGCATGCTTATCCTCGGTGGAGAGCAGACGGCGGCCCTTCATTTTGCTGTCAGCGGGCAGCTTGAAGGTGAACACCGCCGGGGCAGCGCCGTGGGCCTTTGCCCACTCCACTGCTCCCTCAATGACGGCACGGTGGCCGATGTGGATGCCATCGAAGTAGCCCATGGCAACAGCAGTGCCGCCCTCATGTTCCAGCGCCAGGGGCGACAGAGATGAAACGATTTGCATTGGTCGTCAGTTCCTTTCCACGAACAGCTTTTCCACCTTGAGCACACCGTTCACCACATTGGCAAGACCCAAAAACTGCCCCCCGGCGCTCCGCACGCGGTAGCGGCCGTCGGCAGCGGGATAGCGGCTGGTGGGGCACCCGTTGTAGAGGTGCTGCTCCACCCGCTCGTCCGCCACCAGCAGCGGCAGGCTGGCGAACACGCTTTCCACCGGCAGCATCAGAGCCTGCAGGGCCTCCGGCCCCGCGTCCTTTGCCGCCTGGATCTCTTCCAGCGTGTGGGCATCGGCTTCGGAATACACCCCGGCGGCCACGCGGCGCAGGCGCTCATGGTGCCCTTCTGGCCCATGGCTTCGGCGATCTCCTCCAGCAGCACCCGGATATAGGTGCCTTTGGAGCACTTTACGGTCAGGGCATACTCGTTTTCCGCAGGGCTGCCCTCGTACCGGATGTCCAGGATCTCGATTGGCCGGGCCTTGCGCTCCACAGTCTTGCCCTCACGGGCCAGCTTATAGAGCGGCTGGCCGTTGATCTTGACCGCCGAGTACATGGGCGGGGTCTGCATCCGGGGGCCGAGGAACTGCGGCAGAACGGCCAGCAGCTCCTGCTCCCCTGCTGTTACCGGGGCGGTCTCCAGCACAGTGCCGGTCACATCCCCGGTATCGGTGCGCTGGCCCAGCCTGAGGACAGCGCGGTAGGCCTTGGTGTGGTCCAGCTGCAGATCAACTGCCTTGCTGGCCCCGCCGCAGAACACCGGCAGAACACCGGTCGCCATGGGGTCCAGCGTACCGCTGTGGCCCAGTTTCCGGGTGCCCAGAATGCCCCGCAGCTTGGCAATGACATCAAAGCTGGTCCAATCGGTGGGCTTATCAACAATGAGGATCCCCTGCATCATGCTTCCTCCTGCGGTGCATCAAGAACAGCTTCCACCTCAGAGAGGATCGCGCTCTTGGCGTTGTCAAGGTTGCCCAGCAGCTCACAGCCCGCCGCACGGGTGTGGCCGCCGCCGCCCAGACGGCGGGCGATGGCACAGGCATCCACGCCTTTGGCAGTGCGCACGCTGATGCGATAGCTGCCGCCGGGCTGCTGGCGCAGGGTCAGGCCGACCTTCACGCCCTCAATGCTGATGGCAGGCTGGTCAGCTCTTCCAGATCAGCGGGGTCCACCCTGCTCTGCTCGATCTCATCCCGTGTCAGGTAGATGAGGCGCAGCGGCCATCCAGATGATATTCCAGATGGTTGCGGGCGATCCGCTCGGCTTCCATCCGCTCCCGGGGCTTGGTGTCAAACAGCAGGGTGTTCAGCTCCTCCACATGGGCACCGGCTTCCATCAGCTTTGCAGCAATGATGTGGGTGCTGGCCTTGGTGGAAGAGAACCTGAAGCATCCGGTATCCGTGGACAGTCCGGTATACAGGCAGTCGGCAATGTGGGGAGTGATCTCCACATGCATGGCACAGATCACCTCATACAGCAGCTCTGCCGCAGCGGCGGCGCTGCCGTCCAGCAGCGTGAACTCGGCGTAGCCGCTGTTGCCTGCGTGGTGGTCGATGCACAGATCTACATGGCGCGTGTACTGGGGAACGCCGTTGCCCTCACCAAACAGCTGGACGCTGGCAACATCCACAGCCACCACGATCTGCGGCTCAAATTCGCCCTTGAACAGGCGGGGTTGGTAAATGCGTACCGGCCGGGGAGGGGGTCGGCGCAGAGCACGGCTGCGTGTTTTTCCAGTGCAAGCAGCGCATAGTAGAGCGCGCTGCCGCAGCCGACCGTATCACCATCCGGGTTTTTGTGGCACAGAATCAAGATGTTATCTGCAGCAAGCAGCTTTTCTGCCATCTGCTGTACATTCAGCTGTTCTGTCATCCATGTTCCATCCTTTCCGCAAGGCTGATTATTCCTCGGTCTCTTCCGGCTGGCTGGTTTCCTCAGCGTCACCGTTCACGTTCAGCGTGCGGAGCAGCTCATTGATGTGGCTGCGTAGGCGCACCGTCGTCCTCCACAAAGATGAAGCGCGGAGCCTTCCGGATGTGCATCTTCTTGCTGACCTCGGTGCGCACATGGCCTGCGGCACGGTTCAGTGCCTCGATGGCGGGCTTGGGGCCGTCCTCGCGGCCATCACGCTCACATAGACCTTTGCAACGTCCAGGTCAGGTGTCACATCCAGACGGGTGACGGTCAGCAGACCGCCTCCAGGCGGGGGTCCTTCAGCCGTCCAATGATGGCAATGACCTCACGCTTCATATCCTGGGCAAGACGACCCATATTTTTCTGAGACATAAATTTCTCCTATAATAACCTCTCCGTCATTGCTTCGCAATGCCACCTCTCCTAATAGGAGTGGCAAGCACACGCCCTGCCTGGCTCCCCTGCCAGGGGAGCTGGCGAGCGGATGCGAGCTGAGAGTTTTTCAATTAGTCCCGATATTCTTCCATCTTGAAGGCCTCGTATACGTCGCCTTCCTTGACATCGGCAAACTTTGCAGCGTAACACCGCACTCGTAGCCCTCGGCCACTTCCTTGGCATCATCCTTGAAGCGCTTCAGAGATGCGATCTCGTCCTCCGTGATGACGATGCCGTCACGGACAACGCGCACCTTGCTGTCGCGGGTGATCTTGCCGCTGGTCACGCGGCAGCCTGCAACGGTGCCCACGTTGCTGATCTTGTAGACCTGACGGACCTGCAGCTCGCCCAGAGCCACCTCGCGGAACTTGGGAGCCAGCATGCCCTTCATAGCATCGGTGACATCGTTGATGGCATCGTAGATGACGCGGTACATCCGCATCTCGACCTTGGTGGCAGCGGCTTCTTCCTTGGCCACGTTGTCGGGGCGGACATTGAAGCCGATGATGATGGCGTTGGAGGCATCGGCCAGGTCAACGTCGGACTTGCTGATGGCACCGACACCGGCGTGGATGACGCGGACGCGCACCTCATCATTGGAGATCTTCTCCAGGCTCTGCTTCACAGCCTCGGCGGAGCCTGCACATCAGCCTTGACGACAATGGCCAGCTCCTTCATATCGTTCTGTGCCATCTGGCTGAACAGGTTATCCAGAGTGACCTTCTGGAAGGAGGAGAACTGCTTCTCCTTGGCAGCGGCAATGCGCTGCTCTGCCAGCTCACGGGCCAGACGCTCGTCGGCAACGGCCTCGAACAGGTCGCCTGCCTCGGGCACAGCGGTCAGGCCGGTGATCTCCACGGGGGTGGAGGGGCCTGCATCGTTCAGCAGCATGCCCTTGTCGCTGCGCATGGTACGCACACGGCCCACAGCGGTACCGGCAATGATGACATCACCGGCATGCAGGGTGCCGTTCTGCACCAGAATGGTGGCGATGGGGCCCTGGCCCTTGTCCAGACGGGCCTCAACAACAGCACCCTTGGCGCGGCGGTTGGGGTTGGCCTTGAGCTCCATGACCTCGGCCTCCAGCGCGATCCGCTCCAGCAGGTCGCTGATGCCCATGCCGGTCAGTGCGGAGACGGGGATGCAGCAACGTCGCCGCCCCAGTCCTCGGTGATGATGCCGTACTTGGTCAGGCCTTCCATCACGCGCTCGGGGTTTGCAGTGGCTTATCCATCTTGTTCATGGCCACGATGATCTTGACATTGGCAGCTTGGCGTGGTTGATGGACTCCACGGTCTGGGGCATGATGCCGTCATCGGCGGCAACGACCAGAACAGCGATATCGGTCATGTTGGCACCGCGGGCACGCATGGAGGTGAATGCCTCGTGGCCCGGCGTATCCAGGAAGGTGATCAGGCTGTCGTTGATCTTGACCTGATATGCACCAATGGCCTGGGTGATGCCGCCAGCCTCGCCTGCGGTGACATTGGTCTTGCGGATGGCATCCAGGATACTGGTCTTGCCGTGGTCAACGTGGCCCATGACACAGACAACGGGGGGACGCTCCACCAGATCCTCAGCGGAATCCTCTTCCTGGGTGAACAGGCGCTCCTCGATGGTCACATGCACCTCGTGCTCGACCTTTGCGTGGAACTCCTCAGCCAGCAGAGATGCGGTATCGAAATCGATCACATCGTTGATGGCGTGCATCTCACCCATCTGCATGAACTTGGCAATGACCTTGCCGGCCTGCTGCTTCAGGCGGGCAGCCAGCTCACCGACGGTGATCTCATCGGGGATCATCACCTTCAGCTGTGCGTTGCGGGCCTTTTCCAGCTGGATGCGCTGCAGGCGCTCGAACTCGGTCTCGCGCTTGCCCTTCTGGAACTGCTGGCGCTGGCGCTGGCCGCGCTGGGTGAACTTCTGCTTGTTGCCCTGCGGGGTGGGCTTGCGGCGGTTCTCGGTGTTCTTGGTGGAAGCCAGATCGTCGTAGCGGGCATCAAAGCGGTCCACGTTCACATCCACAGTGCGGGTATCGACCGTCACCTGGCTGTCCTCGCGGCGGACAGAAACGGACTGAGCCGGGGCAGCAGAGGCCTTGGCACCGGTCTCGCGGGCCAGCTCGCTCAGAGAGACAGTCTTCTCCTCGCGCTTCTTGTGCTGCTCGTTCTTCTTCTCGCCGTGCTTATTGTTGTTACTGTTTGCCTTGGGCTGCTCTGCCTTTGCGGCAGGGGCAGCGGGCTTTGCCTCGGGCTTCTTCTCAGCAGCCTTGGGCTCTGCCTTTTTCTCCGCAGGCTTCTCGGCCTTTTTCTCCGCCTTCTTTTCAGGCTGGGCCGGCTGCTTTGCGCTGTTCAGGTACTCGTCCAGGCTGGCAACGCTGTTGTCCTTGCTGAATTTCTCCAGCAGGTAGTTCAGCTCGTTCTCTTCCAGGGTAGAGCTGTTCTTCTTGCCGGTGCTGCCCATGGCAGCCAGCTCATCCAGGACCTTCTTTGCAGAAACATTCAGGTCTTTTGCAAAATCGCTCACTTTATATTTTACGGTCATTCGCTCATATCCTCCTCATTTTTGATTGCCCCGCAGTCCGAAAGACGGTCAAAGCAGAGCTTTGCGAGGTTGCGGTCAGTCACCGCGTAAACAGCCACAGGCTTGCGGCTGATATCGGCCAGGCGGTCCTGGGTCAGCGGCATGGAGATCACGTCCACCAGGTCGCCCACAGCGTAGTTCAGGCGCTGTACGGTCTTGGCGCTGGCATCGGACGCGACCATTACCAGCCATGCCTTGCTCTTGACGCAGGCATCTTCCACGGCATCAAAGCCCATGGTCAGCGCGCCTGCCTTGCGGCAGAGGCTCAGCGCCTGGAACAGCGCTTCTTCCGGAGCCATTTTGGGCTTTTCGGGGGTATTGTTATGCTTCGCCATTCGGCTGGGCCTCCTTTTCCACGTCGCCAGCTGTGCGGCCAGCGCATCGTAAACCTCGGCGGGAACCGGCTGCTCAAAGCAGCGCTCCAGCGCCTTTTTCTTTTTGGCCTTTGCCAGACAGGCCGGATCCGGGCAGAGGTAAGCGCCGCGGCCCGGCTTCTTGCCCACGGGGTCGATGCTGATCTCGCCGCTGGGGGCGCGCACCACCCGCACCAGTTCCTTTTTGGGGCGGCTGGTCATGCAGCCGATGCACTGGCGGGCAGGGATCTTTTTTTGTGCCATCCGGTTTCCCTCCTTCAGGTGCGGTCACAGCCGCTCTTACTCAGCGTCCTCGGTCTTGGGCTCGGCAGCTTGGGCTCCTCGTCCTCGCCGTAGTAGCCGCTCTCGGGGCGGATGTCGATGTTGTAGCCGGTCAGGCGGGCGCACAGGCGGGCGTTCTGGCCCTTGTTGCCAATGGCCAGGCTCAGCTGCTGGTCGGGCACGGTGACGCGGCAGGAGCGGGTCTCGCCGGGCAGCAGCTCGACCTTGAGCACTTGGCGGGGCTCAGGCAGCGGAGATGAACTCGGAGACATCCTGCTCCACTTGACGATATCGATCTTCTCACCGCCCAGCTTCTCGACCACAGCGGCCACACGGTCACCGTGGGGGCCGATGCAGGCAGAAACGGGGTTGACGTTGGCATCCTTGCTCCAGACAGCCATCTTGGTGCGGGCACCGGCCTCACGGCTGATGGCCTTGACCTCAACGGTGCCGTCGTAGATCTCGGGCACTTCCAGCTCGAACAGGCGCTTGACCAGGCCCGGGTGGGTGCGGCTGATCATCACGCGGGCACCGCGCTCGCCGCTGACCACGTCCACAACGTAGACCTGCAGGGTCTGGCCCTCGGTGTAGGTCTCGCCGGGCACTGCTCGTTGCGGGGCAGGATGGCCTCGCCGCCTTGCCCAGGTCCAGGGCACGATGCCCTTCTCGTTGTCCACGCGGGTAACGGTGGCCTGGATGATATCATGGGCGCGGGACTGGATCTCGCTCAGCTGCTGGCTGCGCTCGGCTTCCCGGATGCCTGACGGATGACATGCTTTGCGGTCTGGGCGGCAATGCGGCCGAAGTCCTTGGTCTTGAGGGGGGTCACAACGCGGTCGCCGACCTCATAGCTCTTGC
>ENA-OQCP01000916-OQCP01000916.1-human-gut-metagenome-genome-assembly--contig:-NODE-916-length-12221-cov-1.760212_pt1 | contig 12221 bp, 18 predicted proteins | sample MGYA00242760_ERZ504583 | MGnify/ENA primary metagenome ERZ504583 (study PRJEB26092, sample SAMD00036308) | human gut metagenome | host: Homo sapiens | study: EMG produced TPA metagenomics assembly of...
TTTATTTTTTTGTAGTTATAATTTTTACAATATATGCTACTTCATCATCACTTATTTTTATATTATAATCTTGCTCTATATCTTTTAAAGCTATTATTATTTTATCAAATAAAAGTTTTTCTTTTTCTTTGTATAAATCTAAATTATTATATTTTATATCAATTTACTTAAACATCTATCTAACATACATCCCATATGAATCATTAAGTCTAGTACATATTCTTCATTTTTCGGATTATATTCTATTTTTTCTATAAACTTCCTAATTTTAGTTATAGCATATTTAGGATTTATAAATTTAACATATTTTTCCAATAAATCTTTAGCTGTTTCAAAAATAGTATAATTTGCTTTATTTTCAGGTAACATAAATATACCATTAATATTTCCATCTAATAAATGAAAGAATACTTGTTGTATTTCAGATTGCATTAATTGATTTATTGGAAAAAAATGGGATTGGTAAAATAGGATCAATTGTTCCAACAACTGCTAAAATATAATACCTATCTTGCATTTTTTTAAATACATCTTTTGCATTTTCTAAATCAACAGGAATAATTTTTATCTTATCAGCATAATATTTATCAATTAATTCTTCTAAGATATTTTTAGCAATTATACTACTACCTTTACCTGTTGCACAAACTGATAAAATAGCTAATTCTTTCTTTTTAGCAACAACAATTTTATTACAATTATCCTCAACAAACTTTGCCTGTTCATATACATTATCTATATCTTCCATATCATATAAAACATGTCTTAACATTTCTAAAGCTATTGGTGTTGAGACATTTTTTACTACTTTAGTTTTTATACCTGTTTCAGATGTTAATTTCTTATCAAAATCTAATAAAGAGCCCATATCTGCCAATATTATAATACCTTTACCCTTATTTATAGCTAATGCCATTGATTTTAATTTTTTATATGTTTCATCAATACTTTGGGATAATGGCATATCTATTGCTTTCATCATATTAGTATTTAACAACATATTACAGGTATTAGCAATACTTGTAGCTGTTGAATCTCCATGACATATTATAATTATTCCTATTTTATTATTGTCCGATATCTCCACTCTACTATGAAATAATAATAATGCTAAAAATCCTTTTTCACTTTCTGGAACAATTATTCCAAATTTATTACTAATTTTTTTCACTAAATCATTTGCTACACTAAATTCTTCTGGATGTTCTTTTTTATCTTAAATAAATGTTGATTACTACTTACATTATTCTCTTCTACTCTCTTTATTAATTCTTGAATATGTAATGATAAACTAAATAAAAAATGATTAGAAAAATTAACTTGTAATTTTTCTCTTGCGTATTCTATAAACTGCATTGTTGCTAATACAATATCTTTAGATACTAATTTATAAAGATTATTTAAATTAGAATTTGTATTATTAAAATGTTTACTTACACTACATAAATAATTATCAATATCAGTTTTTAATACATCTGTTATATTTTCTAGAGCTACTCCCTTTTGTTTTAAACTATCTAATTTTTAGTTATAATTTCATATATATCATTTGTTTCTTCATATTCTATATTTTTACTATTAGGTCTAATAACTATATCTTCAGAAAACATATTTAAATAACTTGTAATTGATTTATCTAACTTTAAATAATTCAATAATACATCTCTAATTTCTTTATTTAACATTTGATATCCAACATATATTCGTTGATTATTTTGTAAATATTGTAAAAAAGCATTTGCACATAAAAGCTTTATTTCTGACCTTAATTGTCCAATATTACCTCCAATGAAATCAAATAATGCTAAAGCTTTTAAAACTTCTGGTGCTATTAATATTTCTTGTTGTAAATTTATTGCTTCAAAACGGAAAAATTGTTCTATAAGTTCTATTTTTTCCGCTATAGGTTTATCTTTATATCTTGGTAAAATTATATTTACTGGAACACGTCTAATAAATGTATTTAATAATGTAGTAGATGGATCTTCTGTAGTTGCTGCTATTATTAAAACATTACTTTTTCTTTTACTTCCATCTCCTAATCTATTATATTCACCTTTGTCCATAAGATAAAATAACATTTCTTGTCCATCTGGTGGTAATCTATGTACTTCATCTAAAAATAAAATTCCTCCATTAGCTTTTTCTACTAATCCTATTTTATCTGTATCAGCACCAGTAAATGCACCTTTCACATGTCCGAACAACTGCGATAATAATAACTGAGGATTATTAAAATAATCTGCACAATTAAAGGTTACAAAAGGATAATCTTTATTTTCTTTATTATTCATCAACAATCCATATGCATGCATAGCTTGAGCAAATGTTGTTTTCCCTACTCCACTTTCCCCTAATAATAGCGTATGTAATCCTTTAGGCGGATATACAATTGCTGCTTTTGCCTGTCTAACTTGTGATAGTAAACTACTATTATATCCTAATAACATTTCAAATGGATCATTTATAGATGTATTTAATATATATTCCCTTAGTTCATTAAAAGTATATATATTTTTTATTGGTACATTATATTTTTTATTCATTTCATTTAATATTTCTTTATCTATAAATGTAACTGGTCTACTATTAATTTTTACTAATTTACCATTCTTACACAATAGATTTAATATACTACTAGCATTATTACGTAAAATACCATATTCATTTTGTATCTCTAATGCTGTTATACCTAAATTTTTACCATCTTTTAAACCCTTTATAAAAACCTCAACCTTACAATTGCGTTTTATAAAATCTAAAATATCATTTGCTTGACTCATCTTATACTCCTTATTTATTAGAATTTTTATAAAAAAGATAATATATACACTATTCATTTTATAATATATACACTAGCATAAAAATTATAATTTGTGTATATATTTTTTTATCTTTATATATTATTAATATACATTTTTAATATACATTAAGTTGGCACAGAAATTGCATTATAAATATTACAAAAATATATTTTAAGGAGGTGCTTGTTATGTCTACTTCTATGTTACATGAAGATTTAATATTTTTAAATTATAAAACTACTAACTTTAAAAATTTGATCGAAGAATTATCTCATATTTTATATAAAAAGGTTATGTAAAAGAAAGTTATACTTCTGCTATTTTAGAAAGGGAAAAACAATTTCCTACTGGATTAAAAACACCTGGTATTAATATTGCTATGCCTCATACGTATCCAGAACATGTAATAAAACCTGCTATTTTAGTAGCTACTCTAGAAAATCCTATTGATTTTCATGAAATGGGTAATAGTTCTAATACTGTTCCAGCAAAATTAATTTTTATGTTAGCAGTTACAGATCCTAAAGGACATTTAGAAATATTAAGTAAGTTAATGTCTATATTTTCTCAAGAAGATAAACTTATTGATCTATATAATTCTACTCAAGCCAAAGAAATTATAGACAAATTAAATAAAGTTTTAAATTAAAAGGAGTTTGATTATCATGAAAAGAATTTTTGTAGCTTGCGGTTCTGGTGTTGCAACAAGTCAAACAGTTGCTTCTAAAATTCAATCTATGTGTGAAGATGAAGGATTAGATGTTTCTGTTGAAGCTGTAGATATTAAATCTTTAGAAGTATTATTGATCAGTGTGACATTTATGTTTCAATTGTTTCTGACAATGCTGATGAATGGGATGTTCCAACTATTAAAGGTATTCCATTCTTAACAGGTGTAGGTATGGACGAAGAATTTGAAAAATTAAAAGAATTAATTGAAGCATAAAAAAGCGGACTCTATGATATAAAACACCATAGAGTCCAAAAAAATATATATTGCACGACTATTATAACATAAAAATAATTCATTACAAAACTACAATCAAAGGAGGAAAACTGTATGTTTAATGATATATTAAATTATATTCTTAGCCTTGGAGCCGCTATATTTTTACCTATAATAATGATTATACTTGGTTTATGTGTAAAGATGAAATTAAAAAAAGCTATTATGGCAGGTCTTACATTAGGTATTGCTTTTACTGGTATGAATGTTGTTTTAGGCTTTATGTTTAGTAGTATTAGTCCTGCCGCTCAAGCGCTCGTAGAACGTACTGGATTAGAACTAACTGCTATTGATGTTGGTTGGTCCCCAATAGCTGCTATTGCTTGGGCATGGCATTTGCTCTTTTTATGTTTCCTCTACAAATTGGTATTAACTTAGTTATGCTTGCTTTAAAATTAACAAATTGTTTAAATGTCGATTTATGGAATGTCTGGGGAAAAATATTAACTGCTACTTTAGTTGCTTATATTACTGGAAATATTGCCTTCGGTTTTATTGCTGGCGCAATTCAAATAATCTTAGAATTAATTAGTGGTGATTTAATTCAAAAAAGATGTTATGAAGCTACTAAAATTCCTGGTGTTACTTGTACTCATCCAATGTTTTTACAAGGTCCTATTTTATTTTTAATTAATCGCATTCTAGATTTTATTCCTGGTATCAATAAAGTTAACATTGATGCTAATGAATTAAAAAAACGTATTGGTATATTTGGTGAAAATAGTGTAATGGGATTCATTGTTGGTGGATTAATCGCATTTTTGGGTGGTTATGCTATTAAAGAAATTTTAATTACAGCAATGTCTGTTGCAACTGCAATGATTTTATTCCCAATGGTAGCAAAACTTTTCATGCAAGCACTTGCCCCTATTGCTGACGCTGCTGGTGCCTTTATGAAAAGTAAATTCAAAGGCCGTGATTTTTATGTTGGTTTAGATTGGCCATTTATGGCTGGCTGTTCTGAAGTCTGGGTTATTGCTATTGTATTGGTTCCTATTGAATTAATTCTTGCTGTTGTTTTAAGCCAATTAGGTTTAAATACATTAATTCCACTAGCTTCTATTATCAACGTTGTTTTAACACCACCAGCTATGATTATTGCTAGAAAAAATCTTGTTCGCATGTTTTTAATTTCTATTATTGCTACTCCATCTTATTTAATTGCTGCTACTCAGTTTGCACCACAAATTACAAAGATGGCTGCTGATACTAATACACTTCATGCCGAAGCAGGTCAATTCATATCTTGGATGCAAGTTGAAGCTCCTGAGTTTAGATGGTCTATCGTACATGCATTTAATGGCGATTTAACTGGTATTATTGGAATTATTATCTTTGCTATTTTATTTGCTTGGTATTTCCTAAGCATGAAAAAAGCAATGCTCAAGATAGTGCTAAATAAATAAATTACTTAAAATATTAATTTTGAAAGGTTGTATAAATATGTTAGAAGAATTAAAAAAACAAGTTGTAAAATATGCTCTTCAAGCTGATAGAAGTGGTTTATGTAAACATAGATCTGGTAATTTTAGCGTTCGTGATCCTAAAACAGGATATGTATGTATTACTCCTACTGGAATGGATAGAGAAGAAATGACCTATCATGATGTTGTTGTTATAGATCTAGATGCTAATGTTATTGAAGCAGAAACTGCTCAACGTAGACCGACTAGTGAAAGTTTAATGCATTTGGAAGTATATAAACAACATCCTGATATCAATGCCGTAGCTCATACTCATTCAAAATATGCTACTGCTTTTGCTGTTCTAAAAAAACCTTTACCTGCCGTTGTTTATGAAATCTTAGGTCTTGGTTGTAAAGAAGGAATTGTTCCTGTTGCTGATTTTGGTAGACCAGGAACACCAGAACTAGCTATTAACACTGTAAAAGCTTTAGAAAAATCAGATGTTGCTTTAATGCAAGCACATGGTGTAATCGCTATTGATAAAGATTTAAAAGAAGCTCTCTTAAAAGCTAGTTATGTAGAAGAATTAGCTGAAATTTATTATCATACTCTTGTTATTAACAATGGTAATGAACCTCTTTATGTATCAGATAGTGAACTTCAAAAATGGGAATATCCTAAAGAAATTAAACTATTGGATTCATTAACTAGAACATCTTCAAAATAAAACTATAATAAGGAGGATATATTATGAAAAAATTAATTAATAAACCAGAAGACTTTGCTCGTGAAACAATAGAAGGAATTGTCTTAGCTCATCCAGAATCCTTAAAATGGTAAATAATAGTTGGCACTGTTTAGTTCGTGCAGACGAAAAAAAAGAAGGAAAAGTAGCCATTGCTACTGGTGGTGGTTCTGGTCATCTCCCAGTATTTTTAGGATATGTTGGTTATGGTCTTGCTGACGGAGTAACTGTTGGTAATGTATTTGCTTCTCCAAGCGCAGAAGCTATGCATGAAGTTGATAAAGCTATTAATTCTGGTGCTGGTGTATTACATTTATATGGTCGCTATGGTGGCGATATTATGAATTTTGGTATGGCTTCTGATTTAGATGAAATGGAAGACATTCCTGTAAAAGAAGTATTAGTAACCGATGATATTGCTTCTGCACCTAAGGGTAGTGAAAATAAACGTCGTGGAGTTGCAGGTTTAGTATTTGCCTATAAATGTGCTGGTGCAGCTGCCGAAAAAATGTATAACTTAGACGAAGTTGCTCGTATAGCTCAAAAAACTGTTGATAATACAAGAACAATGGGCGTTGCTCTTACACCTTGTATTGTTCCAGAAGCTGGTAAAGCTACTTTCAATATTCCTGAAGATGAAATGGAAATCGGTATGGGTATACATGGGGAACCAGGTATTCATCGTACTAAATTAATGAAAATTGATGATGTTGTTAGTAATATTATGGAAAAAATCCTTGAAGATCTACCATTTGAAGATGGTTGTGAAGTTGCTGTTTTAGTAAATGGTCTAGGTGGTACACCAAAAGAAGAATTATATCTTGCTTATCGTAAACTTTATCAAATCTTATCTGACAAAAATATTTCTATACATCGTAAATATATTGGTGAATATGCTACTTCTCTTGAAATGGCAGGAATGTCTATATCTTTATTAAAATTAGATGATGAATTAAAAGAAATGATTGATGCTCCTTGCTATTCTCCATTTTTTGAACAAAATCATTAATAAAGGAGGATTTTTTTATGGAAACTATTAATAAACTCAAATTAAAGGAAATTCTTGGTAATATTTTGGAGTCTATGCAAGATGCTAAAGATGAATTAATTGCTCTTGATGGTGCTATGGGCGATGGAGATTTAGGTCTTACTATGTGCAAAGGATTTGAAGCAATTTATCAAGAAATTGATATACTAGAAGAAACTGATATGGGGAAATTAATGATGAAATTAGGAATGAAAATGAATTCTGTAGTTCCTTCCACAATGGGAACATTAATTTCTACTTGTTTCGTAAAATCTGCACCAAAAGCCAAAGGCAAATCTGAATTAAATCTAACAGATTTAGTAGAAATGGGCAAAGCTGCTGTTGATGGTGTTATGCAACGTGGTGGTAGTAAAATCGGTGATAAAACTATGCTAGATGCTTTAGCTCCAGCAATTAATGCCTTAGAACAATCATTATCTGAAAATAAAACATTAGCTGAAGCTCAACAAGCTGCATATCAAGCATCAATAGAAGGTGTAGAAAAAACAAAAACTTTAAAATCTGTTCATGGTAGAGCTGCTTATTATAATGAACAATCTATAGGCAAGCAAGATCCTGGAGCTACTGCTGTTATGTATATTTTCCGTGGTATTGCTAAATCATTTTAAAACCTTTTCTTCTAAAAAAGTCTAGAAATAACTTATATAAGTTATTTCTAGACTTTCTTATTTTTCTTATTATAAAGAAATCACTTCTGCTAAATGTCTTAAATCTTCTGGGTATTCTTTTTTATTAGTGATTGCATCACGTAAATCAATACAAACAATATTTCCACGTTGCATACCAAAAACAATATTATGAAGTCCCGAAACAGCTGCAAGTGTTGCTTGTTCACCTAATACACTTGCAAATACACGGTCATTAGCTGTTGGTGAACCACCACGTTGAACTAAACCTAAAACAGTCAAACGTGTAGAAATTCCTGTTCTAGCTTCTAATTCTTTTACTAATTCTTGCATATTACCAGTACCTTCAGAAGCCAAAATTACTAAATAAGATTTACCACCATCATGTAATGTTTTTACTTTATTGATGATTTTTTCTTTATCATACTCTTCTTCTGGTACTATAACCATATTTCCGCCACCAGCAACGGCTGAATATGTAGCAAGCCAACCGCATTTATTGCCCATTACTTCAATAATAAATGTGCGACGATGTGCTTTTGCAGTATCACGAATTTCATTGATTGCCTGTAAAATAGTATTTACAGCTGTATCTGTACCAATAGCATAATCTGTTCCCCAGATATCATTTTCAATAGTAGCTGGAATACCAATTACAGAGAATCCTGTTTCACGTTCAAATTCTTCTGCACCGCGTAAACTACCATCACCACCGATGACAATCAAAGCATCAATATTATGTTTTTTTAGATTTTCATAAGCTAATTGACGACCTTCTTTTGTACGGAAACGCTTACAAAAACTTGTACCCAAGAAAGTACCACCACGCTGAATAATATCGGCTACAGATATAGAAGTTAATTCTTCCATATTATCATCAACTAAGCCTCTATATCCATCATAAACGCCCCATATACGCACGTTATTATTAATCGCAGTTCTCACTACAGCTCTAATAGCCGCATTCATTCCTGGTGCATCTGTACCACTTGTCAATACAGCAATATTTTCTACTGACATAAAAAAACCTCCTCAAAATTTAAAAGCATTTATATATTTTATTCGCTAAATAATAACTAATATCCTTGTAAAAATCCCTAAAAAAACAAAATCTCCAAATATTATTGCTTAGCTTGACAACTCATACTTTAAAATGATAAATTTTAGTTAACAATCTGTGTAACTGACGGAAGTGGAATTAACCACATGAAGCACAGATTTATATAGCCGACCGTCTGGGCAACAAAATCTAATAGTATTATATTTATTTTACAGGAGGAATATCGTAAATGAATTCTATGGAATTAAAATACGGATGTAACCCTAATCAAAAACCTGCTCGCGTTTTTATGAAAGATGGACAAGATTTACCATTCACAATTTTAAATGGACGTCCAGGTTATATTAATCTTTTAGATGCCTTTAACAGTTGGCAATTAGTTCGTGAATTAAGAGAAGCTACAGGTCTTCCAGCTGCTGCATCTTTTAAACATGTAAGCCCTGCTGGTGCAGCTGTTGCTGTTCCTTTATCTGAAACATTGAAAAAAATGTATTTCGTTGAAGGTATTGAACTCACACCTATGGCTACAGCATATATTCGCGCTCGTGGTGCTGACCGCATGTCTTCTTATGGAGATTTTGCTGCACTTTCCGATGAATGTGATGCTGCTACAGCTCGTTTCTTAGCTCGTGAAGTATCCGATGGTGTTATTGCTCCATCTTACAGTGCTGAAGCTTTAGAAATTTTAAAGAATAAAACAGTTATTGGTCGTTGGCATTGGAGGTGTTGGTTCTTTTTGTGTCGAAGCTTTGGCGCGTACAGGAATTGGCCACTTGATTTTAGTGGATAAAGATAAAATCGAATCCAGCAATATTAATCGTCAGTTGTTGGCTACCACGGAAACAATTGATCAAGTCAAGGTTATTGTCATGAAAAAGAGGATCCAAACCTTAAATCCAGAATGCAAGGTTGATATGTATGACTGTTTTTATGATTGCTCGATGGATGAGAAGATATTTTCACAAAAAAATTGATTTTGTGATTGATTGTATTGATTCGATAAAATCAAAACAGGATTTGGCTATGGCATGCATTCAAAGAGATATCCCATTTTTATCAAGTATGGGAACAGCTAGACGGTTAGATCCGTCAAAACTTGAAATAATGGAACTGGAAAAGACAAGTTATGATCCAATTGCGAAAAGAATGCGAAATTGGAAACGAAAAAACAAAATTCGAAATAAGATATGGGTCGTCTGTTCTACGGAACCTCCAAGACTGTAGAAGCAGGAAAGCCATTACCAAGCATGATCTTCGTACCAGCAAGTGCAGGTTTGTTATTGGCAAGTGAATGTGTGAAGAAACTGATCAATAAATAATAGCTATAGAAAAATTTCTATAACTTTTAGAAAAGAGGAATTTTATGGTTAAAAAGATTTCATTGAGTGCGATGTTTTTTGCGTTAGGATTAATCTTACCTTTTTTTACAGGTCAGATACCTCAAATTGGAAGTATGTTATTGCCGATGCATATTCCCGTTTTTTTATGTGGGTTTATTTGTGGTTGGAAATATGGTGGTGTGATTGGATTTTTATTGCCATTGATGCGTTATGCTTTATTTGGCATGCCACCAATTTATCCAACAGGAATTGCGATGTCATTTGAATTAGCTACCTATGGAATTGTATCAGGGTGGTTGTTTAATAAAGGAAAATGGCAATGCGTGATTGCCCTTTATAAATCAATGATCATGGCTATGATAGCTGGAAGGATCGTATGGGCTGTTATTGAGATGGTGTTGCTTGGAATAGGAGAAGGCGGATTTACTTTTACGATGTTTTTAAGTGGTGCTATCATTCAGGCTTTACCTGGTATCATCTTGCAGCTAATACTCATTCCTGCAATCATGGTAGCTCTAGATAAAGCCAATTTGCTCCCATTTAAAAAAGAGGATAGTTCCTATATAGAAATCGGTAAGAGTTAAGAATATGTTCTTAGCTCTATTTTTATATGAAGAAATCCTTTAAAAACAAGGTTTTTGCTATTGAAAAAAATCAAATGTATGATATTATGCATGAGCTATGAAAACAAAAATTCAGCTGATCGATAAGATCTCAAATCAAGTCATTTATGAAGGCAAGGCATTGATTGAATCCAATCTATCAAAAGAAAAATTAGTTTTTCAAGATGAAGAGAGAACATATGTTTGGAAAGTCTTTGAAAAAGGATTGATCATCGAGACAATTTCCGAAGCCAATGTTCATTTAACTCTGCGGCAGGATCATAGTACCCAAGGGCATATTCGTACGGACTTTGGACAAATAGACTTGCAATGTAGAACAACTCTATATAAAATAGATAAAAATTATGTAGAAGTTGTTTATGAACTGCTCCAGGGAAAAGACAGTCAAAATTTTCATTTTATACTCTATAAGATGAATGAGGAGGAATTACATGAAATCCATTGATATAGAATTGAAGCAGGCAATAAAAGAAGCGGTAAAGAAAGCATTTGATATTGAACTAGAAGAAAACAATATTGTTATCGAAACACCTAAGGTAAAAGATCATGGCGATTTTTCTACCAATGTCGCAATGCAGTTAACACGACAGTTGAGACAGAATCCAAGAATGATTGCGGAAAAGATCGTAGCCAATATTGAAAGCGAAAATGTAGAAAAAATGGATATTGCCGGACCAGGATTTATCAACTTTATTCTTTCAAAAGGACGTTTTACAAAAGTAATCGAAGAAGTTTTAAGTAAACGTGAGAATTTTGGTCAACAACCTTCAAATGGTATTAAGGTCAATCTAGAATATGTAAGTGCCAACCCAACAGGTTCGCTCCATCTAGGTCATGCACGTGGAGCTGCATGGGGAGATAGCTGTGCAAGGATCATGAAAAAAGCAGGATATGATGTGACTCGTGAATACTATGTAAATGATGCGGGAAATCAGATCACTAATCTTGCATTATCATTAAATGCTCGTTATCGTCAGGCACACGGTATTGAAACTGAAATAGGTCAGGATGGTTATTTAGGTGAAGATGTTAAACAAAAGGCTGAACAGCTTGCCAAAGATTATCCTGAAAAATATTTAGAACCAACTGAAGAAAACTTAAAATTCTTTAGAAAAGAAGGAATTAAATTCGAATTAGATAAGATCAAGGCCGATCTTGATAATTATCGTGTTCATTTTGATGTATGGTCAAGTTAACAAACGATTCGTGATTCAGGAGATGTAGACAGAGCCTTAAAAGTACTTGATGAAAAAGGCTATACTTATGAATCCGAAGGAGCGCTTTGGTTCAAGACAACTGAATTAGGCGATGATAAAGACCGTGTATTAAGAAAAACAGATGGATCTTATACATATTTAGTTCCAGATATCGCATATCATAATGATAAATATAAACGTGGATATGATTTACTGGTAGATTTTCTAGGAGCTGATCATCATGATATATTCCTAGATTAAAGGCTAGTATGCAGGCTTTAGGGAATGATCCAGACAAACTAAATGTAGATATCATTCAGATGGTTCGTTTAGTTAGTGATGGAAAAGAAGTGAAGATGTCTAAACG
>ENA-OQCP01000919-OQCP01000919.1-human-gut-metagenome-genome-assembly--contig:-NODE-919-length-12193-cov-10.124399_pt1 | contig 12193 bp, 13 predicted proteins | sample MGYA00242760_ERZ504583 | MGnify/ENA primary metagenome ERZ504583 (study PRJEB26092, sample SAMD00036308) | human gut metagenome | host: Homo sapiens | study: EMG produced TPA metagenomics assembly of...
CGAGGTCTCGGCCGAGCGCCAGCGCCTGGTCGACGTCACCCGTGCAGCGTGGAGGCGGGTCTGGCCGCCGTCAAGCCGTGGCTGCCGCTCTCCGTTATGGCCGAGGCCGTGCAAAAGACGGTCGAGGACGCTGGCTTTAGCGTGGTGCGCGAGTACGGCGGACACGGCATTGGCAAGGAGTTCCACGAGGACCCGTTTGTGGGCTTTACCACCGAGGCGCCCGATGTGGACACCATCATGGCCCCGGGCATGGTCTTTACCATCGAGCCCATGGTCAACGCCGGAGCGCCCGACATCAAGATTAGCAAGGGCGATGTTGGTGCGTGCGCACCAAGGACGGCAGCGATTCGGCCCAGTGCGAGGTACAGCTCGTGGTGACCGAGGACGGCTACGAGCTGCTCAGCTGGTAGCCGCGGATGCGCCGGATGCTGACGGGCACGCTCGTCTTGCATCCGGCGTTTTTGTTTGAACGTTTTGTCTGATAAAACCTGCCAAAATAAACCTGTCCCTTTTTGGCAGGTTAAGCGGAGAGGAATTCTCTTGAACATCTTGGTTTTGCTGCCCGCCAACGATCGTCACCGCGCAATCCTCGAGTCGAGCGCTCCGGGCGAGGACTTTATCTACACGAGCGCCGACGCCGTCACGCGCGAGCAGGTTGCCGACGCGACGTGATCCTGGGCAATATCGACCCTGCCCTGCTTACCGCATGCGAGCACCTCCAGCTGCTGCAACTGCAGACCGCGGGCTATGACGATTACTTGGCCGCCGGCACCGTGCCAGCCGACGCTAGGCTTTCCTGCTCGGTGGGCGCCTACGGCCAGGCCGTGAGCGAGCACATGTTTGCCATGGTCCTTTCCATGATGAAGCGCCTGCCCGGCTATCACGACTTGCAGCGCGAGCATCGCTGGGAGGATTTGGGGCCGGTCACCTCGCTCAAAAATGCCAACGTGCTGGTGCTGGGCGCGGGCGACATTGGCGGCCACTTTGCCACGCTCTGCCGCAGCATGGGCGCGCACGTCCGCGGCATCAAGCGTCATCCGCTCGTCTATCCCATTGTGTTTGAGGACATGGACGGTATGGACGCCCTGCCCGAGCGCCTTGCCGAGGCTGATATCGTCGCATCCTTTATGCCCAGCACACCCGAAACCCAAGGCCTGGCGAACGCCGAGTTCTTCGCCGCGATGAAGCCGGGCGCCTTCTTTGCCAACGGCGGCCGCGGCGATCTTGTGGTCGCCGACGACTTAGTTGCCGCCCTGGAGTCAGGACATCTCGCCGGCGCCGCGGTCGACGTCACCAACCCTGAGCCGCTGCCTGCGACAAGCCCCCTGTGGGATGCGCCCAACATGCTCATCACGCCGCACGTCTCCGGCTGGTTCCACCTGGCAGCCACGCTCAACAACGTCATAGACATCGCCGCGGAGAATCTGCGTCACCTGCAGGCCGGCGAGACCCTGCGCTGCTGGATCGAACACTAAGAATTACGCCGTTTTACAAACGCGTAATGAGCCGACGCTGCGAGCCCGTCTGGACGGCAATCTGCCTTTCAACTTCGGCGGCATGACCAGAAGGTCAATGCGCCTTGTTTCAAGGCACCTTGCTCGCCCAGACGGGCTCTCGCTGACTTTTGTTCAACCTGTAGGGACTGGCTGGCGCGGCCCTGCTGGGGGCATTCGCTGACTATTATTCGGCCAGTGAGGTTTAGAGCTATTTGAGCGTTGTTAGATAGTTTCTTGCGTTTTCGACGTTCATTGCTGCGACGGGTGCGTGTGAACAGAGTTTGGCATCGTTGGTGACCAGTAGATCTGCTTGAGCGCGTATCGCTGCCGCAATGATTAAATCGTCTTCGTAATCGCTATGGAGCTCACGCTGCCTGTTCGCCATCCATATGTCGCTCAGGTCACAGGCACTGGCGTGGCAAGCTGCGACAACACGCTAAGACAATCCCATGCAAGCGAAGTCGCTGCCATAGCGGCATTCTGGGAAAGCGAACCGTGCTCTCGCCGATACCATGCCTTATGTTCGCTTGAAATCAAATAGAACAGGTCTTTGGACGATGTCGCCGCATACAGCAAATCCACCTGCGCCGTGCATGCATTGCGTAAAAACTCAATCGCCACTGAACGACCACGTCGTGAGGGAATGAAGTAATCGAGCCACACGTTGGTGTCAACCAAGATGCGCTTTGGAGTCTCACTCATAGAGCCAGCTCATCTCCTCGCCATAGCGATCCGCATAGGCATTCCGTTTGAGCTCTTCGTCGTCCGATGGCTGAGCCTTGACCATATCGATTCCCGACTCACGACAAGCGGTAGCGAACAGCTTCGACCCCTGATCTATGAGCTCGAGCTTACGTTTGGCGGCCTTTTCGTGCTCGCGCTGTTCCGCCCGGGCACGACTGGGCAGCAGGATATCCTCGAGCGCACCGGGGCGATCGGCCAGCGACGCTGCAAGCTGCCAGAGCGCTCGCACCGCTTGGCTCGGCGTCATACCGGCCCTGGAGAGAGCGGCGTCCCCGCTCCTTTTAAGATCGGCATCGAGACGTACGTTGATCTGAGCGGCTGTTGTGGTCATGGCCCCTCCTTAATACTTCAAGACTATCATAAAACTCTATGGTAGATACGTAAAGCATGTATAGCATTTATAAGCAATAGCCGTACTCTGTACACAAAAAGCCGCCGAGGCACATTGCACCTCGGCGGCTACGCATCACCGATCTAGTTCGGTTTCACCCTTTGTTTTCACCCAGATAAAACCTGCCAAAATTAACATCCCTTTTTGGCAGGTTTTAGAGCTCCACACTTTCGGCGCCGTTGATGGTTAGGTTGCGCTCGTAGAAGGCGGTGAGGGCGTGGATGGCGTACATCACGTCGCGCACGCCGCCGGTCTCGTAGCTCGAGTGCATGGCCAGCTGCGGCAGGCCCACGTCCACGGCATGCATGCTCGCCTGCATGTTCGACAGGTTGCCCAGGTAGAACCGCCGGCATATCGCTCTTGTTGGCAAAGGCCTGCGTGGGCACGTCGGCATCATCGCAGATAGCTGGAACACCGCGCGGCTAAAGGCGTCGGTGCAGTAGTGCTGGTTGGCGGCCTCCTTGATGACGATGCCGCCGTTGAGCACAACCTGGTTGCAAGCGTCGCACTTCTCGGCGTGGTTGGGGTGCACGGCATGCGCGTTGTCGCAGCTCACGAGCATCGAAGCGGCAAGCGCACGGTGGTACGACTCGTCGTCAAAGCCCAGCGATCCGTTGATGCGGCGCAGTGCGTCGGCCAAGAACGTCGACATGGCGCCCTGCTTGGTCTCGGAGCCAACCTCCTCGTTATCAAAGCAGCAAAAGACCGAAACGTCATGCACGTTCTCGGCACCCAAAAATGCCTGCAGCGAGGTGTAGGCGCAAGCCAGGTCGTCAAGTTTGGGCGTCGAGATAAACTCGTCGGCCCAGCCCCAAATGCGCGCATCCTGGCGGTTAACCAGGAACAGATCGCGGCCCAGGATCTGCTCAGGCTCAACATCCAGCTCTTCGGCGATCAGGGCGTCAAAGTCGCCCTGCTTAAGGCCACCAGCGCTGATGAGCGGGCACAGGTCAACGGCTCGGTTGGGAGCAAAGCTCTCGTTGACGCCACGGTTCATGTGGATGGCAAGGCTCGGAATAATGGCAACCTCGCGCTCGGTGGCAAGCAGGCGGCTCTCAATACGGTCGCCCTCGCGCACCAGTACGCGACCCGCAAGCGCCAGCGGGCGATCGAACCAGGTGTAGTCGATCATGCCGCCGTAGGCTCGGTGTTCAGGCGCAGCGTCTCGCCCGCGCCGTCGAGCTCAGGCACGGCCTTGACCTTAAACGTCGGCGAGTCGCTGTGCGACGCCGTCAGCTGAAAATGGTAGTCGCCGGCAACGCCGTCCTCGCCCCACGTCGCAGCCAAGTCCTCGCCCACCTTAAAGGCGATAACACTCGAAGTATTGCGCTGCGTGTAGTAACGACCGCCCGGTTCGATATCCCATGCCGCGTTCTCGGGCAGATAGGTAAAGCCCGCCTCGTCGAGCTCGGCCATAATGGTCGCCGCCGTATGGAACATGCTGGGGCATGCCTCGATAAAGTCGATAAGGTCGTTGGCTGCCTCGATATCGTCGGCCGTCACGTGCACGCGCTCGGGCGCTTCCTGATCCGTCATGTTCTCCCCTTTCGCTGGGCTGATGATCCCCTCCAGCATACCCCGCCACGCCAGCGCCGCACTCTTCATTCCGTGCTTAATTCCGCGCCGCTCACCAAGTTGAGCCATCATGCCCGCGCTCCTTTTGCGACAATTGCGCTAACAGGACGAGAGGAGCCGTCATGAAGCCACGTAACATTGCTATCGCCTGCGGTGTCGCGGGAGTCGCCGTCGGCCTTGCCGCTGCCGCCGGCATCGTTTACCGCAAGCAAATCAAGTCCGTTGCGTCGCTCAAACGCTTGACCGACTATGCGGATGGCTATGACCTGTACGCAATCGACATCGCTTACGACTACGACCTTGACCGCATCATCGCAACCGATGTGCGCGATGACCAGGCTACATTGATGCTGTGGTGGCGCAGGTGTTGCCCGGTGTGCCGGCACATGTCCAGGCGCCCCAGTTTGCCTGCAGCGCTTTTGTCGCCGTAGATGCCGAAGGCGCGTGCGCACCGGTCGCAATTACGACTTTAAGGACGACACCTCGGCGCTGCTGGTGCGCAATCACCCACGCGGCGGCTATGCTCCATCGGGTTTGCCGCCCTTAACAACCTGGGCGATAACACTCCGCTTGACTCCGTCGGCGGACGCGCTGCGGCGTTGATGGGCCCGTTTGCCCAGCTCGACGGTGTTAACGAATGCGGCGTGTCCATTGCCGTGCTCACCCTGGATTCCAAGCCCTGTGACCAGGACACAAAGCGCCCCGTCATCAATACCTCGCTCGCCATCCGTCTGGTGCTCGACCGCGCGGCTACCACGCAAGAGGCCGTCGACCTGCTTTCCGCCTACGACATGCACGCCATGGCCGGACGCGATTACCACTTCTTTATCAACGACGCCGCCGGTGACGCGCGCGTAGTAGAGTGGGATCCGCGCGATCCGGACCGTGCTTTCAAAGCGACTCCTGTACGCCAGGTTACGAACTTCTACGCCTGCTATGGCAACGAAGTGTTGCCCAACCAAAAGAATGGCGAGCTGGGCCATGGCAAGGAACGCGTCATCGCAATCGCCGATGTCCTCGACGCCCATGTCGGTGCCCAAGACGAGGCAGTCGCTTGGAAGGCCCTGCGCGCTGCGGCGCAAGAGCCCAATCCGGAAGACATCACCAGCAACACGCAGTGTCGGTCGTCTTCGACAACACCGAGCCCGCTGCCGCCATCACGCTGCGCCGCCACTGGGGCAACGTCGATGCCTTCGCACTGTAAGGAGCCAGGCCCGTCGGCCTTACGTTCCCTGACGTTGCTTACATTTCTATACGCTTGAGCTAACACGTTTACCCCCGTATCAACAGTGTGCGGGGGTAAACTTATGCGCATGTTATAACTTGCCCGGAAGGATTCATCATGCTCAGGATCGGTCTTCTTACCAGTGGCGGCGACTGCCAGGCGCTCAACGCCACCATGCGCGGCATTGTCAAAACGCTCATGACCAATAGCGAAGAGCCTATCGAGATCTACGGTTTTGAGGACGGTTACCAGGGCCTTATCTACAGCAGGTTCCGCGTCATGACGCCCGCCGATTTTAGCGGTATCCTCACCCGCGGCGGCACCATCCTGGGCACGAGCCGTACGCCGTTCAAGCGCCTGGATACTCCCGAGGCCGACGGCGTCGAGAAGGTGCCCGCGATGGTCCACACCTATCACAAGTTGCAGCTCGACTGCCTGTTTATGCTGGGCGGCAACGGATCCACCAAGACCGCCAACCGCCTGCGCGAAGAGGGCCTCAACGTTATCGCCCTGCCCAAGACCATCGATAACGACACCTGGGGCACCGAGTTGACGTTTGGCTTTACGAGCGCCATCGACGTCGCCACCAAGTGCATCGACGACATCCACACCACCGCTTCGAGCCACGGCCGCGTGTTTGTCATCGAGATCATGGGCCACAAGGTCGGCTGGATTCCGCTGCACGCCGGCGTCGCGGGCGGCGCGGATGTCATCTTGATTCCCGAGATTCCCTACGACATGGATAACGTCATCAAGACCATTGAGCATCGCATGGAGACCGGCAGCCGCTTTACCATCGTGGCCGTCGCCGAGGGCGCTATCTCCAAGGAGGACGCGGCGCTGTCCAAGAAGGAGTACAAGAAGAAGCTCGCCGAGCGCACAAGCCCGTCGATCGTCTACGACATTGCCAAGGAGATTGAGGCCAAGACCGGTCGCGAGACCCGCGTCGCCATCCCCGGCCACACGCAGCGCGGCGGTCAGCCCGACGCCCAGGACCGCATCTTTGCGACCCAGTGCGGTGTCGAGGCAGCGCTCGGCTGCCTGCGCGGCGAGTTTGGCTACATGATTGCCCTGCGCGACGGCAAGATGTGCCATATGCCGCTCGAGGATGTCGCCGGCAAGCTCAAGTACGTCGATCCCCAGAGCGATCTGGTGCGCGAGGCCAAGGCGTTGGGCATCAGCTTCGGCGACGAATAGCCTCGGCTGGAATCCACCCCATCGGGCCTCCGACCGCCGACGTATTTCGATTTGGCTCCTCCCTTACTCCGTCAAAGGTCGCCAATCGAAATCGTCGGGCGGGGTCGGAGGGCCCTGCGTTTACATACTCGCCGAGGCTATTCGTCTTCTTGCTGCGGGTGCCTGGTCTGAAATTCAGTTGCGGTGAAATAGTTCCTGCTTAGTCCGCAAATGGCTGAATCCAAAAACTATTCCACCGCAACTTACTGAGTGGGGGCTCTTGGCTGCTACTTGCACTGACATTTGTCCTGAAATGGCTGGTCGTTAGGGATTGCTACCGGTAGTTGCGGTAGGGTTGGGGCAGATTCTAACTAGAAATGGTGGTCGCTACCGGTTGTTCTCGGCATACTCGGCTCATTCGATTCGACCATCAAACGAAAGGAACCACCATGGATCTTGCGATGCACAGCGCCTCGTCGATCGCCGCAAGGCTGCCGGGCTTTCTCAGGAGCGCTTGCCGCCCAGCTGGGTGTGAGTCGTCAGGCTGTCAGTAAATGGGAGCGCAGCGAGTCCTCACCCGATACCGATAACCTCATTGCGCTCGCCGCGCTGTATGACGTGTCGTTGGATGAGCTGCTGTATGGGGAGGCGGTGGCTAGCGCTGATGACTCACAGGCTGATGATGAGGCGCAGAACAGCAACGCCGGCACCAAAGCTTCAGATAAGGCTGAAGAGGCTGAGGCTTCTACTGAGCACGCTGATTGCAGCGATAAGCCACTTGTCGATATTTCCCTCGCGCGCGGTATCCACGTCATTGATCCCAATAAAGGCGAGGAAGTCCATGTTGTTGGAGCGGCATCCATGTGACCAACGAGCGCAAGGGCGAAGAGGTGCATGTGGGGCCGGACGGCGTGCATATCGATACGCTTGAGGACGATGGACATAGCGTACGCACCAATGACGACGGCACCGTCACCATCGACGGCGAGACGTTTTCCAGCTGGAAGGAAGCACACGACAAGCTCGACCATCATGGCAAGCATTTCCACACCAAGGTCGGACGTGCATGGAACAAATTCCCCTTCCCCGCACTTGTCACTCTCGCCTATCTGGTGCTCGGCATTGTCTACGGCACATGGGGCATGGGGCTTTTCCTCGTCTTTCTGGTTCCCGTCTACTACGCGATTGGTGACTTCATCGATCGGCGCCACCTGTCTAAGCTGATCGAGGCCATCTACCCGGCAGCCGCCATCGCTTGGTTCCTCTACATGTGGCTCTGTTTGGGACAGCCCCATCCTGCATGGATCATCCTCATCACGATTCCCGTCATAAAGGCGCTCATGCGCTGGTGCCGCAAACAATGGAAGCACCGCAAACAGGCCTAACACGCTCCGACCCACCAGCACCCAACCGCCCCGCCCTTCTCCTAAGTTGCGGTGAGATAGGGACTGTTTTGAAGCTCCAAAGCGCCAAACAGTCCGTATATCACCGCAACTTACAAACAACTGGGTCAGTTCCGGCACGGAGATTAGCATTGAGCTGACCGCGCGCCAAGAAAAGGGCCTATTTACTACGTTTAACTCGAGAGGGCCGACCATACCCGCCTTTTCCGAAAACTGGCAAGCCATCTACCTGCGGTTTTAATTTCATAATCTTTGTCACGGTCGAGGGTGTGGTAGCAAACGTAGTAGATAGGCCCATTTTGTGGCATACGACCCATACAAGCCCAATCTCGAAGGCCAAAGAGAGTCTCTCATCCACGCCTGCGAGCGAAAACCAAATAGAATGAAAGGCAAATGGAAAGCCCGTTTGACGGGGCAAACGCCGGGCCACCTAATGGTTGTCCGGCGTTTGCCCCGATAAAACCTGCCAAAATAAACCTGTCCCTTTTTGGCAGGCTACTCGGCGCTCTTGAGGGCGCCGACCATGTCGATCTTATTGAGGGTGCGATTGGTAGCGAGGTTGACGATGATCGTAAAGCCGAAGGAAAGCACCACGGCAAGCACGTAGCTCAGCGGCTCGACTTCGACGTCAAAGTACAATGACGGCATCTGCAAGATGTACGTAAAGCTCTCGGCCAGCGCACCACCCAGCGGTACGCCCAGCGCGGCACCAATCGCCGTGAGGATCAACGTCTCCTTGTTGACGTAGTGGTGCACCTCGCCACGGCGGAAGCCCAGCACCTTAATGGTCGCCAGCTCGCGCTCGCGCTCGGAGATATTCGTGTTGGACAGCGTAAACACCACCACAAACGACAGGCACGCCGCCATAAAGGTCACGAGCACCACGACCGAATTGATAATCGTAAAGTTCGCCTCATAGTTTTCCCAATGCTCGGCCGTACTCGAAATCGTAAGCCAACCGTCACTCTTAAGATTCTTGCTAAACGCAATCTGGTCGGCCGACGAACCCTTAAGCAGCACAAAGACGCCGTTAAGGCGTGCACTTCGACCGAACGCGCGCTCATAGGTGCCCTGCGTCATGTAAAGCGTGTTGCCCAGATAGTTGAGCGAGATGTCGCTGACTTTGACCTTGGCAACATTGAGCGACGAATCCTGGACGTGTGCCGTATCGCCCGGCTTGATCCCCAGCACCAGCTGAGAGCTCTTGCTCAAATACACATCCCCGTCACGCAGGGCGAGCGGTTCTTTGGACTCGTCCTCTAGGCGCACGTAGTCATCCAGGTCGTTCGTGCGGTCATCGGGCACCACGATCAGCTGCACGGTCTCGCTCTTTCCGCCGAATGTAAAGGTGACGTTGTCGGTCATAATCGGCAGGGTCGAGGTCACCGTCACGTTGGAATCATTGGCCGTGCTGCGCTCATCCAATGCCGCGCACGTCTGCGAAAAATCGTCGGGATTGGCGACCGCCAGCAAGTCATAGCGCGTGATATGCCCGTACTGTTTGGGCGAAAGCGCCACCGACGTGTCGCGAATTCCCATACCGCAAATCACGAGCGCCGTGCAGCCGGCGATACCGAAGATGGTCATAAAGGCGCGCTTTTTGTAGCGGAATAAGTTGCGTGCAGCGACCTTGTTCAAAAAGCCCATGCGGTGCCAGATAAAGCCGATGCGCTCGAGCAGAATGCGCGAGCCGGCGCGCGGGGCCTTGGGGCGCATGAGCGAGGCTGGGGTCTCGGCCATCTCGTGGCGGCAGGCGATAATCGTGGCGCCCACCACGCCCACGGCAAACAGCGCTACCGACACGAGTGATGACACGATGTCGTACGAAAGCAACATCTGGGGCAGCGAGTACATGTCGTCGAACACCGTAAACAAGAACAGCGGCAGACCCACAAATCCGATGATATTGCCGAGCACGCCACCGATCAGACACGCCCACAGCGAGTAGTCCACATATTTGGACAGGATACGCCCGCGCGAATAGCCGAGCGCCTTGTACAGGCCAATGAGCGTGCGCTCCTCCTCGACCATGCGCGTGGCGGTGGTGAGGCTGATGAGCACGGCGACGATAAAGAAGATGAACGGGAACACCGTGGCAATGGCCTCAATTGACGAGCTATCGCTCTCCACGCTCGAGTAGCTTGCGATGTTATCGCGGTCCTGGATGTACCAGGTGCATTCGCCCAGGTCAGAGAGCTCGGCGCGGGCATCGGCAAACTGCTGGTCGGCGGCGGCACGGCGCTGGTCCAGGTCGGCTTGCGCCTGCGCACGCTCGTCGCTGCCTCGGCCATGCGATTGATGTTGTCCTGCTCGATCCCAAAGACATATTCGCCTGACGCTCAGCTGCGTCCAAGCTCGCCGGTGTGTCGACCGTCAGCTCCTGGGCGCGCGCCTTCTCACGCTCCTCGCGGATCTTCTCGATATTGCCCTTGACCTCATTGATCTTTGCCGAGTAGGCATCCGAATAGGAGTTGAGGCTCTTGGCTCCCTCGACGACCACGTGGACAGCGGAGTAGGAAGAAGATGTCGCGGCATCCTCGCTCACGTAGAACTTGTAGCCCGCAGTCGAAGCAGCGCGAAAGGCGTTGACTGTCGAGTCGGAGCTCACGTCGGTAGGATCGAGAACCTCGGCCGTGATGGTGTAGTCCCCATCGGCAAACTGGTCCTTGGCGCTTTGGTTCGACGAGCTCGCATCGTTGGCGGCAAAGCTCACCGTATCGCCGATTTTCTTGCCCGAAGCCTTCAAAAAACGTGAGGTCACTGCCACTTCGCCCGAAGTCTCGGGCAGCTCGCCGCGCACTAGCACCGGTTGGTCAATATTCTCTTTGGAGAGGCTCTGTACGACGACACGCTCGCGCGTCGTACCCACGGCGGTATAGGCGGTCTCGGTATAGATGCCCTCGCCGTCTCGACGCCATCGACCTCTTGGATCGCGGCAATATCGTCATCGGTCAGACCATAGGTCACTGCACGTTGATGTCATAGACATTCTGCTGGTCAAAATAGGCGTCGACCGAATCACACAGGTCCTCGCAGCCCGCCTTAAGGCCGCACATCACGCTCACGCCAAGCGCGGTGATCACAACGATAGACAAGAAGCGTTTGAGGCTGCCGCGAATCGTGCGGTAGATGCCACGGCGAAAAACCGTCGGCACCATATCGTTTGAGCTTTGGGCGGTACGGTAGGTCGTAAAATCCTGCTCGCGCTCCGTGTTCTGCGCGTCGCGGCGTTGACTGTTTTGGCGGTCCTGATTCATGGGCGCTACCACTCGATCGTCTCGATAGGCACAGGATTTTGCTGGATCGTCTCGCTCTCCACGCGGCCGCTCTTAAAGCGGATCAGGCGATCGGCCATGGGCGCCAGCGCAGAGTTGTGGGTGATGATGATGACCGTAATGCCTTGCTTGCGGCAAGTGTCCTGTAGCAGCTGCAAGATCTGCTTGCCGGTTTTGTAGTCGAGTGCACCCGTAGGCTCGTCGCACAAAAGCAGCTTGGGGTTCTTAGCCAGCGCGCGGGCGATGGATACGCGCTGCTGCTCGCCGCCCGAAAGCTGCGCCGGAAGTTAGCGAGGCGGTCGCCCAGGCCAACCTGGCGAAGCGTTTGCTCGGCATCGAGCGAATCGGGGCAGATCTGCGCCGCGAGTTCGACGTTCTCAAGCGCCGTCAGGTTAGGGACCAGATTGTAGAACTGAAAGACAAAGCCAACATCGGCGCGACGGTATTCCACAAGCTGAGCCTCGTTGGCAGAGCTCACGTCACGCCCGTCCACCGTCACGGTGCCAGAAGTTGCCGTGTCCATGCCGCCCAGAATGTTGAGGGCCGTGGTCTTGCCGGCACCCGAAGCACCCAAAATGATGGCGAGCTCGCCGCGCTCGACCGTAAAGCTCGCGCCGTCGAGCGCGTGGATGCGGGCATCGCCCTCGCCGTATGCCTTGATGACGTCTTTGAATTCGATATAGGCCATCGATTAATTCCCATCTGGTCGGATAACTCTTTAGTATTACCCATTTCCCACCTACCAAAAAGGGACAGGTTTATTTTGGCAGGTTTTATATGGGGAAACGGCAGCTATAGATAGGCGCCGGGGAGGCCGAGAAATCATCAACGGGGTCAGGCCGACCGCCAAACACAACGCACGCATCTCAATCTGTCAGACCAAATCATTCGAACAGCTGTTCCGTTTC
>ENA-OQCP01000920-OQCP01000920.1-human-gut-metagenome-genome-assembly--contig:-NODE-920-length-12192-cov-2.560381_pt1 | contig 12192 bp, 10 predicted proteins | sample MGYA00242760_ERZ504583 | MGnify/ENA primary metagenome ERZ504583 (study PRJEB26092, sample SAMD00036308) | human gut metagenome | host: Homo sapiens | study: EMG produced TPA metagenomics assembly of...
TTGAATGTGGATAACCGTTGGGTTTTTATTCGTAATGTTACTCGTATAGCTCGCGTTACAGGGAGTATAATAAATGGAGAAACTTTCCAAGTCCTAATAATACTGCGACAAAATGGAATGTAGGAGGAACAGATCTTGGCATTATTTGGGAGATGCAGCCCGGAAAATATGGAATTTTCTTTGGTGATACTTTTGGGTATGACTTTAAACCGAATCCGGCTAATCCTGGACCTAACGGAGGGAGTTGGCGTAGTAATGTGCTGGCTTTCTCGGAGGATAATGATTTAGAAGATGGATTGTCATTCAGTAATATGGCTACTGATGATAAAGGGTATGCCCGCGAGATAGTATATGGAGGAAAAGATTCGTCAGGTAATGGTGATTGGACTTCTATCCCAACAGCTGCTATTCGTGCTAATGGAATAGATTATGTGCATTATTTTAATATGAGAAATTGGACGGGATGGATTACAAATTATTCGGGAATATATAAGTCGGTTGATAATGGTTTGACATGGGCTAAATGTAAAGATATAACCTTCTCATCTTATAGTTTCTTTGGCCAGGTAGGGTACTTTAAGAAAGATGGATATGTTTATATGATAGGTACTCAAACGGGGAGGGATAGCAATGCTAAATTAGCACGATTTCATGAAACAGAGTATTGAGAATAAGACAGCTTATGAATATTGGAATGCTTCTACTAATCAATGGATAAAAGGCAATGAAAATGAGGCAACTGTATTAATAGAAGATAAGGTTGGTGAACTTTCTTTTATATATAATGAAACACATAAGAAATGGATAATTGCTTATTTCAATGCAGATAGATATAATATAACTATGCGTACGGCAGAATACATAACTGGCCCATGGAGTGAACCCTATGAGCTTGCTAATGGTAGAGAGTATGCCCAATTGTATGGTTCTTACATTCATCCGTTGTCGGTAACTGGTGATAATTTATATTTTACGATGTCAATGTGGATGCCTTATAATGTTTTTTTTAATGAAGGCTGAATTGGCTGATATGGGAGAGTTTTAATTATATTGACAAATATAATATCATGAACACACGCACATTAATTATAACTTTTGTTGGATGATAATGTCCAATATAGGCATCTGTGCTCAAGAGCATTGGGGTGCACAAGAGAGAATTGAGTTGAATAAGGGTGTTTTTCCGAAGAATTTTAGTAAAGCTATTGATGCTATACAGTATGATTTATTAGGAATTGAGAGAGGAAAAAGCCATGTGAAAGTGATAGATAACAACACTTTGTACATAAACCTTTCTTTTTCGCTTAAAAACTCTGTTCTGCAAGGTGATTGGCGTATAGCGGTAAAACCGGATTTTTTACCTTCGTTCCATTGGGCGCCACATCTTACTCCTACTGATAGAAATGTCATCGATCAACATGTATTCCGTTCTCCTGCCCTTATTGTAGCAGACGATCATCAAACTCTTATTCTTATTCCCGATTTGGATATTATGCAGAAGGGGACTCCTGTACGATGGTATATGGATATGGACGCATTCTCTAATACACTTATTCTCGGAATGTGCAATAACCATGTATCCGAACACGTTCTGTTTGAGCGTGATCAAGAAACTACTTATCCCAAAGGAGATATTGAAATAGGCTTTTATTTGATGTATTCTGATAGCAAGGAAGTATTGCGGAATCCTTTTAAGAAGCCGTTAGAATTTATGTGGAGTCGATGGGGGCATGCTGCATATGAGAAGGTAATCCGGTGAAGGAAAACCTAGAAACGTATGTGAAACATACTTATAATTGGGCTTTTAATTCATGGTCAGAAAATGTGTGGCAGCAATTTGAGTTAGATGGAAACAAAGTGGGTGCTCCCGTATTCATTGTGAATGTTACACAAAGTCCCAATTATCCGGGAGAAATCAATGAGCGTGAATTTCGTTCTATTTGGAATCAAGCATGGTTTAGTTCATTACGTTCTGCAAGTGGATTATATCGATATGCAAGAAGAACCGGTAATAGGGAGCTTCTTGCAAAAGCAAATTTGACAAAAGAACTGGCTCTGTCATTTCCGCAGAGGAATGGTTTTTTCTATGGACTTATCGGTACGGAAATGCATGAAGTAGAGATTGATGGTAAAAAGTATAATCGGAGCAAGGGGTGGAATACCTATTATTGGGGAAATTCCAACAGAAATCCTTATACCTGGAATCCGAAAGAATCTCCGTATCATATTCTTGATATGAGTTGGACAGCATTGTTGATGCTTCGGTGGTATGATGAATTAGAAAAAGATGCCCGTCTTTTGGCTTATGCAGAAGATTATGCGATGGCTTTACTTGGAATACAGTATGAAAATGGTTTTTTCCCTGGCTGGCTTGACTTAAAGACAATGCAGCCGATGAACCATTTGAATGCTTCTCCTGAAACATCTTTATCAGTTACTTTTTTACTTAAACTGTATGAGCTTACACATAAGGAAGAGTATAAACGGGCAGCATTTAGAGCTATGAATGCAGTTATCCATGAAATTATCCGGTTGGGAAGTGGGAAGACTTTGAAACCTATTGGTCTTGTTCTCGTTACGGTTCGGATAACTTGGTAGGTAAAAAAGTTTTTGCGGAACAATATGCATAAACAGAATAATTTTTCAATGTTCTGGACAGCTGAAGCCTTACTGGAGTGCTATCGTCTTACCTCAAATAAAGAATATCTTGATTATGGACAGCGTACACTTGATGAATTGCTGATGACCCAAGCATCGTGGCAGCCGCCATACATGTATGTAAATGTATTGGGTGGTTTTGGTGTGTTGAATGCCGATGGTGAATGGAATGATTCACGCGAAAGTCTTTTTTCCGAACTCATTATTCAATATGGAAAACTTCTTGGTAAGCCAGAGTATATAGAACGGGGATATGCTGCACTTAAGGCATCTTTTGTAATGATGTATTGTACTGAAAATCCTCAAACCAAACAGCAATGGGAAAAAGTTCATTCGTTCTTTGCTTCAGAGGATTATGGATTCATGATGGAAAATTACGGGCATGGCGGCCGTACAAATCCGGCAGGTGAAGGTATGGGTGAGTTTACAATCTATGATTGGGGAAATGGAGCAGCGGCTGAAGCGTACAACCGCATCCTTGATAAATTTGGAAAAATAGAATAATGATTCGTTAACATTAATAATTCAACTATGGTAAAATCAACTTTAACTTTATTGGCCTATTTAATGTGGCTATACTGTTTCCGGGTAAAGCAATGTCCCAGAACAGTGAAGGGCGGGAGTTTAACGGTAAGTATCAAAAGGAATATCTGGATAAGATTGCATTTCCTATAGGGGGAATCGGCGCCGGAATGTTCTGTTTGGAGGGAACCGGTGCCATTTCGCATGTGTCTCTCAGACACCATCCTGATGTGATGAATGAGCCGTATACCTTTGCTGCGATTTATGTAAAGGGGGTTGAGAACGGAGCAAAGGTATTGGAAGGGCAGGTTCCGACTTGGAAGTTATTTGGTCCTGCACAGAGTGGTTTAGGTAGGGGAGACAAGACATATGGCCTTCCCCGCTTTGAGGAGGCGGTTTTCCAGACACGTTTTCCTTTTGCGACTATTGATTTAAGAGACAAGGATATGCCTTTGGTGGCAAAGATTACGGGTTGGAGTCCTTTTATTCCGACGGATGCGGACAATTCCAGCTTACCGGTTGGAGTACTGGAATATCAGTTTACAAACACTTCCGATAAGGCTATCGAAACCGTGTTTTCTTATAATACCAAAAATTTCATTGATGGTCAGGGTACTATCCGAGGAGTAAAGAACGGGTTTGTTTTAGAATCCGATCAGAACAACAGTGGGCTAGCTATTTATGTGGACAATGCTGCTGCTGTTGTAGACCATTGTTGGTTCCGTGGTGCCTGGTTCGATCCGCAGACTGTGGTTTGGGATAATATTCGCTATGGGCGGATCGCTGATAAGCAGCCGGTTAAGGGTGTTGCTCCGGGAGCGTCTGTTTATGTTCCGCTGACGTTGCAGCCGGGAGAGACAAAAACAGTCAAGGTAAACTTCTGCTGGTATCTGCCCGATTCAAACCTTTCTATCGGTGGTGCCAGAAAGGTAGGACAGGCATTTACGGGGATGCCCTGCAAGGAACGGCTTCCGGTCAGCAACCTGTGAGCGGCTTTGTCGGCAAGCAGTTGCTGAACTCGTTCGATAAGGGTGGAGATGGACTGACGGGTATTATTCAGTCTCCTGAGTTCAATATTGGGAAAAGATATCTGAAGTTTCTGGTAGGTGGAGGCAGTCAGGCTGACCGTACTTCTGTAAATCTTGTAGTAGACGGAAAGATTGTAGAGACGGCGGTCGGAAATCAGACGGAGACTCTGAGTGAAACCGTATGGGATTTGAAACCTTATCAAGGAAAGAAGGCTTTTGTGAAAGTCATTGATTTGGATGTTTATCCGTGGGGACATATTCTGGCCGACCAGTTTGTGTTGACAGACAATAGGAATGAAGATATTTACAACTTGTCTTCTACATCCACCTTACTTGCCGATTTTGAAAGTAACAGTTGGGGAGACTGGCAGGTTGTGGATTCTTCTGAAGAAGAAAAACAATTCCTGGCAGATGAAGGAGATGTCGAAGCTACCTACAGACCTTGGTACTCGGAGCGTTTCAAGAGTTTGAATGAGGTTATCGGCTATTGGGATGCAAATCAGGCGATGCTGGAAAAGAACAGCCGGCTGTTCAGTGATGCATTCTATAGTTCCTCTTTGCCGGCAGAAGTACTGGAGGCTGTTGCTGCTAATTTAACTATATTGAAATCTCCTACGGTATTGCGTCAATGGGATGGAAGATTTTGGGCTTGGGAAGGATGCCAGGATTCTTTTGGCTCTTGTCACGGAAGTTGTACGCATGTGTGGAATTATGCACAGGCTTTGCCCCATTTGTTCCCGTCTTTGGAAAGAACCTTGCGTGAAACGGAATTTAGGGTAAGCCAGAATACGGAAGGACACCAGAATTTTAGAGTCAACTTGCCTATTTCGGCACCGCCTCACAACTTCCATGCTGCTGCCGACGGACAGTTGGTGGGATTATGAAAATTTACCGTGAATGGCGTATCAGCGGGGATACACAGTGATGAAAGACCTTTTCCCGGCAGTGAAAAAGAGTCTTGACTATTGCATCCGTACATGGGACCCCTTGCATAAGGGCTATCTTGAAGAGCCGCACCACAATACTTATGACATCGAGTTCTGGGGACCGGACGGCATGTGTACAAGTTTCTATTTGGGAGCTTTGACTGCGTTTATAGAGATGGGCAAGGAGCTGAAGCAACCCGTTAAGGAATATACGGCCCTGCTGTCAAAGGGCAAGAAATACATGGAAACTGCACTCTTCGATGGAGAATATTTCATACAGAAAATTCAGTGGGAAGGGCTTCAGGCTCCCAATCCGGTTGATGTAATGTCTTTCGGGGGAAGTTATTCCGAAGAGGCCCTGAAATTGCTGAAGGAAGAAGGGCCAAAATACCAATACGGTACCGGTTGTCTGTCCGATGGAATTTTAGGGATGTGGATGGCTTCCGTATGCGGACTGGATGAAGTGCTGGACAATGAAAAGGTCAGGAGCCATCTGGTGGCCGTACACAAATACAATCTGAAACATGACTTGGTAGACCATTTCAATCCTCAAAGACCGGTGTATGCTTGTGGTAAGGATGGCGGATTATTGCTTTGCACATGGCCGAAGGGTGGTATGCTGTCACTGCCTTTTGTATACAGCAATGAAGTCTGGACCGGTATCGAATATCAGGTTGCCAGTCATTTGATGATGAAAGGTGAGGTGGAAAAGGGCTTGGATATTGTCCGTGAATGCCGTGAGAGATATGATGGAAGAGTAAGAAACCCATTCAATGAGATAGAGTGCGGCCACTGGTATGCACGTGCCATGGCAAGCTATGGAATGTTGCAGGGGCTTACAGGAGTGCGGTATGATGCTGTTGACAAAACCATGTACATCAATTCTAAGATTGGTGATTTCAAAAGTTTCATCAGTACTGATACCGGTTTCGGAACTATTGAATGGAAAGCAGGAAAGCCTGTGTTGAATGTGGTTTATGGCAACATTGATGTGAAACGTTATAATGTTTCGGGCAAGATTGTGGATTGAGGTCAATTAGGATAGGATGTACAATCAAAGACAGATTAAGATGACAGAGAAGAAGAAACTTCTTGTTTTGTGTATTGCATTATTTTGCTTTATAGCTGTTTCTGCACAGCAGAGAATGTCTGTATCGTCTCCTGACGGAAAACTTAGATTTTCTCTGAAAGTGACGTCGGAGAGTGTTTCATATGACATCGACTATAGGAAGCAGCCTCTTATAACAAATTCTTTGCTTGGTTTCAGCTTTGATAGCGGAGAGTTCGGAAGGAATCTTAAAGCAGGAAAGGTGCAGCGTAAAAAGATTGATGAGACATACAAGCTCATTGTCGGCAAGACAAGTAGTGTACGTAGCCGTTGCAATGAAATGACCGTTCCCATGCAGGAACGGTCAGATTCCGGCCGTCTGATAAACCTGGTTGTAAGGGCATTCGATGACGGGATAGCATTCAGATATGAATTTCCGGAACAGAAAGCATGGGATTCATACGTGATGTACGATGAAAGGACACAGTTCAACTTGCAAGGAAACCCGATGGCGTTGCTCATGTACCTGCCGGGTATGTGAATACACACGAAGGGGTATACAGTCATGTAAGATATGACAAGGTGGCAAGGAAAAGGCTGATAGAGATGCCCGCCACATTCGAGTTCGACAACGGGGTGGCAGTGGCTATAACTGAAGCGGCCATAAGGGACTATGCGGGAATGTACCTGGTGAAGGAGAAGGGTGGACTGGTGGGAAAGCTCTCGCCAAAACTGGGGCAGGAGAAGATAAAGGTCGAGACAGACAGTTTCCCGCACCGTACCCCGTGGCGCGTAATCTCCGTTGCAGACCGGGTGGGAGAATTGCTGGAGACGAATATACTAACAAGCCTGAACGAGCCCTGCAGGATTGAAGACACTTCATGGATTAAGCCTTGCAGGACCACGTTCACATGGTGGAACGGGAATGTCGTGCCGGACAGCACGTTCTCTCCGGGAAACAACTTCGATACAAACAAGTACTACATCGATTTTGCAGCACGAAATGGCTTGGATGCACATGGAATCTACGGATATGCAGAGACTCCTTGGTACTATGATGACAACTTCAATTTCGGATGGGCGGGACCCAATGCGGACGTTACAAAACCGATACCGTGCCTGAACATGCCGAGAATTGTGGAATATGCAAGGAGCAAGGGGGTTGGCATACATCTGTGGGTACACTGGAGACCGTTGTACGACAAACTCGAAGAAGCCTTTGCGCTCTATGAGGGATGGGGGGTCAGGGGACTCATGGTGGACTTCATGGACCGCAATGACCAAGAGATGATACGCATTCAAGAAGAGATACTGGAATGTGCGGCAAGACACAGACTGTTCATACAGTTCCATGGGTCGAGCAAGCCTTCCGGACTGGTAAGGACGTATCCGAATGAATTCACACGGGAAGGGACACTCAACTATGAAGTATGCAAATGGGACACGCTGGTGAATGCGGACCATGACATTGCGATACCCTTCACCAGGATGCTGGCGGGAGCGACGGACTATCACCTGGGAGGGTTCAGGGCACTGCCGCGCTCGGAGTTCAAGATACAGTATGTAAATCCTCATGTAATGAGCACGCGCTGCCATATGTTGGCCATGTATGTGGTTTTGGAAAACCATCTTACCTCGTTGTGCGATACGCCAAAGGCTTATGAAGGTCAACCGGGGTTCGAGGTGCTCCGTACCGTGCCGGGAACGTGGGATGAGATAAGAGTTCCGCTGGCAAGGATGAATGAGCATGTCACGGTGGCCCGCAGGAGCGGTTCGGACTGGTGGGTAGGCTCGCTGAACAACGGTACGGAAAGGGATCTGAAATTGGAATTGGACTTCCTTAGTGAGGGGGACTACCAGGCAACGATCTATACCGATGCGGAGGATGTGGAGCGGAATCCAAACAATCTGGACAGACAGGTACGGAAAGTTACAAGGAAGGATATCATTGAACTGAATCTGGCAAAGGATGGAGGAGCGCTATTACATATCAGAAGGTTATAAGGGTGATGTTTATCAGTTGAAATTGTATTTCAATCAGTTGTTAGTTTGTTAGGATAAGAAGATTGTTCCAGGATAATATTTTTAATCAATGGATTTATAGCATGAACAGAAGAAATTTTATAAAGAGAGTGGGCCTTTTGGGGGCAGGATATGCGCTGAATAAAAAACTTGATGTTTGCGAATTCAGGCGTAGCTTCGACAGCTACCTCTTTTTCGTCGTTTCCAACAGTAAGGAAGCCTATATCGGAAAGGAACTTCAAAAGTCCTGCCATTGAAAAGGCCATTGCTACTTTTAAACAGAAGGTCAAGAATGAAGAACTGGGCTGGCTGTTTGGGAATTGTTTTCCGAATACGTTGGACACAACCGTTTTTTATTCAGAAAAGGATGGCCGACCGGATACATATGTGATTACCGGTGATATTGATGCCATGTGGTTAAGGGATAGTTCTGCCCAAGTATATCCGTATTTGGATTTCATGTCTGAAGATAAGAACCTGCAAAGACTGATAATTGGCGTTATCAATAAGCAGACCTCCTTTATATTGAAGGATCCGTATGCCAATGCCTTTTATGATGATGATACGAAGTATACAAGATGGAACAGCGATCATACGGAGATGAAACCGGGTATTCATGAGCGTAAATACGAGTTGGATTCGCTTTGCTATCCATTCGCCTGGCATATGGATACTGGAAAAAGACAAATGATGCTTCTCCTTTCGATGCGCAATGGAAGAAGGCGATAGAAACCATTTTAAGGGTCTGCAAGGAACAGCAGAGAAAACATGGTAACGGGCCTTATAGCTTTCGCAGAACTTCGGAATGGGCTATAGATGCTGTTCCTATGGGTGGAGTGGGCTATAAAGTAAATCCGGTCGGATTGATTTGCTCTACTTTCAGGCCTAGTGATGATGCCACTATCTTTCCTTTTCTCGTCCCGTCCAATTTCTTTGCGGTGGCCAGTTTGAGGCAGGCTTCCGAAATGGTTCAAAAGATAACCAAAGACAATGTACTGGCTGATGAACTGTTGACGTTGAGTAAAGAAGTTTATAATGCTTTACAGACGTATGCCGTGGTGAATCATCCGAAGTTCGGTAAAATCTATGCTTTTGAAATAGATGGCTTTGGATCGGCTTATCTTAGTGATGATGCCAACGTCCCTAATCTGCTGGCGTTACCCTATCTGGGTGGTGTTGATAGTGATGATGCAATTTATGCCAATACCAGAAGATTCGTGTGGTCGGAATACAATCCTTATTTCTTTAAAGGCTCTTATTTTGAAGGGATAGGAGGACATCATATTGGTACAGACATGATATGGCCGATGAGTCTGATAATGAAAGCCCTGACCGCTCAAAACGATGAAGAGTTACAGCAATGTATCCGGATGCTCCAGAAAACGCATGCCGGTACCGGATTCATGCACGAGTCATTCCACAAGGATGACCCCAAGAAATTCACAAGGAGCTGGTTTGCATGGGCCAATACATTGTTTGGAGAATTGCTGTGGAAAACATTCAATGAGAAACCCTATTTATTGGAATACTAATCATCTAATTAATCAATGTAAACAAAAAATCATGAGAAGAATTACAAAATTCAGTTTGTTGCTTTCCCTTGTTTTGGGATTGTACTTTCCTGCTGTTTTTGCACAGTCGAACATGACGAATGAAATGTTTGACTTGGCAAAGTTGAAATCGGGTGTAAAGAACAAAAGAATCTCCAGTACAGACCCTACCGGAGGCAACAGAGATCATCTGGAACCTTTCAAGCCGGGTGAGAAACGTATCATTGCAGACATCAAGGGAGCAGGGGCCATCAACCATATTTGGGTAACCATTGCGCCTCCTCCTCCCACGTTGAGCAGAAATGATATTATTATCCGTATGTATTGGGATGGCAACGATTATCCCTCTGTAGAGTCTCCTATCGGACCTTTCTTTGGGCAAGGATGGGACGAAAGATATAATTATGCATCATTGCCTCTTTCATCAGGTCCTGAAAACGGTACCGGAATGTCTTGCTACTTTACCATGCCTTTTGAAAAGGGAGCACGTATTGAAATCGAGAATCAAAGTGACAGGAATATCGATGCCTTCTATTTCTATGTAGATTATCTGGAAATGGACAAGCTTCCCAAAGATATGGCAGATTCCATGCGTGGTACAACCATAACCTCACGGAGGCCCTTCCCGAAGGTGAAACGGAATGGGGGCTTACCGGAGAGCAGAAACCGAATACTACCGGTAAGGACAATTACGTGTTTGTAGAGACACAAGGAAAAGGTCATTTCGTTGGTATTAACTACTATGTACACTGTCCTACTACTATGTGGTATGGTGAAGGGGATGATATGTGGTTCATTGACGGAGAAAAAACACCTTCATTGATAGGAACGGGTACGGAAGATTTTTTCAATACTTCCTGGTGTCCTAAAGAGGCATTCTCGCATCCTTATTTCGGGTATCCTCGTGTAAATAATGACATCGGCTGGTTGGGACGTACCCATGTTTACCGCTTCTTCATAGCTGATCCCATCTTCTTTGAGAAGAGTGTTAAAGGAACGATAGAGCATGGTTCTAATAATAATTTGACGTTGGATTTAGCAACCGTTGCCTATTGGTATCAAGATTCAGCCGTTGCTCTTCCAGAAGCTCCTACGAAAGCACAAAGAGCACCGAAGCCTTTCATCAATCACATGGACATACATCGTTGGCGTGACGCTTGGCGTAAGTCCAAGGGTAACAAAGCCACTCTGTGGGGCAACGAGTAAGCTTTGGTAGCGCTCTTTTCTATACATTCATAGGCTGATATTTATATCCGGGGTCTTGCCACTATAGTGGCAAGACTGTGCCTCTATATTGGCAAAGTTGTGCCACTATAATGGCACGACTATGGAAGAATAGTTCTACGGAGCAGCAAATTCAATAAATCATTAATAAAGGTACGAAATGAAGAATATTCCCAAAAAGCAATTTGTGGGCTGGATGCTGATGCTACTGTTGTGCATCAGTAGCTCGGCATTTGCCCAGTCGCCTAAGAAGGTGACCGGACGTGTGATGGATGCACAGGGTGAGTTGCTCATCGGTGTGAATGTGACAGAGGCGGCAGACCCCTCCAATGGTGTGGTGACGGACATCAACGGTACGTATACGATTACGTTGAAAAGTAATAAGCCGTCATTGAGGTTCTCTTATATCGGCTTCAAGGACAAAGTGGTAGCGGTAGGTTCCAAAGGAGTGCTTGATGTAGCTTTGGAAGAAGACGTGGCAGCCCTTGATGAAGTGGTGGTAGTGGGCTTCGGAACGCAGAAGAAAGCTTCTGTGGTCGGCTCCATCACCAATATCGAGCCTGCCAAGCTTGCCGCGGCTCCCAGCCGTTCGCTCAGTAACAACCTGGCGGGTATGGTTCCCGGTGTGATTGCGGTTCAGCGTAGTGGTGACCCTTGGTTCAATAACTCCGACTTCTGGATTCGTGGTATCAGTAGCTTTACCGGCAATACTAATCCGCTGGTATTGGTGGACGGCGTCGAGCGTTCGCTCCACGACATCGATCCTGAAGAAATCGCCTCCTTCTCCGTGTTGAAGGATGCCGCCGCTAGTGCCGTCTACGGTGTGCGCGGTGCCAACGGTGTAGTGATGATTGAGACCAAGCGCGGCAAGATTGGAAAGCCGCAGGTGAGCGTCCGCTTCGAACACTCCTTTACGCAACCCATCAAGATACCCGACTACATCGGCAGTGTGAAGTATCTGGAACTGATTAACGAAATGTATGCCGAGCAGGGCAGAAACCCGTTTGTAAGCGAAGCCACTCTGCTGAACTACAAGAACCAGACCGACCCGGAACTCTATCCCGATGTGATTGGTGGGACGTCATCTCCAAAGACCATGCAGACAACACGAAGGCGAACGTTAGTGTCAACGGTGGTACGGACATTCTTCGCTATGCTTGGTGGCAGGATATTACAATGAGAACGGTATCATTGAACGCGACAAGAACCAGGAG
>ENA-OQCP01000921-OQCP01000921.1-human-gut-metagenome-genome-assembly--contig:-NODE-921-length-12180-cov-9.997760_pt1 | contig 12180 bp, 12 predicted proteins | sample MGYA00242760_ERZ504583 | MGnify/ENA primary metagenome ERZ504583 (study PRJEB26092, sample SAMD00036308) | human gut metagenome | host: Homo sapiens | study: EMG produced TPA metagenomics assembly of...
GGATAATTTCGGAGGGGCTGACACAAAACAGTGTACATGGTCTCCTTCCCCACATTCAAACAGATGGACCGTAAAGCCTTATCTTCTGCGATCTCCTGCACCAGTTCCTGCAGATATGCCTCGACCTCCGCACTTAATATCTTCCGCCGGTATTTTACCGACCATACCATATGGTAATTAATATTACACACACAAGTGCGATAATGTATAAGATTTTCTTTCATGCATATAGTATACCATGATATCAAAAATTTCGCAATAAAATATCGAACATATTTTCTTTTTTATAATGCTGGATACAGCTTTTTATAGGAGGGGGTTAAATTGAATGAAAACCGTTTTGTTATTTGTATTTATTATGAGTGCAGATATGCACAGTTTGCGCTTTCATCTCGGTAATTGAATTGCCGAGGATTCCCGCTTATTATCCTAAAAATGAATAATCGTCAGAAGAACTGTCAGGCTGAGTGATAAGTTTAACTGAATAGGGTAAGTCCCCTGCGGAGGTTGCGAAAAGCAATAAGCAGGGGACTTTTGTCAGCTATGTACAATATTGACTTAAATCAAAAAAAGTTTCATATAAGTCATGAAATAATTAACAGTATGTTGACTGAGATTTTATAGAATAACAAATTAAGTCAAGCGAACAGGCAAAAATATTTGACTGGAAATTTATAAATAGCAAATTAGGTCAGAAATTAGTGCGGATTGTATGACTTGAAAATTAAAATCTATTGATTAAGTCAAAACACCAGTTAATAATTGTTGATTTATATTTCTGTTTTTTCAATTTAAGTCATCAGAGACAGATTTATTCTGTTTCCGTAACTTTGATTTTTTTCTGGAAATCTCTGGTATAGTGAATCTCATAATCAGAAGTTACGAAAAATGCCTGTACATCGTCCAGAGACTCGGCCAGTTTCATGCCATCCTCCAGACCAAGAGCAAAGCAGGTCGTGCTCAGCGCATCTCCATCCACAGACTGATCGGAAATAATGGTAACTGCAATCAGCCCGTTATCATAAGGATAGCCGGTTTTAGGATTGAGCAGGTGATGATACAAAGTGCCATCCTGTTCAAAGCATCTCTCATAAATTCCTGAGGAAACCACTGACTTATCCCTGATGTCCATAACAGCAATAGTTTCGCTTCGGTCTGCAAATGGTTTCTGGATCCCGATCTTAAAAGCAGAATTGTCTGTTTTTTCGCCAATACAGAGAACATTTCCGCCAAGATTGATGATTGCACTTTTTACATTCTGAGAAACCAGATAATCCTTCAGGCGGTCTGCGATATAACCCTTGGCAATGGCACCGAGTTCGATTGCAGTATCGTCTGTCTTTAATGTAATCTCATTTTTATCTGTATCAACAGAGATATTGTGATAATTACATTTGGGCAGTGCTGCCTGGATCAGACTGTCCTTGGGCACTTTTGGATTTTCAGCAGTAAAATCCCACAGAGAAGTCAGCGGTTCAATAGCAATATCAAATGCACCCTCAGATAATACAGAATAATCAAGTCCCTTAGAAACCAGCTCCGCCAGAGAAGCCGACACCTGATAAGTATCCTCTGTCCCCTTCACAGGTGTAAGTTCCCGATGGTTTAACTGATATAATTCACTGTCATCTGCGGTGCGGCTGAATATTTTCTCATACTTGTCACAAAGATTCATGCATTCTGTAAGCAGCTCTCTGTCCTGAGAATCATAGATAGTGACCGTAACTGCAGTATTCAGTTTGATCGCAGTGGCAGAGATGGGATTCTGAGAACCGGCATCCGTATTTTTGACATTTTCCGTTTTTGCCGAACATCCGGAAAAAACAGCCGGACATAATATAAGAGATGCTGCGAGCATTGAAAAAGTACAGCGTGTTATTAATTTTTTTGCAGATATATGATATAATATCATAAATGTAACCTCATAGTTATTTTATGGAATTGCTATAAGCAATAGTTCAGGGAAGAAATATCTTTTGATCCTAACACCATAGTATATCAGAAACAGCAAACTTTGCACAGGTACAAAGGCAACATAAAAAATCCAAAAGGAGATACCGGATAGAAATGAAATATGCCGGAAACAAAGAGAGGAGTAAATAATGTCCGATGCAGTAAACTGCGAATATTGTGTAAACTACAGTTATGATGACGACTATGAATGCTACACCTGTGAAATAAATCTTGACGAAGATGAAATGGTGAAGTTCATCACCGGAAACTTCAATCAGTGTCCATACTTCAAGATGGGTGACGAATACCGCATTGTACGTAAGCAGATGTAGAATTTATAAAAAGTAACAAATATTCAACTAAGCGAGGAATTAAGATAATGGAAAACGTTTATATTATGAACCATCCGCTGATCCAGCATAAAATATCCATGCTGAGAAACAAAAACACAGGAACAAATGAATTTCGTAAATTAGTAGAAGAGATTGGAATCCTCATGGGATACGAAGCTCTCCGGGATCTTCCTGTAGAAAATGTAGAAGTAGAAACCCCTATTGAAACCTGCATGACACCAATGATCTCAGGAAAGAAGCTGGCGGTTATCCCTGTGCTCCGCGCAGGCCTTGGAATGGTAAACAGTATTCTCACACTTGTGCCATCTGCAAAAGTAGGCCATGTAGGACTCTATCGTGATCCTGTAACCCATGAACCACACGAATACTACTGCAAACTCCCGGAAGCAATTGATGAGCGAATTTCAGTGATCGTAGATCCAATGCTCGCAACCGGTGGCTCCGCAGAAGCAGCCGTTGACTTTGTCAAAAAACAGGGCGGAAAAAACATTAAATTCATGTGCATCATCGCAGCCCCTGAAGGACTCAAACGTCTCCACGAAGCACATCCGGATGTTCAGATTTACTGTGGACATCTTGATCGTGAATTAAACGATCACGCCTACATCTGCCCAGGCCTTGGAGATGCCGGAGATCGTATCTTTGGCACAATATAAGAATAACGTGATTCGTTACATCTTATACCTATACTGTACTATACTGCGCATATGAAGAACTCACCCTGCATCAATATAGCAGAAATTTGTTTTATGATATACTGACAATTTGTTACTGTTCACTCCGTTCACAGTAACGTAGACAAAATTCATTCCAGATTGCCTGCGGCAATGGAATTTTGGCATATTCATGCCAAAACACCTCGCAGGACAGTGGTGTGTGAACAGTAACGATAATTTTCCAACTACCAGCGTAAGCAGGATTCTCTTTTGGGGTGAATCTTGCAGGGAGTGTAGCAACTCTTAGGCCTGCGGAATCTGCGTTATGAAAAAAGAAGGCAACTGTCTGAGCCGCAGGCGAGTTTTGCCTTCTTTTTCATGCACTTAGCAGATTTTGCAGGCCTTAGAGTTCCTGCTCCCGAAACTGAACCCCAAAAGAGAATCCTGCTTACGCGTCCCTTAATGAAAAAATCAACAAAAAACCGAAAAAACCTCTTGACAACCCAAATCTCATATGCTATCTTATACCAGAACGCTGCCGAAGACAGTAGGTGCCACAAGGCATAAGTTGTAAACGCCTACCGAGGACTAAGTATTCTTTATATTTTTATGTAAGATTACGCAAGCCCTACTGCCAGACAGTAAGGCTTTTTATTTACTCATTTGCAGCGGTATACAAAATCTATAAGGAGGTGTACCATTTCATGGCAAAAGTAGAACTTAAACAACCAATCGTAGACGAAATCATCAACAACGTGAAAGATGCAGAATCTGTAGTACTTGTTAACTACAGCGGTCTTACAGTTGAACAGGATACTGCTTTACGTAAGGAATTAAGAGAAGCTGGTGTTGTATACAAAGTATACAAAAACACAATGATGCATCGTGCATTCGAAGGTACTCAGTGCGAAGAACTTATCCAGCACTTACATGGAACAAACGCTATAGCAATCTCTGCTACAGACGCAACTGCTCCTGCAAGAATCCTTGATAAATTCGCAAAGAAAGCACCGGCTTTAGAATTAGTTGCAGGTATCGTTGAAGGAAACTACAACGATCAGGCAGGTATTCAGGCACTGGCTGGAATCCCGTCCAGAGAAGAACTTCTCGGCAAACTGCTTGGAAGCATCCAGTCTCCGATTACAAACTTCGCTCGTGTGCTTAATCAGATCGCTGAGAAAAACGGCTCTGAAGCAGCAGCTGAATAATTTTTAATGCCAGAGGCATAAAACGAATCTAGTAACTATTCGAAAATCACCATCCACGAGGATGCTGAAGAGTTACCGAATTAAATAATATTATATGGAGGGAATTTAAAATGGCAAAATTAACAACAGAAGAATTTATTGCAGCAATCAAAGAATTATCTGTATTAGAATTAAACGACTTAGTAAAAGCTTGTGAAGAAGAGTTTGGTGTATCCGCAGCAGCAGGTGTTGTAGTAGCAGCAGCTGGAGCAGCAGAAGCAGCAGAAGAGAAAGATGAGTTCGATGTAGAACTTGCAGAAGTTGGACCAAACAAAGTTAAAGTTATCAAAGTTGTTCGTGAAGTAACTGGCTTAGGTCTTAAAGAAGCTAAAGAAATGGTTGACGGAGCTCCTAAGGTTGTTAAAGAAGGCGCATCCAAAGCAGAAGCTGAAGATATCAAAACAAAACTTGAAGCTGAAGGTGCTAAGGTTAACCTTAAATAATTATCTTCCTATTATATATAGAAGATTTGCAAGCAGGAATGCCATTGGTATTCCTGCTTTTTTTACAGAGCCGGAGGATTACAGACTATGATGAAAAGAAATACGGCAGCCATATTTGGTATCATCATTGCAGCCCAGCTTTGCCTGACTCCATACGCAGGTACAAAAGTACAGGCGGCTGAACTGGAAGAAGGACAGATGTTTGAAGATTCATCAGAAGATACAGAGACTTTTGAAGATGCGTCAATACCGGATACGCAGTCGGCAGAGAAACCTGAAGAGAATGAATTTGGGGATGACGACGGTTTCAGTGATGGAGACGTTGAAACTTTTTCGGCGGAGGATGCGGATCAGTCCTGCGAAAATATGCAGGAACTTGTGCTGAATGTGCAGGATGGAGAGGATATTACTGTAAGTTAAATACACTGCTGGCACAGGCCAGGGACAGGGCAACGGATGAAAAGCAGTGTAAAGTTATCGTGCCGCCCGGAAATTACACACTTACGGGAACTTTGCATATGTACAGCAATATCTGTTTATATGCAGAGGGCGCCACAATAACAAAGACTTCACCGAGAAAAGAAATCCTGCTTCGTCTTGGCGATACACAGAAATCGGCAGGCGGATACGAGGGATACCGTAATATAACTATCGATGGCGGAACCTGGGATTCAAACTATGAATGTGTGGAAGACAAGGAAGGACCTGGAGGGTTTGTAGGTTTTAGAATCGGTCATGCTACGAATGTTGTAGTGAAGAATGTTACATTTCTTAATAACCTTAAATCGCATTTTCTGGAACTTGCAGGAGTGAAGAATGCGGAAGTTACCGGATGTACATTCAGGGGCTACTGGAAAGAGTTTACAGGCGGCGGACAGGAATGTATCCAGCTGGATGCCTGTATGCCGAGAATTTTCCCGGGATATCTTCCATATGACGGAAGTGTCTGTGAGAACATTGTGATAAAGGATAATACCTTTGAAGATGTATTTGCCGGCATTGGAAGCCACAGCATGATGTTTGATAAACCGTATAAAAATATCACGATCAGTAACAACCGGTTTAATAATCTGAAAAAGAGAGCGATATGGTGCCTGAATTATCAGGATACGGTTGTGACGGGAAATACCATGACAAATGTGGGCGGTGGTGTTTATGTGCGTTCTGTTTATACCAGAAATGCACATACTGTCAGCGGTCAGGAAGTATCTCCGGAGGGAAATCAATATGCAGAGAACATTCTGATCGCTGATAATCAGATTACAGTCCTGGAGCCAACCGTAATAGATGGCAAACAGTGGAATGGATATGGAATCTGGATCACAGGCGAGGTATCACTGGGCTCTGTAGGAGAAACTATTCCTTCTGAAGATGATGATCCCGAGAATACAGCGAATCCGACGACCAATGGAATTCCGGTGGGAAGATATATTATTCGCGGAGTTACAGCCAGAAATAATACGATCAGCGGAAATTGCGACGGAATTAAATTTTCCCTTGCAGAAGACTGTTCATGCAGGGGGAACACAGTCAGACTTTCTGATAGTCATACCTACAACAATATGGGGATCAGTGTTGCCAAGGGAAGCAATATCAGAGTTTCCTATAACAATCTTTCCGGCGGAAACGGATATGGGATTTATGCAGTCGGAACAGAGGCTTCACAGAAAATCTGCAGGATTTACGGAAATACAGTCTCCGGATTTATGAAAGATGGGATTCTGGCTTCAGGCTTGCTGCAGGAAGCCGTATTGAACACAACAGAGTCAGTACCAGCGCGGGAAATGGCATACTTGTAAAATGTATTGATAAGAGTGTGGTTGATGGCAATTACAGTTTCAAAAATAAGGCAAGAGGAATTCTTCTGCAGAGATGTGAGTCGGCAATGGTAGCGGATAATTTTGCTTCTGAAAATGCGATCAATGGAATTGAACTCAATATAAGAAGCAACCATTCTTCTATACAGGGGAATGTCTGTGGTTCCAATAAGAAATCAGGTCTGCGCATTGCCGGATCAAAGGGGATTTCGGCAGACGGAAATTCCTTCCGCAGCAACAGAGGATATGCGGCAGAATTTATCAGTTCCCATATCAGCAGTTATAAAGGCAATCGTTTTGAAAAAAATGGATATTCAAATCGTATCCATGTAAGAAATAGTAAAATCCCGAAGAAATAGCGACTGCTGTAATTATTTGAAAAAATTAAAAAAATATCAAAAAAGTGATTGACAGGCGCAACTTGCTGTGCTATAGTGAAGAATGCTATATTATGGCAAGATGTGCTTTATGTCTTTTGACAAAAAGGGTCAAGTTATAATAAATTTAAAGAAAAAACAGGGGTGAAACGTCAATGGAAAAAACAGAATTCGTTCTGTAAAAACTGGAAAAAGCATGCGTATGAGCTACCAGAGACAAGAAGAAGTCCTGGAAATGCCAAACCTGATCGAAGTCCAGAGAGATTCTTATAAATGGTTTCTTGATGAAGGACTTAGGGAAGTCTTTGATGATATTTCTCCGATCGCGGACTACAGCGGAAAGCTCAGCCTGGAATTCATCGACTTTACATTTGACGAGAAGGATGCGAAATATACTATCGAACAGTGTAAAGAACGTGACGCAACTTACGCCGCACCTTTGAAGGTTCGAGTGAGACTGATTAACAAAGAAACAGAGGAAATCAACGAACACGAGATTTTCATGGGAGATTTACCGATCATGACTGTTACAGGTACCTTTGTCATCAATGGTGCAGAGCGAGTAATTGTCAGCCAGTTAGTACGTTCCCCTGGAATCTATTACGCAATCGCGCATGATAAACTTGGTAAGAGACTGTTCTCCAGTACTGTTATCCCGAACAGAGGTGCATGGCTGGAATATGAGACAGACTCTAATGATGTTTTCTATGTACGTGTTGACAGAACAAGAAAGGTTCCGATCACTGTTCTGATCCGAGCACTTGGTGTAGGAAGCAATGCAGAGATTATTGATCTCTTCGGTGAAGAGCCAAAGATCCTTGCAAGTTTTACAAAGGATACATCCACCAATTATCAGGAAGGTCTTCTTGAATTATACAAGAAAATCCGTCCGGGTGAGCCGCTTGCAGTTGAGAGTGCGGAGAGCCTTATCAATGCAATGTTCTTTGATCCGAGAAGATATGACCTTGCGAAAGTTGGACGTTATAAATTTAACAAGAAGCTCCACCTCAACAGAAGAATCGTTGGTCACAGACTGGCTGAGGATGTTGTTGATGCTTCTACAGGCGAAATCCTGGCAGAAGAAGGAACTGTTGTGACAAAAGAAATGGCAAATACCATCCAGAACAGCGCTGTTCCATATGTATGGATCCTTGGCGAGGAAGACCGCAGAATTAAGGTTCTCTCTAACTTAATGGTTAATATCCGCCACTATCTTCCGGAAATTGAAGATCCTAAGAGCATAGGTATTACAGAATTAGTATACTACCCTGTTCTTGAAAACATTCTGGAAGAAAATGACACATTAGAAGACAGAATCGCAGCGATCCACAGAGATATCCATGATCTGATTCCGAAGCATATCACAAAAGAAGACATCTTTGCTTCTATTAACTACAATATGCATCTGGAATATGGCCTTGGTAATGCCGATGATATCGACCACTTGGGCAACCGTCGTATCCGTGCGGTAGGTGAGCTGCTTCAGAACCAGTACAGAATCGGTCTTTCCAGACTGGAACGTGTGGTTCGTGAGAGAATGACAACTCAGGATACAGAGAATATTTCTCCACAGTCCCTGATCAATATCAAACCTGTAACTGCAGCAGTGAAAGAGTTCTTCGGTTCTTCCCAGCTGTCACAGTTCATGGATCAGAACAACCCTCTTGGTGAGCTGACACATAAGAGACGTCTTTCCGCCCTGGGACCTGGCGGTCTGTCACGAGACAGAGCCGGATTCGAGGTTCGAGATGTCCATTACTCCCATTACGGAAGAATGTGCCCTGTTGAGACCCCTGAAGGTCCTAACATCGGTCTGATCAACTCCCTTGCATCTTATGCAAGAATCAATCAGTACGGATTTATCGAGGCACCTTACCGTAAGATCGACAAAACAGATCCTAAGAATCCTCGTGTAACAGATGAGGTTGTATATATGACCGCTGATGAAGAGGATAATTACCATGTAGCACAGGCCAACGAGCCTCTGGACGAAGAAGGACATTTCGTTCATAAGAATGTATCCGGTCGTTTCCGCGAAGAGACTCAGGAGTATGAGCGTCATATGTTTGATTACATGGACGTATCTCCTCGTATGGTATTTTCCGTTGCTACTGCCCTGATTCCGTTCTTGCAGAACGATGATGCTAACCGTGCGCTGATGGGATCAAACATGCAGCGTCAGGCTGTGCCGCTTCTGACAACAGAGGCTCCGGTAGTTGGTACTGGTATGGAAGTGAAGACAGCAGTTGACTCCGGTGTCTGCGTAGTTGCAAAGAAATCTGGTACTGTACTTCGTTCCACATCTACAGATATCAGCATTAAGAATGATGATGGTACAAAAGATGATTACCATCTGACTAAATATCTGAGAAGTAACCAGAGTAACTGTTATAACCAGAAACCAATCGTATTCCAGGGTGAGCACGTAGAGGCAGGACAGGTTATCGCAGATGGTCCTTCCACAGCAAACGGAGAACTTGCTCTTGGTAAGAACCCGCTGATCGGATTCATGACATGGGAAGGTTATAACTACGAGGATGCGGTACTCCTCAGTGAAAGACTTGTTATGGACGATGTTTATACATCTGTTCATATTGAAGAATATGAATGCGAAGCCCGTGATACCAAACTGGGACCGGAAGAGATCACACGTGATGTTCCGGGTGTGGGCGACGATGCACTGAAAGATCTGGATGAGCGTGGTATTATCCGTATCGGTGCTGAAGTACGTGCCGGCGATATCCTTGTTGGTAAGTTACTCCTAAGGGAGAGACAGAGCTTACGGCAGAAGAGAGACTTCTTCGTGCGATCTTTGGTGAGAAAGCACGTGAAGTACGTGATACTTCTCTGAAAGTACCTCACGGTGAATACGGTATTATCGTAGATGCCAAGGTATTTACAAGAGAAAACGGCGATGAGATGTCACCTGGTGTTAACCAGTCCGTACGTATCTACATCGCACAGAAGAGAAAGATTTCCGTTGGTGATAAGATGGCCGGACGTCATGGTAACAAGGGTGTTGTTTCCCGTGTACTTCCTGTTGAAGATATGCCATTCCTTCCGAACGGACGTCCTCTTGATATCGTGCTGAATCCTCTGGGTGTGCCTTCCCGAATGAATATCGGACAGGTCCTGGAGATTCACTTAAGCCTTGCTGCGAAAGCACTTGGATTCAACGTTGCAACTCCTATTTTCCAGGGTGCAAATGAGCATGATATCCAGGATACACTGGAACTTGCAAACGACTATGTAAACACAGAAGACTTTGAAGAGTTCCGCGAGAAATACAAAGACATTTTAGCACCGGATGTAATGCAGTATCTGGATGAGAACAAAGCCACAGAGCACTGTGAAGGGTGTTCCGATTTCCAGAGACGGTAAAGTGCGTCTGCGTGACGGCCGTACAGGAGAGTATTTCGACAGTCCTGTAACAATTGGTCACATGCACTATCTGAAATTGCACCATCTGGTTGATGATAAGATCCATGCACGTTCTACAGGTCCTTACTCTCTGGTGACACAGCAGCCACTGGGTGGTAAAGCACAGTTCGGTGGACAGCGTTTTGGTGAGATGGAGGTTTGGGCACTGGAAGCATACGGTGCATCCTACACACTGCAGGAAATCCTGACAGTAAAATCCGATGATGTTGTTGGACGTGTTAAGACATACGAAGCAATTATCAAGGGTGACAATATTCCTGAGCCGGGTATTCCGGAATCCTTCAAGGTTCTCTTAAAAGAACTTCAGTCTCTTGGTCTGGATGTGAAGGTACTCAAGGATGACAATACAGAAGTACATCTTCTTGAATCTGTAGATTACGGTGATACAGACCTTCGTTCTGTAATCGAGGGAGATTCCAGGAGACATCACGACAGAGAAGAAGACTACGGCAAACATGGCTATACAAAGCAGGAGTTTGACGGAGAAGAACTCGTTGACATTGACGAGGATGAAGATGAGGATGACTTCACTGAGCTGGATGAGGCTCTTGAAGACAATGACGAAGAGTAAGAAAGGGGAAAGAATACATGGCAGAAACAACTAACGCCAATGAAACATATCAGCCAATGACTTTCGATGCCATCAAAATCGGACTGGCGTCCCCTGAGAAAATCAGAGAGTGGTCAAGAGGCGAGGTTTTAAAACCTGAGACCATCAACTACCGTACCTTAAAGCCGGAGAAAGACGGACTTTTCTGTGAAAGAATCTTTGGACCGAGCAAGGACTGGGAGTGCCACTGTGGAAAGTACAAAAAGATTCGCTATAAAGGTGTTGTCTGCGACAGATGTGGTGTAGAAGTTACCAAATCCTCTGTACGTAGAGAGCGTATGGGACATATCGAGCTGGCTGCTCCGGTATCCCACATCTGGTATTTTAAAGGAATTCCGTCCCGTATGGGTCTGATCCTTGACATTTCTCCGAGAACTCTGGAGAAAGTTCTTTACTTTGCTAATTATATCGTACTGGATCCGGCTAATTCCGGACTCCAGTACAAACAGGTACTTACAGAGAGAGAATATCAGGATGCACGTGAGGCTTATGGATATGATTTCCGTGTAGGTATGGGTGCAGAATCCATCAAAGAGCTTCTTGAGGCAATTGATCTTGAGAAAGATTCTGTTGAACTGAAAAAAGAATTAAAAGATGCTACAGGCCAGAAACGTGCCAGAATCATCAAACGTCTGGAAGTTGTAGAATCCTTCCGCGAGTCAGGAAACCGTCCTGAGTGGATGATCATGACAGTGATCCCTGTAATCCCGCCGGATCTTCGTCCTATGGTTCAGCTGGATGGCGGACGTTTTGCTACATCTGACTTAAATGACCTTTACAGAAGAATCATCAACCGTAACAACCGTCTGAAGAGACTTCTGGAATTAGGTGCACCGGATATTATCGTTCGTAACGAGAAACGTATGCTTCAGGAAGCTGTTGATGCCTGATCGACAACGGTCGTCGCGGACGTCCTGTAACAGGTCCTGGAAACAGAGCCCTGAAATCCCTTTCTGATATGCTGAAAGGTAAATCCGGACGTTTCCGTCAGAACCTTCTCGGTAAACGAGTTGACTATTCCGGACGTTCCGTTATCGTCGTAGGACCGGAACTTAAGATTTATCAGTGTGGTCTTCCGAAAGAGATGGCCATTGAGCTGTTCAAACCTTTCGTTATGAAAGAGCTTGTTGCCAACGGAACTTCACACAACATTAAGAACGCCAAGAAAATGGTTGAAAAGCTGGAGCCTGCTGTATGGGATGTTCTGGAGATGTTATCAAAGAACATCCGGTTATGCTGAACCGAGCACCTACACTGCATCGTCTTGGTATCCAGCATTCGAA
>ENA-OQCP01000923-OQCP01000923.1-human-gut-metagenome-genome-assembly--contig:-NODE-923-length-12167-cov-2.572259_pt1 | contig 12167 bp, 18 predicted proteins | sample MGYA00242760_ERZ504583 | MGnify/ENA primary metagenome ERZ504583 (study PRJEB26092, sample SAMD00036308) | human gut metagenome | host: Homo sapiens | study: EMG produced TPA metagenomics assembly of...
CCACCTTCCAGACCCCACCTCAGACGTTCTGGGCAAACAGGAAGTCAAATAATGCTTTTCCCGCCCGGCTGGTCTGTCCCGCCGGGCGTTTTATTTCTCATCGGTTTCCATTTGATTTCCAATTTGTAAATTTTGCGCCCATTTATCCATCTTTACCGTTTCTTAGTTGACCCCTTTTTCCGTTTTTCGGTATACTATTTATATATCTGCATGTGTTTTGTACGCTGCGGAAATATTTTCTCGAAAGGTCGGTGGACATTATTCTCAAGGCATCCATCCCCAAACTGCGGGAAAAATTATTGGAAGCGCTTCAGGCGGTGCTGCCCATCGTGGCCATCGTGCTGGTGCTCTGCTTCTCCATTGCTCCCGTCTCCCCCAGCATCCTGCTCTGCTTCCTGCTGGGCGCGGCTATGATCATTGTGGGCATCATGTTCTTTACGCTGGGCGCGGAGATGAGCATGAGCCCCATGGGCGAGCGGGTGGGCGCAATGCTCACCAAAAGCCGGAGCGTGCCGCTCATCATCGGTGTCGGCTTTCTGCTGGGCTTCCTCATCACCATCTCGGAGCCTGACTTACAGGTATTGGCCAATCAGGTGCCCTCCATCCCCAACATGACCCTCATCCTCTCGGTGGCGGCAGGCGTGGGGTTGTTCCTCGTGGTCGCCTTTCTGCGTATGCTGCTGGGCATTGCCCTGCCCAAGCTGCTGGTGGTGTTCTACGGGCTCATCTTTGTGCTGGCCGCCTTTGTGCCAAAGGAATTTCTTTCCGTGGCCTTTGATTCCGGCGGCGTGACCACCGGCCCCATCACCGTTCCTTTCATCATGGCGCTGGGTGTCGGCGTGGCCGCCATCCGTTCCGACCGCCATGCCGCGGACGACAGCTTTGGTCTGGTGGCGCTCTGCTCCATCGGCCCCATTCTGGCGGTGCTCATTCTGGGCATTGCATTCCAGGCCAGCGACAGCACCTACGTTCCACCCATCCTGCCCAACGTCAGCGATTCCGTGGAGCTGTGGCAGCTCTTCCACGAGGCCTGCCCACCTACATCAAGGAGATCGCCACCTCCCTGCTGCCCATCATCGCCATGTTCGGCGTGTTCCAGCTGGCGGCCCTCAAGCTCGACCGGCGGACGCTGGGCCGCATCGGCGTGGGCCTGGCCTATACTTATCTCGGTCTTGTGCTATTCCTCGCAGGCGCAAACATCGGCTTTATGCCCGCCGGTAATTATCTGGGCCAGGTGCTGGCAGGCCAGAGCTTCCGCTGGCTTCTGGTGCCCATCGGGATGCTCATCGGCTACTTCATCGTCAAGGCCGAGCCCGCCGTCTATGTACTGAACAAGCAGGTGGAGGAAGTGACCGACGGTGCCATCTCCGCCAGCACCATGGGCGCGGCCCTCTCGGCAGGCGTTTCCCTCTCGGTGGGCCTTGCATGGTGCGGGTGCTCACCGGCATCTCCATCCTGTGGTTCCTCATCCCGGGCTACGCCTTTGCCATCGGCATCTCCTTCGTGGTGCCCAAACTCTACACCGCCATCGCCTTTGACGCGGGCGGCGTTGCTTCCGGCCCCATGACGGCCACCTTCCTGCTGCCGCTGGCACAGGGTGCCTGTGTGGCCGTGGGCGGCAATATCGTCACCGATGCCTTCGGCGTGGTGGCCATGGTCGCCATGACCCCCCTCATCACGGTGCAGCTCATGGGTCTGATGGCCCAGCTCAAGCAGCGCAGGGCCCGGCAGGCACAGCCTGTGCCCGCCGCCGCGCTGGCCTTTGCCGACCTGCCGGATGATGCCATCATCGAGCTGTAAGGAGGTCCTGCTGTGAATACTTTATACTGCTCGTCACCATCACCGACCGCCACTCCACCGATGCCTTTCTGGCCCTTTACGAGGAGCACGGCATCACGGTCAGCCTGCGCACGGTGGGTGCAGGCACGGCGGTGCGGGAGACCCTTTCCACCCTGGGGCTGGAGCAGACCGAAAAGGCCGTGCTCTTTGCCATGATCACCGCCGAGACCTGGCCCGGCCTGCAAAAAGACCTGCGCCGCAAAATGCGCATCGATGTGCCGGGCACCGGCATCGCGTTCATCATCCCGGTCAGCAGCATCGGCGGCAAGCGGGCGCTGCAATTCCTGACCGAACACCAGACCTTTGCATTGAAGGAGGAAAGCACCTTGAAGGATACCCGCTATGAGCTGCTGCTCGTCATTGCCAATCAGGGCCACACCGGCTCCATCATGGACGCGGCCCGCGCCGCCGGAGCTGGCGGCGGCACCGTCATCCACGCAAAGGGCACCGGCATGGAGGGGGCCGCCCACTTTATGGGGGTGGAGCTGGTCAACGAGAAGGAGCTGGTGCTCATCGTGTCCCGCACCACCCTGAAAAACCAGATCATGCAGGCCATCATGCAGGGGGCCGGCCCCAGGCGGGAGCCATCGTGTTCTCCCTGCCCGTGACCGATACGGCGGGTCTGCGGCTGCTGGACGAGGAGTAACGGTCTCGCCCTCTCAGGCGCTTCGCGCCAGCTCCCCCAAAGGGGGAGCCCTTGGCAGCCACATCAATCCCGCTGTTCTGATGGGAAGCAACCGCATCGGGTGGATTTTCTTGAAGTTTTCCTGTATTATAAGGATAGTATGGGAGGTACTGCTATGAAATCTACTCGTCGCTGGCAGCAGCTTTTGCTGAACAGTCTGGCTATCATCTGGCAACGCACTGTATTCGCTGGCGGTGGCCTGTTTCTGGAGCCCGCCGGCTCATCACGGGCGGTGCCACCGGCATTGCGCTGGCCTTCGGGCGGCTGACGGGGCTTTCCGTCTCCGGTTTCCTCTTCCTCTTCAACATGTCCATGCTGGTGTGGGGCTGGGCGGTGCTGGGCAGGAAGTTCGCACTGAACACCCTTGCCAGCAGCGTGCTGAGCCCCGCCTTTCTGGCGCTGTTTGAGCGGCTGCTGGACGGCCGGGTGCTGACTGAGGACATCTTCCTCTGCACCATCTTCTCGGGTCTGGGCATCGGCGTTGCGCTGGGCATGGTCATCCGGGCGGGCGCTTCCACCGGCGGCATGGATATCCCCCGCTGGTGCTGCAGAAATGGTTCCGCTGGCCGGTGTCCATCACCATGATGCTCTTTGATATCGCCATCCTGCTGGTGCAGGCAGCGTTCAGCCAGCCGGAGCAGGTGCTCTACGGCATCGTGCTGGTCATCACCCACACCATCGTCATGGACAAGATGCTGATGCTGGGCGACAGCCGCACCGAGGTCAAGATCATCAGCACCCGGTCGGATGAGATCCGCACCGCCATTCTGGCTGAGATCGACCGCGGCGTGACCGTGCTCCACGGTGAGGGCGGCTACACCGGCGAGCCCAGCGAGGTGCTGCTCAGCGTCATCTCCAACCGGGAGCTGCCCCGGCTGGAAAAGCTGGTCCACTCCATCGACCCCGCCTGTTTCCTCATCGTCAGCCGCGTGACCGAAGTCAGCGGCCGGGGCTTCTCGATGGAAAAGGAATACCAGTAAATCTCCTTGACAGTGTTTCTGCTATCTGCTATATTGATATCAGAATAACAAAGTCGATTTTGGGCTTTCGCACAGGGACCCCCCTGCCTTTTGGGGTTATCTGTACGAAGGCCCGTTTTATTACAGGAAAAAGGAGCCAACTATGAAAATCACTCAGATCCCCATGGGGACCCACAATGCCCAGCTGACCTGCTACCTGCAGGAGCCCTGCACCGAAATGCCTGCTCTGGATCGCTGCCCTGCGATCCTGATCTTTCCGGGTGGAGCTTATGCCTTCTGCTCAGACCGGGAAGCCGATCCTGTAGCGCTGGCCTTCCTGAATGCAGGCTACAACGCCTTTGTGCTGCGGTACAGCGTCTCCCAGAACTGTCCGGCGGAGGAAGTCTACACCAATGCCTTTGCCGAGGCGCAGGATGCCATGGACTACCTGCACCAGAACGCAGGCGACCTGCACATCGACCGGAGCAGATCGCCGTGGCAGGCTTCTCTGCCGGCGGGCATCTTGCCGCCTCGGTGGGCACCATGGGCCGGGTCCGTCCTGCGGCCATGCTGCTGGGCTACGCTGTGTTCAGCGTCCCGGGCAAGGCGTTGGGCATGGAGCTGCCGGACCTGCTGCAGCAGGTGGATGACCAGACTCCCCCTGCCTTCCTTTTTGCCACTCAGGGCGACCATCTGGTGCCCGCCACGCAGTCCCTGCAGTTTGCCACCCTGTTGGCAGAGCGGAAGATCCCCTATGAGATGCATATCTTTGCTTACGGCGACCACGGCTTCTCCACCGGCAGCCGCCACATTGCCAATCCCCAAACCCGGAAAACCCGGAATCCGCAGTGTGGCAGGGCATGGCACTGGGCTTCCTGAACCACATTTTCAACCACGACGTGCTGGTGCCCGCCCCGGAGGAAATCAAGGAATTCTGTCTTGATATGAAGATCGGCACCCTGCTGGACACTCCTCAGTCCGCTGCCTGATCCAGCAGCTGTTGCCGGAGCTGGCCCAATATGTGCAGCAGGAGCCCGGCTCCCGGGGCATTTCGGTGAATGATCTGCAATTCTACAGCAACAAAATGTTCGATGAAGAAAAGCTGGCCGCACTGAACGAAGCTCTGGTAAAACTGAACTGAACCACACACAGAAACAGCCCCCTCAGGCCCATAAGCCTGAGGGGGCTGTTATTCTGTAATTCAGCTGTTACAGCAGCGGTGCAATGACCTTGAGCAGCATTCCGGTGGCACGGAGCAGATACTGCTTCTGCCAGATGCTGGCCGAGGTATTTTCCACCGCGCGGCACTGCTCCAGCGTGTGCTGGAAATCCTGCTCGATGTCCCGGATGCAGGGGGCATCCACCATCCAGACGGCATCCTCAAAGTGATGGTACAGGCTGCGGTAGTCCAGATTGATGGTGCCCACCACCGCTTCCCTGCCGTCCACCACGAATACCTTGGCATGGACAAAGCCGGGGCTCCACTCGCTGATCTTCACGCCCGAATCCAGCAGGCCGAATAGTGGCTCTTTGCCAGTGCGTAGGGGAACCGCTTGTCCGGCTTTCCGGGCAGGATAAGGTGGACATCCACGCCCCGTTCAGCGGCAAATTTCAGGGCGGTCTCCAGTTCGCCGTCCAGAATGAGGTAGGGGGTCATAATGTGGATGTAATCCCTGGCACGGTTGAGCAGGTCGATATAGACCATCTCGCCCACCCGCTCGCCGTCCAGCGGGCAGTCCCCGTAGGGAGCCGCCACGCCCTTTGCATTTTCCGGCACCGGAATGGGCCGGGTCAGGAACTGCTCATATTCCGGCTCCTTCAGGATGCCCCACATCTGCAGAAACTGAGCCGTCAGCGAACGGACTGCCTCGCCCTCCAGCATCACGGCGGCATCCTTCCAGCGGCCATGCTTCTGGATGTGGTTGATGTACTCATCGGCAAGATTTACGCCGCCGGTAAAACCGACCCGCCCGTCAATGACAAGAATTTTCCGGTGGTCGCGGTAATTATAGTGAGTGGAGACGAACGCTGCACCGGGCTGAACACCTTGCACTGGATGTTCAGCTTCTCCAGCAGCCGGGGATAATTGCGGGGCAGGGTGGAGAACTCACAGGTGCCGTCGTACATCACCCGGACATCCACGCCCTGCAGCGCCTTGCGGGCCAGCACCTCCAGGATCTTGCCCCACATCAGGCCCTCGTCGATGATGAAATACTCCACAAAGATATATTCTTCTGCCGTTTCCAGCTGGCGCAGCAGTTCCTCAAACTTTGCTTCGCCGCCGGGGAAGTAGGTCATGGCGGTGTTCTGGTACACCGGAAAGCCGCCGCCCCGCCCATACAGGTACTTTGCCAGCGAAGCCGCGCCGGGTTCAAGCGCTTTCAGCTGCTCCACGGCCTTTTGGCTTTGCGGCAGCCAACCGCGCAGCTGGTCCTCCAGCTCCAGCAGCCGTTTGCGCAGGATGTTGTGCCGAAATTGCTCTTGACATAGAAGAACATCGGAATGCCCACACCGGCGCAATGGCAACCACCACCATCCAGGTGATCTTGCGCTGTTGTCCATCTTGCTGTTGAGCAGGTAGATGACCATGGCCGATGTAACGACCACGCTGCCGCCGAAGTAATGGGGCCACAGGTTGCCGAACCACCGGAAGATGCTGAACAACAGCCCCACCTGCAGCAGCAGGAGGATCAGCACCAGGCCAAAGCGGCTGAAGATGGCGTGGATCACGCCCTTCTGCCCCTTTCTCAGCAGCCGCAGGCCGCCGTCCTCAAACTGATGAACATAGCCCTTGACGTTCTGTTTCAGTTTCTCTGTTTTCATGTTCCGCCTCTCTTATTTCCGCCGCAGGGTCACCGCATAGGAGTCCTGTGCCGCGTGGCAGCGCTCCACCAGCTCCTTGGGCCGGGCGCAGACCCCGTGGTCATGCCACGGGTCATTGAACCAGTAGTTTTCCTCATCGTAGCCCACCAGCAGCAGGCAGTGCTCATGGCACTTCCAGGCAAAGTCAGTGCCATCGGCCAGCAGCCAGTGATCCCGCTCCTCGAGCACCGGGGTAAAATCCAGCGTTGCCCAGAACACCACCGGCATTCCCTCGTCAATGAACCGGCACAGCTGCGCTGCGGTCTCGCCGCTCACGTCCAGCACCTCGAACCGGTCCGCCGCGCCCTCGTGCGCCAGCGCGCTCTGCAAGGCCTGCACGATGCAGGGGGCATAGCAGCCGTACCCGGTGTGGTCGTGGGGGTCGCGGGGTAGACGAACATCGGGTCAGGCCCGTAGAGCCTGCCCTCCTGTTCCCAGTAGGGGGCGTGGGGCAGGTCGCGCTCAATGAACACATCCGGTCAATGGGAATGCCCACAGCCTGCAGCAGCATCACGCTGCTGATGCTCTCGCAGCCGTTCACCCAGCGGGCAGTCTGGTCGATATACGGGGCCGGAACGATCTTTTTCATCAATTTTCCTCTTACTCTGTCAAAAACAGTGGATTTGTGATATCATAAGCAGTGAGAAACAGGGGTGTTCCCCAACAATATACCTATTATAGCTTATTCTGACCGATTTTTCTACCGGAATCGGCAGGCGGGAGGATTTTGGGACATGAACAATCTGATCATCGGCATCGCAGGCGGCTCGGGCAGCGGCAAGACCACGCTGGCTTACCGGCTCAAGGAGCGGTTCGGGGAGGACGAGGTGCGTCTGATCTCCCACGACAGCTACTACAAGCGCCACGATGAACTGCCCTTTGCAGAGCGCTGCAAGCTGAACTATGACCACCCGGACGCGTTCGACAACGACCTGCTCATCCAGCACCTGAAGGAGCTGAAAGCGGGCCGCGCCATCGACTGCCCCGTGTACGATTACGCCAACCACAACCGCAGCAGCGAGGTGCAGCATATTGAGCCCGCCCCCGTCCTCATCGTGAAGGGCATTCTGCCCCTGGCTGAGCCGGAGCTGTGCAGCCTGTTCGATTACAAGATCTACGTGGACACCGACGCGGACGAGCGGATCCTCCGCCGCATCCTGCGGGATGTCAAGGAGCGGGGCCGCTCTCTGGACAGCGTCATCGCCCAGTACCGCGCCACCGTCAAGCCCATGCACGAGGCTTTTGTGGAGCCCAGCAAGCGCAACGCCGATATCATCATCCCAATGGCGGCGAAAACGGCCCCGCCATCGAGATGCTGGTCCACCATATCCGCAGCCTGATCCAGAAGGCAAATCTGCGCTGAACTTTCACCGCAGTTCCGTATGATACCAAAAAAGGGGTGGTTCCCGACCGGGAACCACCCCTTTTTATGATTCTGCAGATCCTGCTCAGACCTTGCAGCTCTCACCGCTGCAATGGTCACAGTCTTCTTCCAGCTTACCCACAATGGGTTCCGGATCAATGCCCTGACGGCGGTAGTAGTCGGACAGGGCAGCCTTCACCGCCTGCTCTGCCAGAACGGAGCAGTGCACCTTGATGGGGGGCAGACCCTCCAGAGCTTCCACAACGGCCTTGTTGGTCAGCTTCAGGGCCTCGTCAATGGTCTTGCCCTTGATGAGGTCGGTGGCCATGCTGCTGGTGGCAATGGCGGCACCGCAGCCAAAGGTCAGGAACTTGACATCAACGATCACGTTGTTCTCGATCTTCAGGTACATGCGCATGATATCGCCGCACTTGGGGTTGCCGACTTCACCCACGCCGTTTGCATCGGGGATCTCGCCGACATTGTGCGGGTTTGCGAAATGCTCCATGACCTTTGCGCTATACATACTTGCCATCTTAGTTTTCTCCCTTCAGGCTGAAATGACGGGCGGTGTTCTGGCCCTGCAGCCACATACAACTCATAGCACGGCGGCGGGGAATGACCTCCTCCAGCACGTCGCACAGATATTTTGCTTCCTCCATGGTATTCTGCGGGCCAAAGGTGAACCGCATGGAACCGTGGCCGATCTCCTCCGGCACGCCGATGCTCAGCAGAACATGGCTGGGATCCAGGCTGTCGGAGTTGCAGGCAGAGCCGGTGGATGCGCAGATGTTGTGCATATCCAGATCCAGCAGGATGGTCTCGCCCTCCAGGCCGGGGAAGCTGATGTTCACATTGCCAGGCAGACGGTGCTCCAGGCCGCCGTTCAGGCGGGCCTCGGGGATGTTCTTGAGTACGCGGTCAATGACGTAATCACGCAACTCTTTCTCGTGGGCCATCCGCTCGTCCAGATGGGCGACGGCCATTTCCAGGGCCTTGCCCATACCGGCGATACCGGCCACGTTCTCGGTGCCGGCGCGGTGGCGGGCCTCCTGGCTGCCGCCGTCGATCAGGTTCTGGGGCCAGATGCCCTTGCGGCAGTACAGTGCGCCCATGCCCTTGGGGCCATTGAACTTGTGGGCGCTCATGGACAGCATATCCACGCCCAGCTCCTTGACATCCACCGGAATGGTGCCAACGGCCTGCACCGCATCGGTGTGCATCCACACGCCGTGCTTGTGGGCGATCTCCGCAATTTCCTTGATGGGCTGGATGGTGCCGATCTCGTTGTTGGCCATCATAATGCTGACCAGCGCGGTATCGGGACGGATGGCTGCCTCCACATCCTCCGGGCGGATATAACCTTCCGGGGTGGGCTTGATATAAGTGACTTCAAAGCCCATGCGCTCCAGAGCCGCCATGCTGTGCATGATGGCGTGGTGCTCAAAGGCGCTGGTGATGAGGTGCTTCTTGTTCTGGCGGGCCTTGGTGAAGGCAGTGCCCTTCACGGCCCAGTTGTCGGCCTCAGAGCCGCAGCCGGTAAAGAAGACCTCCGCCGGAGCCGCGTTGATGGCCTTTGCACCTGAGCGCGGCCGGTATCCACAAACTCCTTGGCTTCGTAGCCGATGCTGTAATGGCTGCTGGGGTTGCCGCAGGCTCCGCTCAGGGCCTCGACCATAACAGCCAGTGCTTCAGGGGCGCAGGCAGTTGTTGCGGCATTGTCGAGATAAACCACTTTCTCGCTGATTTCCATAGGAAGAATCCTTTCTAAGCACAATACAGATATCTTTCCGTATTGCCGGGCTTCGGCCCGGTCTCAATACTCTTTGACGCTGACAGTATACCATATCATTCCCTAGTAGGTCAATAGGAATACTCTGATTTCATCATTTCGTAAGATTCTTTGCAAAATCAGCGGCCTTTTCCGGCCAGCTTTCCCAGAACCACCTTCCATTTGGGGTAGCCCCAGCGCCGATCTTCGGCAAAATCGTCGGCCAGCTTCCAGGGGAAGGTGCTGCCATCGAAGTACAGATTGCCCGCTTCGTCCACACGATCCAGCTTTTTGGGCAGGTACTCCTCATCATAATAGCTCTTGCGCTTATCCGGCAGGGCCAGTGCAGGGTGCCGTCGCATCCATGCCGGAAGCCCACACGCCGAACACAAAGGTCGCCGCCTCGCCGTAGCAGTGCTGCTCAAAGCGGATGGCACCATCATAATAGAATTTGATGACCTCCAGCGTACCGGATTCCTTTTTGCCGTCCCGGCCCAGCGTGGGGCGGTAGTCCTGCTGATACCGGCAGCCGCAATGGGCTCCGGCAACTTTTTCGGGTCGAACGCCATAAGTGCACATCCTTTCTTTTGCACAAAACTCCCTCCGTCATCGCTGTGCGCTGCCACCTTCCTCTAGGAGGGAGGCTTACCGCACGGACAGGCCCCATCTCAGAGGGAGCTGTCTGCGAAGCAGACTGGGGGAGTTTCCTTAAAAATGCCCCTCAAAATCGCCCTCGATCTCATACGGCCAGCTCAGGATGCCGCCGAGATCACGCAGGCGGGTGTAGCCCTGCGCCTCCAGCTTCTGTGCGGCATCGGCGCTGCGGCGGCCGGTGCGGCAGTAGATCAGCACTGGGCGTTTTTGTCCGGCATGACCTCCTCCGCGCGGGTCAGCACGTCACCCAGGGGCAGCAGCTTTGCGCCGGGGATATGCCCCACGGCAAATTCGTCCGGCTCCCGGACATCCACGCTGCGCCTTCCTGCATCCAGCAGGCGGATGGCTTCGGCCGGAGTGATCTTCTCTACCATTGTCTCATCTCCAAGTTCCGATAATTTCTCTATTATATGATAACAGACGTTTTTTGTTTCGGCAAGAGAAACCGGCGTTTTCGCTTTGCAAAACCTGCACCGCGTGGTATACTAGGGAGAGAAGCAAGGAGAGTAGACCATGAAATTTTCCACAAAGAGCCGCTACGCCCTGCGGCTGATGGCCGAGCTGGCCCGCTACGCACCGGGCACCACCGTCTCCCTGAAGGAGATCAGCGAGCGGCAGAACCTGAGCCTGAAATATCTGGAACAGATCGTCACCCCGCTGGCCCGGGTGGGGCTTGTGAAAAGTGAGCGCGGCAGCCAGGCGGCTACCGGCTGACCAAGGCCCCCGCCGACTACACCGCCGGTGAGATCCTGCGCGCCATTGAAGGCAGCGTGGCCCCCATCCCCTGCCTTGGCAGTGAGACCAACGAGTGCCCCATGTCCGAGCAGTGCTTCACCCTGCCGTTCTGGGCCGGGCTGGACGAGGTCATCAACCAGTACATCGACAGCGTCACTCTGGAGCAGCTGGCCCAGAGCCTGCCCGCCGCCAAGGACGGCTGCTGCGGCTGCAACACCAAGACCTGAAAATTTATGCTTGACATTTTGCGCCGAATCTTATATAATAAGCAGGCATTCAGCGAATGCAGCATAGATTTAGGGGTATAGCTCAGTTGGTAGAGCAGCGGTCTCCAAAACCGCGTGCCGTGAGTTCGAGACTTACTACCCCTGCCACAAACCTCCGGAGCAGCCGTTCCGGAGGTTTTGTTTTTGCGCAAACATACTCCCCCAGTCATCGCTGCGCGATGCCAGCCCCCTCTGATGGGGCCTTTGTGCCCCTGCAAAGAGGCTCCCTCATGGAAGGAGCTGGCTGCAAATGCAGTGAGCAGACTGAGGAAGTCCGCCTTTTTCATCTTTTTTGCGGCTTTTTTGTTTTTTCCGCTTGACAAGCCGCCCATCTTCCGGTATAATAAGGCACGTTCCGGCGGTAAACGCCGCACGAACTTGAGCGATCATGGCCCGGTAGCTCAGTTGGTTAGAGCACCAGCCTGTCACGCTGGGGGTCGTCGGTTCGAGCCCGATCCGGGTCGCCATTTGCTGCTATAGCTCAGTTGGTAGAGCGCATCCTTGGTAAGGATGAGGTCTCCAGTTCGAATCTGGATAGCAGCTCCATTGAAAAAACCACTTGAAGTCTTAGAGCTTCAGGTGGTTTTTTGTTTGCCATTTTCCCGGTTTCTCCGGCCGGGAAACCCTCCCTTTCCAGCGAAATGCCCAAAATTGGGTCTGATTTTTCCACATTCCGGCAATTGAACTTTTGGATGGTTTGCAGTACACTTTGTGTAAGAGAGTTGGTTATTTTTGTGTCAAACATCCACAGACCAGAGAATTTTAATTGAATCGGAGGTATTTCCTATGGCTCGTTTTACTCTTCCCCGCGATCTGTACCACGGCAAGGGTGCTCTGGAAGCCCTGAATCTTACCGCAAAAGGCCAATGATCTGTGTCGGCGGCGGCTCCATGAAGCGGTTCGCTTCCTTGACCGCGCTGTTGGCTACCTGAAGGAAGCCGGCATGGAAGTGGAGCTGTTTGAGGCATCGAGCCCGATCCCTCTGTTGAGACCGTCATGCGCGGCGCAGAGGCCATGCTGAAGTTTGAGCCCG
>ENA-OQCP01000924-OQCP01000924.1-human-gut-metagenome-genome-assembly--contig:-NODE-924-length-12163-cov-1.521851_pt1 | contig 12163 bp, 16 predicted proteins | sample MGYA00242760_ERZ504583 | MGnify/ENA primary metagenome ERZ504583 (study PRJEB26092, sample SAMD00036308) | human gut metagenome | host: Homo sapiens | study: EMG produced TPA metagenomics assembly of...
ACGAATGAAACCATATCCATCCTGAAGTACTTCAAGGATTCCGTTTGCTGTAAAACCACTGTCCAGCTGTTCAATATCTGTCTCTTCTTTTTTCTCTTCTTTCACTTCTTCTCTCGCTTCTTCTGCTGCCTCTTTCTGCTCTTCCTGCTCATCCAGCTCAAGCATTGCATCGATCAGATCGCCTTTCTTTAATGTAGAAACACCTCTCATCTTTCTTGCTTTTGCAAGTTCTTTCAATGTTGCCAGCGCAATGATTCATATTTTTCTCGTGTCATATTCTTTTCCTTTCTTTTCAGGTAAATCTGTTCTGTCAATCCACTTCACATGTGCCCTTTTCACATACTGGATTATTCATTCATACTTCGGGAATATAAGTCTGATTCGACTTTAATGGAAATTTGCTTTAAATATGGTGTTATTATACAGTATATTTTTCTAAAAAGAAAGAACTTTTTGAACTTTTCTCTGTTTTCCTGTACTTGCGTGTTTCCTTTTTCAGTGGTATCATTAATTCAATCAAATCAGAGAGGTATAAAATCATGACAAACAATGAAAAAAGCTTTAAAAATGCATGAAGAATGGAATGGTAAGATAGAGACAACTGCCAAAGCGCATGTCAACTCAAGAGAAGATCTTGCCATCGCTTATACTCCGGGTGTTGCTGAACCTTGTAAGGTGATCGCACAGGATCCTGAAGCCGCATATAAATACACTATGAAAGCCAATACAGTTGCTGTTGTATCTGACGGAAGCGCTGTTCTTGGTCTTGGAAAACATCGGTGCACTTGCTGCTATGCCGGTTATGGAGGGAAAAGCAGTCCTGTTCAAGGAATTCGGTGGTGTCAATGCAGTTCCGATCTGTCTGGATACACAGGACACAGAAGAGATCATTAAATCTGTAGTCAACATCGCACCTGCTTTCGGTGGAATCAACCTGGAAGATATTTCAGCTCCACGCTGTTTCGAAATCGAAACACGCCTGAAAGAACTTCTGAACATTCCTGTTTTCCATGATGACCAGCACGGAACAGCTATCGTTGTCCTTGCAGGTATCATCAATGCCATGAAAGTAACTGGAAAAGACAAAGAATCTGCCAAAGTTGTTGTAAACGGTGCCGGTTCTGCCGGAGTTGCTATCACAAAGCTGCTTCTCACTTATGGTTTCCCTCATATTACAATGTGTGACATCAATGGAATCATTTCCAAGATCTCACCGAACCTGAACTGGATGCAGCAGCAGATGACTGAAGTTACAAATCTGGAAGAACACACCGGAACACTTGCCGATGCATTAAAAGGTGCTGATATTTCGTTGGTGTTTCTGCTCCGAATATTGTTTCTAAAGAGATGGTTGCTTCCATGAATAAGGATGCGATTCTGTTCGCCATGGCAAACCCTGTACCGGAGATCATGCCTGACCTTGCAAAAGAAGCAGGTGCCAAAGTTGTCGGAACAGGACGTTCTGATTCCCGAACCAGGTAAACAATGTTGTTGCGTTCCCTGGTATTTTCAAAGGTGCATTAGAAGGACGTGCCACACAGATTACAGAAGAAATGAAACTTGCTGCTGCCAATGCAATCGCAGGTCTTGTTCCGGAAGAAGAATTGAATGAAAACAACATTCTTCCGGAAGCCTTTGATCCTCGTGTAGCAGACACAGTAAGCAAAGCAATTAAGGATTTAATCTAATATGTGGGGAGAGAAGCGCTACCACTCTCTTGACTATGCATTAAAATCCCAGTTTGGAGAGAAAGTATATCGCATTGCATTGAACGGCGGTATGACTTGTCCGAACCGTGATGGTAAGATCGGATATGGTGGCTGTATCTTCTGCAGTGGTATGGGTTCGGGAGATTTTGCCGGTTCTGCCTGCAAAACAATTACAGAACAGCTCGCAGAAGGGAAAGCCATTCTTGCCAGAAAGCGTCCGGTGCATGCTTATATCGCATATTTCCAGGCTTTTACGAGTACCTATGCCCCATAGAATACTTGCGGAAGTTTTTACAGAAGCAATCGAAGACCCTGATGTAAAAGTACTTGCAATCGCAACCCGCCCTGACTGTTTAGATTCTGATGTTCTGGAACTTTTAGATGAATTGAATCAGATCAAGCCTGTCTGGTTGAACTTGGTCTTCAAACCATTCACCCAGAATCTGCCAGATACATTCGCAGAGGTTATCCTTTAGAGATATTTGATACTGCTGTACATGAACTGAAGCGCCGGAATCTGACTGTTATCGTACATGTCATTTTATTCCTGCCGGAGAGACTCATGAAATGATGCTTGAGACAATCGAATATTTGAATCATTCAGATATTGACGGAATCAAGTTGCAGCTTCTCCACATTTTGGAAGGAACTGATCTTGCAGTTGAATATCAGAAATATCTTTCAGATCCTGGCCTATACCGGTCCTGCTTTCCATATCCCGGATGACGGACGAATACATCGGATCTGCTCACTGAATGTATCCAACATTTGCGTCCGGAAATTGTCATTCACCGACTGACCGGTGACGGACCGAAGGATCTCTTGATTGCACCTCTGTGGACAGGCGCAAAACGAACTGTTTTAAATCAGATCCACAAATATATGAAAGATCATGACTTGTACCAGGGAAAGGAGTATTATGGCTGAAACATTTACATTATATAAATTGATCGTGTTGTACATGTTGGATAGAGTCGATTTTCCGCTTACAACTTCCCAGATATCAGAATTTATTCTGGATAAAGGGTATACAACTTATTTTCGTCTTCAGTCTGCGCTTGCAGAATTAACGGATTCCGGACTTCTGAAAATTGAGCTGACACATAATCGTACGCTTTATAATCTCACAGAAGAAGGGCTGCTACGATCAACTATTTCAGAAATAAAATTTCTCCTGAGATTCGTCAGGAAATTGATAATTTTATCAATGAGAAAAAATATGATCTGAAAGAAGAGGTTTCTGTTAAATCGGATTACTATCTGAATACAAACCATGAATATGAAGTAAAATGCCAGATTTTAGAAAATGGCTCCCACCTCATTGATATGACACTCACTGTGCCAACTCAGACTGAGGCAGAAGCCATTGTAAATAACTGGAATCGAAAGAATCAGGAGATTTACGCTTTACTGCTCTCGCAGCTTCTGTAAACGCTCCTTGATCTGTTTCTCATAACCAAGATCGCCGGGTTCATAGAACCTGGCGTCTTTTATTTCATCCGGAAGATACTGCTGATCCACATAATGATTCGGATAATCATGTGCGTACTTATATCCTATTCCGTGTCCTAACTTCTGTGCACCTTTATAATGTGCATCCTGAAGGTGTGTCGGAACCGTTGTTTTATTGTTCCGTACTGCATCGTTCGCTGCAAATATTGCATTAACGGCAGAATTACTCTTTGGCGCAGATGCCACATAAGTCACCGCCTGTGAAAGAATGATCTGAGATTCCGGCATTCCGATCCTCTCAACTGCCTGTGCAGCCGCAACCGCAACAGTAAGTGCCATCGGATCCGCATTTCCAACATCTTCCGATGCACAGATCATAATTCTTCTCGCTATAAACTTCACATCTTCTCCTGCATACAACATCTTTGCAAGATAAAAGACCGCTGCATCCGGATCTGAGCCGCGCATGCTCTTAATAAATGCAGAGATAATATCGTAATGGTTATCTCCTTTTTTGTCATAATTCACCACTCGTTTCTGAATGCATTCTGACGCGACATCTAAAGTAATATGAATTTGTCCATCTTCGCTTCTGTCCGTTGTCAATACACCCAGTTCAATCGCATTCAGTGCATTTCTTGCATCTCCACCTGACACATCCGCCAAAAATTCAAGTGCATCATCTTCTATCACTGCATGAAAGCTTCCAAGACCTTTCTCAGTATCATTCACTGCACGGAGAAGCAGTTCCTTAATATCCGTCTTCTCCAGTGGACGCAATTCAAAGATACTTGATCTCGAAATCAAAGCTCCATTTACCTCAAAATAAGGATTCTCCGTTGTTGCGCCAATCAGGATCAACGTTCCATCTTCCACAAATGGAAGCAGATAATCCTGCTGCCCTTTATTAAAGCGATGAATCTCATCAATAAAAAGAATCGTCTTCTTTCCATACATTCCCTGCAGATCTTTTGCTTCTTTCACTACTTCTTCCATATCTTTCTTTCCGGCAACTGTCGCATTGATCTGTTTGAACTCTGCACTGGTTGTATGTGCGATCACCTTTGCCAGTGTTGTCTTTCCTGTTCCCGGAGGTCCGTAAAAATCAAAGAACTCAGCTTATCTGCCTTAATTGCCCGGTAAAGCAATTTATCTTTTCCTATGATATGCTTCTGTCCCACTACTTCATCCAGTGTCACCGGACGCATCCTGGATGCAAGCGGAGATTCCTTCTCTTTATTTGTCTCTCTCATATAATCAAATAAATCCATCTTTCTCTCCTGTTTTCAATCTTATATTCACATTTTCAATCCATGATCAGATGATCCACTGTCACAAACTCATAACCTTTCCCCTGCAACAGATCTACAATCCGTATAGCCGCCTGCACAGAAGAAGGATAACAGTCATGCAATAAAATAACATCTCCCGGATTTATCTCTTCCACAACTGTTTTTACAACCGCCCCTGCATCTTCGGTCATCCAGTCCAGCGGATCCACCGTCCATCCGATATATATTCTGCTCAGATCTTGTTCGCTGTCCACCGGGAGTTCCCCGTAAGGCGCTCTTGCGAACACCGGTTGTTTTCCCGTTATCTTTTCAATCACTGTATCTGTCTGTTCCAGTTCTTTCTTTGCTTCTCCCGTTTCCAGCTTTGACAGATTGCAATGCGTATAAGTATGATTTCCGATCAAATGACCTTCCTCATACATTCTTTTCACAATTTTTTCATTCTCATCTTTTTCTACATTTTCGCCGATCAGAAAAAGGTCGCCCTCACTTTACGTTCCTTTAATCCATCCAACAGAATCGGGGTAGAGGATGCATTAGGACCGTCATCAAATGTAAGCGCAGCAACCGGTTTTACCTCATCTGATACATTCTGACTTCGCACTGAATCAGATGAGACACTCATTGTTTTTCTCCCATCCATCTTTATCAGAAATGGGGACATGCCCAAAAACACCAGAAGACAGAAAAACTGTACTACATAACCCCAACTTTTTCCAGACATCATGACAGCTTCCCGCCTTTGACATTCTTACTCTATTCTTATGTCCTGCACCTCGGCATCATTCCTTCTTTTTTCTATGCTTTTCTCTGTATTCCGTCGGACTTGTCTTCTTCACTTTTCGAAATGCTTTCGAAAAATAAAGATTATTCTCAAAACCAACAGAATATGCAATCGCCGAAACCGACAGCCCCGTCTCTTTCAGCAGACGGCAAGCCTGCTGGATTCTGTATTCTGTCAGATATTCTTTTGGTGAACAATTCATATAGGTCTGAAAAGAGCGAAACAGATGACTTCTGCTGATTCCTACATAGTCTGCGATATCTTCCACTGTCACGGGATAAGAATAATTGGTTTCTATATAATTTTCTGCCTTTTCTACATACAAAAGCTTTGCATCTCTTTCCTGATCTTCCCCTTCATGATAGTGCATAAAGACTGACAGAAGACTGTAAAGTGCTCCGGTCATGGCAACCGCTTCTTCATACCCATTGCCCTTTGCATTATAAATCTGTTCCAATCCATTCCGGATCTGTTCATCCGGCACATTTCCTCTTTTTAAAAAAGGACGTTCTTTCAGAAAACCTGTATTTCGAATGATCGATGCCGCATCCGTCCCCATAAATCCAGCCCAGGCGTATTCCCATGGTTCCTGCTGATCGGCATAATACTTTACTTCCACGCCCGGATATAAGATAAACGTATCTCCGGCTTCTAATTTCCACGTCTTTTCTCCAACTGTATAGTATCCTGTTCCCGACAAAATATGATGGATACAATAATGATCCCTGACTCCTGGCCCCCACTGATATCCCGCTTCACACCTTTGATATCCCGTGTTATATACAGACAACGAAGTCATCAGAATTTCTCCTGACTTATACGAATGTTTGTAAGTCTCTGTCATCTCCCGGCTCCTTTCCCGTATCCTGTAATCTATTATAACACCTCGTCTTTTTAATGCAACATTATTACATGCCACAGCACGTATTTTTTATAGACGTTTTCACTCATTAACGATATAATAAATATAAATAAATCTGATCGACTGGATTACTTTTAATGGAGGTAAATAATGATGAAGAAAAAAATTGTTTGATATGTTTGCAGAACTTTTTGGTGATTCCGAAGGAGCTCGTTTTTACTTTTCTCCTGGACGCGTGAATCTGATTGGTGAACACACAGATTATAACGGTGGACATGTATTTCCTTGTGCACTGACACTTGGTACTTACGGTGCTGCACGCAAAAGAGAGGATAACAAGATCCATTTTTATTCCATGAATCTGGACTCCTTTGGTGTTGTAGAAGCATCTCTTGATGATCTGACAAATAAAAAAGAATACAACTGGGCAAACTATCCGCTTGGTGTAGTCTGGGCGTTCAAAGAAAAAGGACATACAATCACAAGTGGTTTTGATATGGTAATCTGGGGAAATATCCCGAACGGTTCCGGACTTTCCTCTTCTGCTTCCCTTGAAGTTCTCACTGGTGTGATCCTGACAGACCTGTTCGAGATCAAAGATCTTTCCATGACAGATCTTGCACTGATCGGCCAGTATTCAGAGAATAACTTCAATGGATGCAACTGTGGTATCACGGATCAGTTTGCTGTTGCCATGGGTAAAAAAAGACCACGCAATTTTCCTTGACACAAGTGATTTAAGCTACGAATATGCACCTTGCGTTCTTGATGGTGCCAAGATTGTGATCACAAACAGTAAAGTAAAGCATAGTCTTGTTGATTCTGCTTATAACGACAGAAGAAACGAATGTGCTGCTGCACTGAAAGCACTTCAGAGCGAACTTGACATTCAGGCACTTGGCGATCTTACTCCTGAAGAATTCGAGGCACACAAATCCTTGATCAAAGATGAGATCCAGTTACAGCGTGCAAAACATGCTGTATACGAAAACCAGCGTACAATCGATGCTGTTACAGCACTGAAAGCCGGAGACATTGAAAGCTTCGGAAAATTAATGAATCAGTCTCACATTTCACTTCGTGATGATTATGATGTATCCTGTGAAGAGATTGATATCCTTGTAGACCTTGCATGGAAGATTCCTGGTGTTCTCGGTTCCCGTATCACAGGCGGCGGATTTGGCGGTTGCACAGTCAGCATCGTAAAAGATGAATCCGTAGATACATTTATCGAAACAATCGGAAAAACATATCTTGAAAAAGTAGGACATGAAGCTGAGTTCTACACAGTAGATATCGGAGACGGTGCTTCTCGTCTCGACTAATACTCATCTCTGCTAAGATCAGATGTGAAATAATGTATATTTTGTTATAGGAATGCCATTGGCATTCCTTAATTTAAGGAGGTTCTTGACATATGCTTTATGATGCGATCAAAAAATTAGTACAATACGGAATCAATACCGGAATCACTCCGGAATCCGAAAGAATTTATACAACGAATCTTCTTCTGGATCTGTTCCACGAAGATAACTATGAAGATGTTGACTGTGATCTGAACAATCTTGTTCTGGAAGACATTCTTGCAGAACTTTTAGATATCGCCGCAGAACGCGGAATCATTGAAAACAGCATCGGCTACCGTGATTTATTTGATACAAAACTGATGAATACTCTGATGCCACGCCCAGCTCAGGTCCAGCAGACTTCTGGGAAAAATACAAAGTTTCTCCGGAGACAGCTACTGATTATTATTACAAATTAAGCCAGGACAGTGATTATATCCGCAGATACCGCATTGCCAAGGATCGCAAATGGACGGTTGACACAAAATACGGTACTCTTGACATTACAATCAATCTTTCCAAACCAGAGAAAGATCCAAAAGCGATTGCAGCAGCGGGAAAAGCGAAATCCTCTTCCTATCCAAAATGTCAACTTTGCGTAGAAAATGAAGGTTATGCAGGACGCTCGATCACCGGCCCGTGAGAACCACAGAATCATCCCGATCACAATTCAGGATAACCCTTGGGGATTCCAGTACTCCCCTTATGTATACTATAACGAACACTGCATCGTATTCAACGGACAGCATATTCCAATGAAGATCGATCGGTAATGCATTTGAAAAGCTCTTTGATTTCATCAAGCTTTTCCCACACTACTTCCTGGGATCCAATGCAGACCTTCCGATCGTTGGCGGTTCTATCTTAAGCCACGATCATTCCAGGGTGGAAATTATACTTTCGCAATGGCGAAAGCTCCGATCATTGAACACTTCACTGTGAAAGGTTACGAAGATGTAACTGCCGGTATCGTAAAATGGCCTCTGTCTGTTATCCGTCTTCAGAGCAAAGAAGTAAAACCTCTGATTGATCTGGCTGAACACATTTTAAATGCATGGAGATCTTATACAGATGAAGATGCTTTCATCTTCGCTGAGACAGACGGTACACCGCACAACACGATCACACCGATTGCAAGAAAGCGTGGAGATCTCTACGAACTCGACCTGACATTGAGAAATAATATCACAACAGAAGAACACCCGCTTGGTGTCTACCATCCACATGCTAAACTGCACCATATTAAGAAAGAAAACATCGGTCTTATCGAAGTAATGGGACTTGCTGTTCTCCCTGCAAGATTAAAAGGAGAGATGGAACTTCTGAAAGATTACATCCTGACAGAAAAAGATATCCGCAGCAATGAACAGATTGCAAAACACGCTGACTGGTAGATGAATTCCTTCCAAATTACACATCCATCACAGAGGAGAATGTTGAAGAGATCCTTCAGCAGGAAGTCGGAAAAGTATTCTGCGAAGTACTCGAAGATGCTGGAGTTTATAAGTGTGATGAAAAAGGACTGGAGGCATTCCATCGTTTTATAGGGGTGTTGTAATTTGTTGAACTTGGATTCATTATCACTCAAATAAGTACTTTTGATAAAAACAGACGTGAGGGAGTCACTGTATTGCATCGGACACCGGCCCGCTTTACCTCATCCCTTTGACAATCTGTAACGAAAAAGCCAGAGCACTCACCGTGTGTGATTCGTGTTTGGCTTTTTCTAACAGATTCTGCAAAGTGTATTCGGAACGCTCCTGCCTTAAATGTGTCCTCAACAATACAGTGGCTCCCTCACTCAGCTTTTCAAATGAGTAAGTGCTATTCCAAATGAAATGAATCCAGAAAACAAAATACAAACTTAGTACGTGCGTAAAAAGGGGACGATTATCTTAGTCGATAAAACATCCGTTTACGTTTACCTACAGATTCTGTAATTTGTTTTCTGGATTTGTCTGATTGGAATTAAATATCCCGTTTGGAATATGTAAGCAAGGACAGTCCTGCTGTTGCCACGAGCACATGTAAGGCAGGAACGTTCCGAATACACTTTGTTCAGTATGTTAATAAGAGCCAGAACAGGCACCACACACGGTAACTGTTCTGCTCTTATGTTACATACTTTCAAAGGGATGAGGTAAAGCGGGCCGGTACTCGTGGTAATAGCAGGGCTGGCCTTGCGACACCATTCTATAGGCTGTTTAATACCAATTAATACAGCTTCGCACTGATCAGTTTTGGTCTGAATCCAGCCTATCAAGTGCATCCAGAATCTTCTTCTTATGATCTGTTCCGAATGCTTCCATTGTGATACGAAGTTCTACGGCTGCGTTTCTGTTTGTGCTTACAAACTGATTATGTTCCAGTTTAATGATGTTACCCTGTACATCTGCGACTGTCTGTGCCACACGTGCAAGTTCACCCGGCTTATCCGGAAGAAGTACGGATACAGAGAAGATACGGTCTCTCTGGATCAATCCGTGCTGGACGATCGAGGACATTGTGATAACATCCATATTTCCACCACTTAATACACAGACTACTTTCTTTCCTTTGATGTCCATCTGCTTTAATGCAGCTACGGAAAGAAGACCTGAATTCTCTACGATCATTTTGTGGTTTTCTACCATATCAAGGAATGCACCAATCAGCTCATCATCATCTACGAGAAGAATATCATCTACATTCTCTTTCACATAAGGAACAACTTATCTCCAACTTCTTTTACAGCTGTTCCGTCTGCGATTGTATTTGCAGATGGAAGTTCTACAGGCTCTCCTGCTTTCAGGGCTGCTGTCATACTGGCCGCTTCTGACGGCTCTACACCGATTACTTTGATCTTTGGATTCAGCATCTTGGCAAGTGTAGAAACACCTGTGATCAGTCCGCCTCCACCGATTGGTGCAAGGATATAATCTACAGTCGGGAGTTCCTGAACGATCTCCATTGCGATTGTTCCCTGACCTGTAGCAACATCAAGGTCATTAAACGGATGAACGAATGTATATCCGTTCTCTTCTGCAAGTTTACATGCATATGCGTAAGCATCATCATAAACATCACCATGAAGTACTACGTCTGCTCCAAAGCTTTTTGTACGGTTTACTTTGATCAGCGGTGTAACTGTAGGCATAACAATCGTAGCTTTGCATCCAAACTGTTTTGCTGCAAATGCAACGCCCTGTGCATGATTTCCTGCTGACGCTGTGATCAGTCCACGGCTTCTTTCTTCGTCTGTCAGTGTGCTGATCTTGTAATATGCACCACGGATCTTATAAGCTCCTGTGTGCTGCATATTTTCCGGTTTTAAATAAACCTTTGCTCCTGTCTGTGCACTTAAGTATTCACTGTAAATGAGTTTTGTAGGATTTGTTACCTTTTTTACCAGTTCGCTAGCTTCTTCAAATTTCTCTAATGTCATCATGGTCTTTCTTCCTCTCTGTAAAATAACGCGTTTACGAACTCCTCTGAATCAAATTTCTGCAAGTCATCAATTGTTTCTCCTACACCGATATATTTTACCGGGATACCAAGTTCAGACTGGATTGCTACTGCAATTCCTCCTTTGGCTGTTCCATCCATCTTTGTCAGAACAATTCCTGTTATATCTGTTACTTCATTGAATTCCTTTGCCTGGGCAAGTGCATTCTGTCCTGTCGTTGCATCCAACACAACCAGTGTCTCACGGAACGCATCCGGATACTCTCTGTCGATCACACGATTGATCTTCTTAAGCTCTTCCATCAGGTTCTTCTTATTATGAAGTCTTCCGGCTGTATCGCACAGAAGTACATCTGCCTTTCTCGCTTTCGCAGCAGCAACCGCATCATATACAACTGATGCCGGATCTGCACCTTCCTGACCGCCGATCATCTCAACACCGGCACGGTTGGACCATTCTTTTAACTGCTCTCCTGCTGCCGCACGGAATGTGTCCGCTGCCGCAAGGATCACTTTCTTATTCTGTGCTTTCAGCTTTCCTGCAAGTTTACCGATCGTTGTTGTTTTTACCAACACCATTTACTCCGATCACGAAAACCACACTCTGACGATTCTCAAACTCATATGCTGTCTCTCCGACATCCATCTGTTCACGAATACTGTCGATCACAAGCTGTCTGCATTCAATCGGTTCCTTGATATGCTGCTCTTTTACTTTAACCTTTAAATCTTCAATGATGTCCATTGTTGCTCTGACACCAAGATCTCCCATGATCAGAGTTTCTTCCAGTTCTTCATAAAAGTCATCATCAATCTTGGAAAATCCATGAAAAATACTGTCCATACCGGACACAATATTATCTCTTGTCTTTGTCAGACCGGATACAAGTCGTTTAAAAAATCCCTTTTTTTCTTCTCCCATTTTCAAGCCTCCTGTTCTCTTAATACCCTGTTTACAATAAAAACAGGTTTATTTTTCCAGATCATCTTCCAACAGATCCACAGAAACAAGTGTGGATATACCTTTTTCCTGCATGGTGATTCCATACAACCGGTCTGCTGCTGCCATTGTACCACGTCTGTGGGTAATGACAATGAACTGTGTATATTTTGTCAGCTTATGTAAATATTTCGCATAACGATCTACATTGTTATCATCCAGTGCCGCTTCAATCTCATCAAGGAGACAGAACGGAGATGGCTTCAGATTCTGGATTGCAAATAGTAATGCGATTGCAGTCAGCGCCTTCTCTCCACCTGAAAGCTACATCATC
>ENA-OQCP01000925-OQCP01000925.1-human-gut-metagenome-genome-assembly--contig:-NODE-925-length-12162-cov-1.646365_pt1 | contig 12162 bp, 17 predicted proteins | sample MGYA00242760_ERZ504583 | MGnify/ENA primary metagenome ERZ504583 (study PRJEB26092, sample SAMD00036308) | human gut metagenome | host: Homo sapiens | study: EMG produced TPA metagenomics assembly of...
GATCTGGACAGTCTGTGAACCTCTGATGATCTTGATCACTTCATCGATGTTATCTAATGCGATCAGTAATCCCTGTAAGATATGCGCACGTTCTTCGGCTTTATTTAACTCATACTGTGTACGGCGTGTCACAACTTCTTCCTGATGTCTCAGATAGTAGTTGAGCATCTCCATCAGGTTCATGACCTTCGGCTCGTTGCCGACCAGTGCCAGCATGATCACACCGAATGTGTCCTGAAGCTGTGTATGTTTGTATAACTGGTTCAGGATAACATTTGCATTTGCATCTCTCCTGAGTTCAATGACTACGCGCATTCCTTCACGGCTTGACTGGTCACTTAAGTCTGTGATGCCGTCGATCTTCTTATCACGTACCAGTCTGCGATTTTCTCGATCAGTCTTGCTTTATTCACCATGTAAGGAAGCTCACTTACGATGATGCGGCTCTTGCCATTCGGCATCGCCTCGATATCTGTCACCGCACGCACACGGATCTTGCCGCGTCCGGTTCTGTATGCCTCTTCAATTCCTCTGGTTCCAAGTATCATACCTCCGGTCGGGAAGTCCGGTCCTTTGATGATCTTTAAGATCTCTTCGATCGTTGTCTCTTCTTTATCCTCGATCTGGTCATCGATGATCTGTACAACCGCATTGATCACTTCACGCAGGTTGTGCGGCGGGATATTGGTCGCCATACCTACAGCGATACCGGAAGTACCGTTGACCAGAAGGTTCGGGAATCTTGCCGGCAGAACGGTAGGTTCTTTCTCCGTCTCGTCAAAGTTCGGAATAAAATCAACGGTATTTTTATTAATATCCGCCGTTAATTCCATGGAAATCTTACTCAGTCTTGCCTCTGTGTATCGCATGGCGGCAGCACCGTCACCGTCCACAGAACCAAAGTTACCATGTCCGTCTACCAGCGGATATCTGGTAGACCATTCCTGTGCCATATTAACCAATGCGCCATAGATCGAACTGTCACCGTGCGGGTGATATTTACCCATCGTATCACCTACGATACGTGCACACTTTCTGTGCGGCTTGTCGGGACCGTTATTCAGTTCGATCATAGAGTACAGAATTCTTCTCTGTACCGGTTTCAAACCATCTCTTACATCCGGCAGTGCACGGGACGCAATAACACTCATCGCGTAGTCGATATAAGAGGTTTCCATTGTCTGTTTCAGATCCACTTCGTGGACTTTGTCAAATATATTGTCTTCCATCAATCTCTCAGAGATGTAAGTATCTCTGTTCCTCCTTTCTTCTACACGCTGTTATTATACATCCAGGTTCTTGACATATTTTGCATTTTCAACGATGAACTCACGTCTCGGTTCAACTTTGTCACCCATCAGGGTGGTGAATGTAAGGTCCAGTTCACTCGTTGTCTCATCGTCCATCGTTACACGTAAGAGGATACGGTGCTGTGGATCCATAGTGGTATCCCAGAGCTGCTCGGCATCCATCTCTCCCAGACCTTTGTAACGCTGGATCTTATTATTCCCGTCACGTCCGACTTCTTCGATGATCTTGCTTAATTCTTCGTCACTGTATGCATACCAGACCTTCTTGTTCTTCTCAAGCTTGTAGAGCGGCGGTTGTGCCAGATATACATATCCCTGCTTGATCAGTTCCGGCATGAAACGATAAATGAATGTCAGAAGCAGTGTACTGATATGTGCACCGTCCACGTCGCATCGGTCATGATGATGATCTTGTGATAACGCAGCTTGGAAATATCAAAATCCTCATGGATTCCGGTACCAAATGCTGTGATCATCGCCTTGATCTCGGCATTGCCGTAGATCTTATCCAGTCTTGCCTTCTCTACATTCAGGATCTTACCACGAAGCGGAAGGATTGCCTGTGTCGCACGGTCACGTGCAGTCTTCGCAGAACCACCGGCGGAATCTCCCTCTACGATGTAGATCTCACAATTCTCCGGATTCTTGTCAGAACAGTCTGCAAGCTTTCCCGGAAGTGCCATGTTATCAAGTGCTGATTTTCTACGTGTCAGGTCTCTTGCCTTTCTTGCGGCTTCTCTCGCACGCTGGGACATCACAGATTTCTCCACAATGATCTTACCAACGGCCGGATTCTGCTCAAGGAAGATCTCGAGCTGCCTGCTGACCACATTATCAACCGCACCTCTCGCCTCACTGTTACCAAGTTTCTGCTTGGTCTGTCCCTCGAACTGCGGGTCTTCGATCTTGACACTGATGATTGCTGTCAGACCTTCACGGATATCTTCACCGCTTAAGTTCGGCTCATTTTCACGCAGAAGCTTATTCTTTCTTGCATAGTCATTAAATGTCTTTGTGATCGCATTACGGAATCCGACAACGTGTGTTCCGCCTTCCGGGGTCGTAATGTTATTGACAAATCCATACGTATTATCGCTGTAAGAATCGTTGTGCTGCATAGCCACTTCCACAGACACATTATTGACCATGCCTTCACAGTAAATGATCTGCTCATAAAGTGGTGTCGCACTCCGGTTCAGGTAAGAAACGAATTCTTTGATCCCTCCCTCGTAGTGGAATGTTCTTTCTTTTGGTTCTTCCTCACGGTCATCCCTGAGCACGATCTTCAGACCTTTTGTCAGGAAGGCCATCTCACGGAATCTCTGTTTCAGGACATTAAAATCAAAGATCGTTGTCTCGAAAATGGTATCGTCCGGCAGGAATGTGACTTTTGTACCTGATTTTCCTTCTTCACATTCTCCGATCACTGCCAGTTTTTCCATAACTTTTCCGCGTTCATAACGCTGCTGGTAGATCTTTCCATCATGGAAGATCTCTACTTCCAGCCAGTTGGAGAGCGCATTTACAACAGATGCTCCAACACCGTGAAGTCCTCCGGATACCTTGTATCCTCCACCGCCGAACTTTCCTCCCGCATGCAGTACGGTAAATACGACTTCTACCGCAGGAAGCCCTGCTTTGTGGTTGATACCAACCGGAATTCCACGTCCATTATCGATAACGGTCACCGAATTGTCTTTATTGATTGTTACATAAATCGTATCACAGAAGCCTGCCAGAGCTTCATCTACGGCATTATCGACAATCTCGTATACAAGGTGATGCAAACCTCTGGAAGATGTACTTCCAATGTACATACCAGGACGTTTGCGGACTGCCTCAAGACCTTCCAATATCTGAATTTCATCTGCGCCGTATTCATGCTGTACTTTTTCTGTACCCATTCTCAGTCCTCCTAGTTTTCTTTCGTCACCTGTCCATTTTGGACATGGAACACTTTGTTTATTGAAAAGCGGTGATTTACAAAATCCTCAACTCCTGTACAGGTGATCAGGGTCTGTATATCATGTATGCTGTCTAACAGATAGTTTTGCCTGTGTTTATCAAGTTCAGACAATACATCGTCAAGTAAAAGTATCGGTGTGTCATGCGTTGCCAGCCTGACCAGCTCAATCTCCGATAACTTCAAAGACAGGGCAGCCGTTCTCTGCTGTCCCTGGGAGCCATATCTGCGGATATCCATATCGCCGGTCAGAAATCCGATGTCATCTCTGTGTGGTCCCACCGTTGTGCTCTTCATTCTGAGATCTCTGTCACGATACCGTTTCAGTGCCTGTTCAAACGGCAGATCCCCCGTACTTGGCTCATATATGATCTGCAGGCTTTCTTTGCCGCCGGTCAGCTTCTGATGGATCTTCGCAATGATCTCATTGATCTGTGCGACAAATTCTTTCCTTCTGGCGATCAGCCTCTCCCCATATTGTACCATCTGCATCTCCCATATTTCCAGTGTATCTGAAAGTTCTTTCTTACCGCCGAAACTTAACTCTTTCAGCAGACGGTTCGCTGGTTCACGATACGGTTATAGTTCGACAGGTTATTCAGGTACACCTTATCGAGCTGCGAAAGTTCCAGATCGATAAATCTACGTCTCTCTGCAGGTCCGTTCTTGATGATATTGAGGTCTTCCGGCGAGAAGAATACAAGATTTACGATCCCGAAAAGTTCACTTGCTTTCCGGATCGGCATCTTGTTTATCGCAATCCTTTCGGGCTGTTCTTCTTCAGGTGCATGTCAATCTGATAACTGATACCATTCTTCTCCACCACAGTCTCAATGTGGGATTCATCCTCACCGAACCGTATCATGTCCCTGTCTTTCGACCCGCGGTGGGATTTGGTCGTTCCGGACAGATACACCGCCTCCAGAATATTCGTCTTCCCCTGCGCATTGTTCCCGTAAAAAATATTCGTAGAACCGTCAAACTCCACATTCAGAAGATCATAATTTCTAAAATTCTTTAATTTCAGGGAATTAACCTTCAATTCTGATCTCTTCTCCGTCAAATAATACGATATCGCCGCCATATAACTTACGTCCGCGGCGTGTATCTGTCTCGCCATTTACCATGACCAGACCTTCCTGTATCACTTCTTTTGCTTCTACTCCGGATTCCACCATTCCCGCAGCTTTTAAAGCCTGTCCAAGCTTGATATATTCACCTCGTAATATAATTGTCTCCATACGTCTTGTATCCTCTCCCGGATATGCATTTCTTTGTATTTTTATGCATATTTTTCTTCTTTTAGCCGTTGTTTTATTATACTCATTGCTATATACTTTTGCAAGCATTCCTGCATTTTATCTTGTTTTTTTATTTCGTACCCGAAAAGGCTCTCTTCAGGTCTTCCTGGACAGTCCTATGCTGCGGAGTTAAAGTTGACCGGAAGGATCAGGTAGACATAACTTTCCGCATCATCCTTGATAAAGCAAGGTGCTTTTGCATTCATCAGATAGATCGTCACTTCCTCATCATCGATAACACGGAGTGCATCGATCAGGAATTTCGGATTGAATCCGATCAGCAGATCTTTTCCTTCTTTCGTGATCATGATCTCTTCATTCATGGATCCGATCTGGGATTTGATTTTTAATTCCATCAATTCATCGCCGATGTTAATGATGATCGGTTTTTTATCCCCTTCTTTTACCAGAAGTGTTGCACGGTCGATACAGCTGAGCAGTTCTTTTTTGTTAATTCTTACTTTTGTCTCGTAATCACTGGATAACATCTGATCGATTCTGAAGTATTCACCTTCGATCAGGCGGGATACCACGATGGTATTATCAAATTCGAACACGATATGGTTCTTTGTATATGAAATCGATACCACATTCTCAGCTTCTCCCGAAAGGATCTACTGATCTCGATCAGGGTTTTTCCCGGTACAACCAGTTTTCTGTCCGCAACACTTTTCTTCAGCGGAACCTTACGGATGGAAATTCTGTGTCCGTCAAGCGAAACAACTTTCAGAATATTATCACTGATATCAAACAATTCACCGGTCATAAGCTTGTTGCTCTCGCTGTCAGAGATTGAGAAAATAGTCTGACGAATGACTTCTTTCAATGTGAATTGAGAGATTTCGATAGAATCTTCTTTTTTCGATAATCGGTAAGTAGGCAAATTCATCACCAGGTTTGCCGGCAATATCAAACTTGCTTTTCACAGGTGATCACGGTCTGAAGATTATCTAACGTTTCGATCGTTACTTCATTATCCGGAAGTTTTCGAACGATTTCTGAAAAAATCTTCGCATCGATTGCGATCATACCACGATCGATGATGTCTCCGGAGATCTCTGTCATGATACCAAGTTCCATATCATTAGCTGTTAATTTGATAATATCTGTTGTTGCATCGATTAAGATACATTCAAGGATTGGCATTGTTGTTTTAGAAGGAACTGCTTTGGAAACAATACTGACACCTTTGACCAGATTCGATTTACTGCAGGTAATTTTCATGTGTGTATAACTCCTTTCGCACGTGTGTAATGGATAAATTAAATAAAATAGTTTCCGCCTCAGCCGTCTTAGGGGATGTGGAAAAGAGGAAAAAGTGCCTCCAGCCACTGTTTGCAAGGAAAATCGGCTTTGAAAACTCTGTGGAATCTGACTGGATTATGTGTGGAACTGTTGTTGAAAACTTTTTCGTTTCTAAAGACAGTTGCAGAAATCCTGTGGTTTTCCCAAGGCTATCCCATAGTTATCCACATATGATAATTAGATTTTCCACATAGTTATTCACAGCTGAAAACAGCAAAATAAGGCTAAGCCGGTTGATCTTCTTCTTTATGATATTAATAGTGTTAGAAAGAGTCTCGTCCGCCTGTAATTCGTTCTCGATTTTTTCGATTCCATGTTTGATGGTAGAATGATCTTTTCCCCCAAGGATGACACCGACTGCTTTTAATGAAGTTTCTGTCATATTACGGATCAGATACATGGCAATCTGGCGCGGAAAAACGATCTCGGCGTTACGTTTGCCGCCTTTGAGGTCGGCAATAGACACACCAAAATGATCGGAAACGATATCCAGGATCAGTTCCGGTGTAACTTCTCTCTTATTATCCGAAGAAATGATGTCTTTTAATGCTTCTGCTGCGAGCGCAATATCGATGGATTCGTTATTGTTCAGCTTATAAAGTGCGATCAGCTTATTAAGAGAGCCTTCAAGTTCTCGGATATTTGTCTTAACGTTCGTTGCGATATACTCAAGTACATCATTCGGAATGTTATATTTTTCCAAATGATCCAGTTCGATCTTCTTCTGAAGAATCGCCATACGGGTTTCATAGTTAGGTGATGAAATATCAGCGATCAGACCCCACTCAAAGCGCGTACGAAGTCTGGCCTCCAAAGTCTCAATATCTTTCGGCGGCTTATCAGACGATATGATGATCTGCTTTCCGGAAGTATGCAGATGGTTAAATGTATGGAAGAACTCTTCCTGTGTACTTTCTTTTCCTATAATGAACTGGATATCATCAATCAAAAGTACATCATTATTACGGTATTTATCGCGGAATTTTGACATTGCGGATTCGTTTCCGGCGGTTTTACCGTTCTTCAGAGCTTCGATCAGCTCATTTGTAAATGTCTCACTGGTTACATAGAGTACTTTTTTCTTTGGATTCTTGTCCAGAATAAAATGCGCGATCGAGTGCATCAAATGGGTCTTTCCAAGTCCAACACCTCCATATAAGAAGAGAGGATTGTATACTTCTCCCGGAGATTCGGCAACAGCAAGGGAAGCTGCGTGGGCGAAATTATTATTCCCGCCGACAACGAAGGTATCAAATGTATACTTCGGATTCAGCCCGGCTTTCTCCGCAGCACTTTTGCTTTTTTTCTTCTGATTCGCTTCAATGGCCATATTCTGGATCTCATTCAGTCTGTCATCATCTTCCGAAATGAAGACAACGTCATATTCAGTTCCGGTAGTCTCCGCAATGCATACCTTTAATGGAAGCTGATATTTTTTTTTCTATATATTCTACACTCGCATTCATATTTACTAATATAAATACGGTATTGTCTACAACATCGTAGACCTTCAACGGTTGTATCCATGTATTGAATGATACATTGGATAACTCGTGTTCTACCCTGAGATGTTCGATAATTTCAGGCCATTTTTCCTTCACTGTATTCATCATATTTACTCCTAATCTGTCTGATTCGCGGATTTTCACCTATAAACCCACTCTTCTACATTGTACATCAAAAAGTTGCTTTAGGCAATCTTAATCGTGCACTTTGATGCATGTGAGAAACTGTGGAAAACTCAATCCCAATTATCAACATAGTAAAAATGCGTATGTAAAGGGGAAAAAACTAAAAAAATATATGATTTCCACACGTTATCCACAGAAATCCACAAAGTTTTCCACAAAATGTGGATAAATATATTTTAAAAATTTGCGGAATTGCTTGACGTAGAGCGGTTTTTTTAATATAATCAAGGCTGATGTCTTATGAAAATTAGGGAGAACATCCCTTGGAATAAAATAAGGAGGTGGATATCCATGAAGATGACATTCCAGCCAAAAAAGAGAACAGAGAGCTAAAGTACATGGCTTCAGATCTAGAATGAGCACAGCAGGTGGAAGAAAAGTACTTGCTGCAAGAAGAGCAAAAGGAAGAAAGAAATTATCAGCGTAGGCCGCATATATGTGGCCTTTTCTTCTACTCAGAATAATTAGGAGAATCACACAATGAAGTATTCCGAATCACTGAAAAAGAACAAAGATTTCCAATATATATATAGAAAGGGACATCTTATGCCAACAAATATCTGGTTATGTATGTACTGGAGAACGGGACAGGTCAGAATCGATTAGGAATATCTGTAAGTAAAAAAGTAGGAAACAGTATAGTACGGCACAGATTAACGAGGTTAATCCGCGAAAGCTATAGATTACAAGAAGAACGGTTCAGATGTGGATTGGATATTATTGTTATAGCAAGAATAGGCGCCAAAGGAAAAGGTTATAAAGAGATTGTCGGCGCAATGCTCCATCTGGCCCATCTTCATAAGATTATAGATGAGGGGTAACGTATTATGAAGAAGATTCTGCTCACTGGTATCAGATTTTATCAGAGATATCTGTCTCCGATAAAGGGCGGTTCCACCTGTAAGTTTTATCCGACCTGTTCTCAGTATGCGAAAGAAGCAATTGAGAAATACGGCGCGTTAAAAGGGGGACGGCTGGCAGTGTGGAGAATTCTGCGCTGTAATCCGTTTACCAGAGGAGGGTACGACCCTGTTCCTTAAAAAGATTACAACTACATATGGAGGAAAAAATTATGGTACCAAGTTTACTGACTGCCGCTAACTGGCCGATCGTCGGACAGCTTTGCTGGATTCTGGGTAAGGTAATGAACTTTATCTATAATTTCCTGGACAACTGTCTGCCAAGCGATAATGGACTGGTAGGTCTGTCAATCATTCTGTATACGATTTTTGTGTATACGTTATTACTTCCACTTACAGTACAGCAGCAGAGAACATCGAAGATGTCATCTGTTATGAATCCGGAGATTCAGGCTATACAGAAGAAGTATAAGAATAAAAAAGACCAGGCATCAATGATGAAACAGCAGGAAGAGATTCAGCAGGTGTATGACAAATATGGTACATCGATGTCAGCAGGATGTCTTCCGTTACTGATTCAGATGCCGCTGTTGTTTGCTTTGTACCCGGTTATCTATAATATCCAGAAATATGTTCCGGAGATCAAGACAGCTCCAAAAGCAGTAAATGTATTCCTGACCTTCCTGACCTGACCATCTCACCTATGCAGATGATCAAGAACAGCGGGGACTATGGATTTGCACCGGTTGTTATTATTATTACTGCAATCTTGCTTCCGGTATTATCTGGTCTGACACAGTACGGAAGTATCAAGCTTTCACAGGCTATTTCCGGACAGCAGCTTGATAAAGATAACCCGATGGCATCTACGATGAACACGATGAATGTGACAATGCCGCTGTTCTCGGTATTTATGGTATTTTCACTTCCGACAGGTATCGGTCTGTACTGGATCGTCAGTGCGGTAGTACGTTGCGTTCAGCAGATATTTATCAATAAGCATTTAAGCAAGATGTCTGTAGATGAGATCCTGGAGAAAAACAAGGAAAAGGCTGAGGAAAAACGTGTAAAACGTGGCGAGAAGAATGAACGAATCGCAGCAATGGCTCAGACGAATACCAAGAATATGAACAACCAGGCATCCATGAAAAAGCAGAGCACATCTAACTTAAGTGAAAAAAGAAAGAGAAGCCAGAGTGGAAAAAGCGCACCAGAAAGCAGACAATGCGAAGAAAGGAAGTCTCGCATCAAAGGCAAATATGGTGAAGAAATTTAACGAAAATGATTAGGGGGCGGCTGTAATGGAGGATTACATTACCTTATCAGCAAAGACACTGGACGATGCGATTACAGAGGCACTGGTTCAGTTAGGCGTAACAAGTGATCGTTTAGATATATTGTTGTTGAAAAAGGAAGCGAAGGTTTCCTTGGAATCGGAAGAAAGCAGGCTGTGATCAAGGCCCGCAGAAAACAGGAAGAAAAACCGGTTGAAGAAGTTGTAAAAGAAGAGCCGAAAGTGGAAGAACCGGTAAAAGAATATTCACACGCCAGAAAACCGGCGAGAGAAGAGAAGCCGGAAGTAAAATCTGCTCCAAAGAAAGAAGCAGAACTTGCAAAGGTGGAACCACAGACGATCGAGACATGTGAGAAATTCATCTATGATGTGATGAATGCAATGGGCATGGAGGATGTAAAAGTTACATCTGCTGTAGATGAAGAAGGTGCACTTTCTATCAATATGGAAGGAAGCAATATGGGTATTCTGATCGGAAAACGAGGACAGACACTTGATTCTCTGCAGTATCTTACAAATCGTGTTGCCAATAAGATGCAGGATGGATATGTAAGAGTGAAACTTGACACAGAGGATTACAGAAGAAGAAGAAAAGAAACACTGGAAAATCTTGCAAAGAATATCGCAAGTAAAGTTAAGAGAACAAGAAAGACAGTTTCTCTTGAGCCGATGAATCCATACGAGAGAAGAATCATTCACTCTGCGCTGCAGTCTGACCCGGCAGTATCCACACACAGTGAAGGTGAAGAGCCTTACAGAAGAGTTGTGGTAACACTGGTAAGAAACAGAAATAACCGATAATTAAGAGACAGGGGTCTTTAAAGCGGCCCTTGTCTTTTTTGATACCAAAGTATGGAGGAAATATGGAACAATTATATAATTCCACAATTGCCGCAATATCTACGGCAATGAGTAATTCCGGGATCGGAATTGTACGAATGAGTGGTCCGGAAGCATTTCAGATCGCAGACCGGGTGTATAAAGGGAAAAAAGAGAAGAAGTTATGTGAACAGCAATCACATACGATCCATTATGGGTATATGGTTGATGGAGATCAGGTGATCGACGAAGTACTGGTCATGCTGATGCGCGGGCCGCACAGCTACACCGGTGAAGATACGGTGGAGATCAACTGTCACGGCGGAGTCTATGTGGTAAAGCGTATTCTGGAGCTTCTGATCAAAAACGGTGCGCGCCCGGCAGAGCCGGGAGAGTACACCAAGAGAGCATTTTTAAATGGCAGACTGGATCTTTCACAGGCAGAGGCTGTCGGGGATCTGATCGCATCGCAGAACGAATATGCTTTACAGAGTTCGGTGAGTCAGCTTAAGGGAAATATCAAAGATAAGATCAGTGAAATGCGTGAAAAGATCCTGTATCACACTGCATTTATCGAGACCGCACTGGATGACCCGGAGCATATCAGCGTTGATGGATACGGGGAAACACTAAAAAAAGTGGTTGATGAGATCATAGAAGCAATGAAAAGATTGCTAGATAGCTGTGATGATGGTAGGATTATAAAAGAGGGCGTACGCACAGTCATCCTCGGAAAACCGAATGCGGGGAAATCATCCTTGTTAAATGTACTTCTCGGTGAAGACCGGGCAATCGTTACAGATATTGCAGGTACAACCAGAGATGTATTGGAAGAACACCTGAATCTGAAGGGAATTTCTTTAAATATCATGGATACTGCCGGCATCCGTGATACGGAAGATGTGGTAGAAAAGATCGGTGTTGACCGTGCAAAAGAATATGCAGACAAGGCAGACTGATTCTGTATGTGATCGATGCATCCAGACCGCTGGATGAAAATGATGCAGAGATCCTGCATCTGATCAAAGGGAAACGTGCGATCATCCTGCTGAACAAATCCGATCTGGATATGCAGGTGAAAAAAGATCAGGAAGAGCTGCCGGAGGAATTCCCGGTGATCGAGATCTCCGCAAAGAATGTGGAGGGGATCGGAGAACTGGAAGATACGTTAAAGGAGATGTTCTTCCAGGGAGAACTGACATTTAATGATGAAATCTATATTACGAATGTGAGACAGAAAACAGCACTTCAGGATGCATATGCCGCACTTGAACGTGTGAATGACAGCATTGCCGCAGATATGCCGGAGGATTTCTATTCGATTGATCTTATGGATGCATATGAAGCTCTCGGCAATATCACCGGCGAAACGATAGGAGAAGATTTGGTTAATGAGATATTCAGCAAATTCTGTATGGGGAAAATAAAGATAAATATGATGTTGTCGTCATCGGTGCCGGACACGCAGGATGCGAGGCGGCACTGGCAACGGCGAGACTTGGATTTCAGACACTGGTATTTACCGTAAGTGTGGGACAGCATTGCGATGATGCCGTGTAATCCGAATATCGGAGGAAGTTCCAAAGGCCATCTGGTAAGAGAACGTGGATGCCTTGGCG
>ENA-OQCP01000926-OQCP01000926.1-human-gut-metagenome-genome-assembly--contig:-NODE-926-length-12141-cov-2.131929_pt1 | contig 12141 bp, 14 predicted proteins | sample MGYA00242760_ERZ504583 | MGnify/ENA primary metagenome ERZ504583 (study PRJEB26092, sample SAMD00036308) | human gut metagenome | host: Homo sapiens | study: EMG produced TPA metagenomics assembly of...
CTGTGACCTTCGCTCACAAAAAACACCTCGCGGAATATTACCAGTAAACAGTAATTTTCCTGTTCTGCATCCCACAACCATACTCTCCACACATTTTATGTTTTCCTACCAGCTGGATGCACCAGCCTGGGGGAGAGGATATCGGTCCGGCAGGGACTCCGTCGGGGGATACTACTAGGGCTCCGTGAGACGGCTAAAAGCATTGCGGCAGGGTCAGAACTCGCCGTTGGCTCAGACAGCTGTCCCTGCCGCAATAACGCCGACTCCCGCAGCCCAAGTAGTTATCACCCCTCCTCCGCAGCAGCCCAAACCGATATCCTCTCCCCCAGGCTGGTGCATCCAGCTGGTAGGAAAAACATAAAATGTGTGGAGAGTATGGTTGTGGGATGCAGAACAGGAAAATTACTGTTTACTGGTAATATTCCGCGAGGTGTTTTTTGTGAGCGAAGGTCACAGAAAACCCGAGCCATACTGCGCGAATTTATGTGATTAGCATAAATTCTGTGCATTGCGAAGCGTGTTACTGAGAATGGAGTGAACAGTAATTCATGAAATATATGCTCTGTATTTTTTATATATTGTTTGCCTAAGGGATAAAAGCATGGTATTATCATATGAGCGGAAATTGAGAAGACATAAAGAAAGAATATGAAAAAATGTGACGGGAAAGGAAGAATTATGGAGAAACATAAACATGAGAGGAGTACATTTTCCGGGAAGATTGGATTTGTACTGTCTGCAGCTGGTGCTTCGGTAGGGCTTGGGAATATATGGAGATTCCCTTATCTGGCGGCAAAGTACGGCGGTGGAATTTTTTTACTGATCTATATCATTTTGGCATTGACCTTTGGATATTCTATGATCGTGGCAGAGACAGCTCTGGGACGTATGACAAAGAAAAGTCCGGTAGGTGCGTTTGGAACTTTTGGTAAATCAAAGTGGCTGTCTTTGGGCGGTTGGATCAATGCGATCATACCGGTTCTGATCGTGCCGTATTATTCCGTGATCGGTGGCTGGGTAATTAAATACTTGGTGGAGTATGTAAAGGGAGGCAGTCAGATTCTTGCTGAAGACGGATATTTTTCTGCTTTTATAGCGGATGGATTTTCTACAGAAACCTGTTTCCTGTTTTTTACACTGCTTACGCTGGTGATCATTTATGCAGGTGTGCAGAATGGCGTGGAACGAGTTTCCAAATTAATGATGCCGATACTGGTATTCTTGTCTGTGGTCATTGTCATTTATTCGGTAACGAGGCCAGGAGCACTGGAAGGTGTGAAATATTTCTGATACCAAATATCAAAAACTTCTCCTGGATGACAGTGGTTGCGGCAATGGGACAGATGTTTTATTCTCTGTCGATCGCAATGGGTATTCTGGTAACTTTTGGTTCTTATATGAAAAAGGATGTATCTATTGAAGGGTCTACACAAAATGTAGAAATTTTTGACACAGCGATCGCAATGATGGCAGGTCTGATGATCATTCCGGCTGTGTTTGCATTCTCCGGTGGAAATCCGGATACGTTACAGGCGGGACCGGCACTGATGTTTATTACGATTCCGAAGGTATTCGCAAGCATGGGATTTGGAACTTTGGTTGGAATCCTGTTTTTTGTATTGGTTCTCTGTGCAGCCTTGACCAGTTCTATTGCACTGACTGAGAGTGCAGTATCTACTTTTCAGGATGAACTGAAATGGGGCGCAAGAAGGCAACAGTATTTGTCGGAATTATCATGGTTGTTCTCGGAAGTCTTTCTTCTCTTGGCTATGGTCCTCTGGCGTGTGTTAAGATCATTGGAATGCAGTTCCTTGATTTCTTTGATTTCCTGACGAACTCTGTCATGATGCCGATCGCAGCGATTGCTACCTGTCTTCTGATATCCAGAGTAGTTGGTACAAAGAAGATTGAAGAGGAAGTACTGCAGGAAGGTGGTACTTTCCGCAGAAAAAGAATCTTTAATTTTATGATCCAGTATCTTTGCCCAATCTTTGCGGCGATCATTCTTTTCAGTTCTGTGGCAAATGCATTTGGATGGATTTCCATGTAAAAGACATAGGAGACCAAGAAAATTCCAACTTTACAAGTCTATACACCTGTGTTAAAATAGCAGGTGCGCAGCCAGGCCAGGTGATCGCGGCTGGACAGACGAAAGGGTCCAGACGAGGAAAGTCCGGGCTTCACAGGGCAGGATGCCGGATAACGTCCGGTGGAGGTGACTCCCAGACCAGTGCAACAGAAATAAACCGCCCCGTTTTGCGGGGTAAGGGTGGAAAGGCAGTGTAAGAGACTACCGCCGCTGTGGTAACAGAGCGGGCACATGTAAACTCCATTCGAAGCAAGACCGAGAAGAAAGCCATACGGCGGCCCGTCGTGCTTTCAGGTAGGTCGCTGGAGCCTTCTGGCAACGGAAGGCCTAGATAGATGATCACCCAACGACATAACCCGGCTTATCGGTCTGACTGTGTATGATAATAAGCACATAATAAAAGCAACTGTATTTTGCAGATATGTTCTGTAAAATATCAGTTGCTTTTTTGTAAAAAACTTTTCTATGAAACACAGCGCCCGGTTCCCGCTTCGATATTCAGCCTTCGCAGGAGCCGGACGCGTCTGTTTGTCAATAATTCTCGCAGGAATCCTTGAATCCCTATTTATTCCGTTTACCTCTATATTTCTCCTCACAATATTTACACCGGTAAACTTCATTCTCTTCATCTGCAAGAACAAAAATCTGATCCAGCCCCTGCTCGATGGAAGTAATGCAGCGAGGATTCTTGCATTTGATCACGTTCACAACCTGCTTCGGCAGCTTCAGCTCTTTCTTTGCAACGATCTTTTCGTCCTTGATGATATTTACGGTAATATTATGATCGATAAAACCAAGGATATCCAGATCCAGATCCTCGATGGGGCATTCAACCTTGATGATATCCTTTTTTCCCATTTTCTGGCTGCGGGCATTTTTGATGATAGCAACCGTACAGTCCAGCTTATCCAGCTTCAGGTCATGATAAATCGTCATTGCCTTGCCGGCTTTGATATGATCCAGAACATAACCCTCACGAAGAGCACCTACGTTTAACATGGCAGTTCCACCTCCAGTAATGTAAGAATCAGGGCCATACGGACATACACACCATACTGGACCTGTTTGAAATAAGCGGCACGTGGATCAGAATCCACTTCAACAGAAATCTCGTTAACACGTGGGAGTGGGTGGAGGACATACATATCCTTCGGTGCAAGCTCCATTTTCTGTTTGTCCAGAACATAGAAATCTTTCATGCGGACATAATCCTCTTCGTTGAAGAAACGTTCCTTCTGAACACGGGTCATGTACAGGATATCCAGATCCGGAAGTGCATCCTCCAGACGTTCCTCCTCGACAAACTCGACATTGTTGCGTTTCAGAACATCCTCACGGATATAGCTTGGAATACGAAGCTCCTCCGGAGAGATCAGAACAAATTTCACATTTTCATAACGGACCAGAGCCTCGATCAGAGAGTGAACGGTACGGCCGAATTTCAGGTCACCACAGAGGCCGATGGTAATATTGTCAAGTCTGCCTTCAGGGAGCGGATAGTTAAAAGATCGGTTAATGTCTGGGTAGGATGCTGGTGGCCGCCATCACCGGCATTGATCACCGGAATGTTGGATGACATAGAAGCTACAAGCGGAGCACCCTCTTTCGGATGACGCATAGCACAGATATCTGCATAACAGGAAACAACACGAATAGTATCAGCAACACTTTCGCCTTTGGCAGCGGAACTGGAACCGGCTGAAGAGAAACCTAAAACCTTGCCGCCAAGATTCATCATGGCTGCTTCAAAACTTAAACGTGTACGTGTACTTGGTTCGTAAAACAATGTCGCAAGCCTTTTATCATCACAGGTATGCGCATACTTTTTGGATTTTTCCCGATGTCGTCGGCGAGATTCAGAAGCTTATCAAGCTCTTCAACCGAGAAATCCAATGGACTCATTAAATGTCTCATGTTGTACCTCCAATTATTTACTGGAAATAAGATTCCTTCCAGTTATCATATAATATAACTGTGAGATTTTCAAGAGACTTTCCGAGGATTTTGTCGAAGAAGCCATTCGAAAAAGAGACCGGTAAAAAACCACAGAGGAGCATAGTCCAGCCGGATCACTCCTTTATACTGAAGCGGAACATGAGAATAATCCCAGGGACAGATGTGAAGCTTCTGAAAAAAAGATCCGCTTAAAAATTCCACGAAAAAAATCCCGCAGCTGTAAATGATCCCCCGTACCATAACCGGAAAGCGGGCAAGCTTGTAGTAGCCGGACGGATCAGTGCTGCAAGTCCGTAAATAGGGAACATCAGAAGAGAGGTTTTGCCCATCATAGTAAAATGTCCGGTGACAAGAGAGTGCAGTCCTGTCCATAAGATCTCCAGACACCAGCCTGTAAAACCACATAGAAAAAATCCTTCTTTTGCATTTTAAAGCTCCTTCTCATCAGCAGAAATCCTGCGCTTTCCGGAAAATGTCAGTTTAACTGAATTAAGAAAGTCCCCTGCGGGGCTGCGAATATCCGCCTGGACTTTAAATATATTTAACGTGGAAAAGCGTCTTTAATAGCCTTCCCTGCCTTGAAAAAAATATACACGTGGGTTATAATGAACAAAATTATTACTGCAAAGTGAAAAAGCAGTAATGGATCATCAACACATGCGGAAGGAGAAAACAGACGATGAATTATGAAGAAAGTCGTGCCTACATCAGAGCTGCGGAATTGAAAAAGGGAATTGTTCTGGGACTGGAAAATATGAGAGAACTGATGAGGCGGCTTGGAGATCCCCAGGATGAACTGAAGTATGTTCATGTAGCGGGAACTAACGGAAAGGGTTCTGTGATCGCATATCTGTATTCCGCTTTATCAGGTGCAGGTTACCGGGTCGGAAGATATATTTCCCCGGCGGTCTATTCCTACAGAGAGAGGATGGAGGTTAACGGAGAACCTGTCAGCAGAGAGAAATTTGCAGCATATGTGACAAGGATCGCGGAGGTGATCGATGAGATCGTAAAAGAGGGAAAACCGCATCCGTCAGTATTTGAAATTGAAACTGCAGCCGCATTTCTTTATTTTCGGGATGAGAAATGCGATCTGGTATTAATGGAAGTTGGTATGGGCGGTGATCTGGATGCCACCAACATTATAAGTACTACAGTTCTTTCCATTCTGGTATCCATCAGTATGATCATACGGCATTTCTTGGAAATACCCTGGGCGAGATAGCAGAAAAAAAGGCCGGCATCATTAAACCGAACAGTCATATGGTAACTGTAAAGCAGCAGCCGGAGGCAGAGGCGGTCATACGAAGAATATGCGCAGAACAGAATGTGCCATACGAGGCGGCAGACCAGGACAGCGCAGAGGTACTGGAAGCATCCATAACCGGCCAGACCTTTCTTTATAAAGGAGAAAAATATACAATATCCCTGGCAGGTGCCTATCAGAAGGAAAATGCGGTGGCAGCGCTCCGGGCACTGGAAATCCTGAATGAACAAGGATATCCCACAACACTGGTCCAGAGACAGGATGGATTGAAACGTACCACCTGGCCGGGAAGATTTGCACTTCTCGGGACAGAACCGGATTTTGTGGTTGATGGAGCTCATAACCCTGCAGCGGCAGACATGCTGGCAGCATCCATTGAACGGTATTTTAAGGGGAAAAGGATCATCTACATCATGGGAATGTTCCGTGACAAGGATTACCGCAAGGTCATCCGGAAAACAGAAAAATACGCAGATACCATCCTGACGATTGCGGCACCGGATAACCCCAGGGCTCTGACCCCGCAGGAGCTGGCAGATGCGGTGCGGGAATTTCATTCTGATGTAAGGCCCTTTGACAACATCGAAGCCGCAGTAGCAGAGGCCTATCAGCTGGCAGGAAAAGAGGATGTGATCATTGCTTTTGGTTCCCTGGCGTTCCTGGGGGATCTTACAGAAATTATCAGGAAACATAACGGAGGAAACCAATGACGGATTTGGAAAGATACAGAGACGAGATCGATGAGATCGACAGTGAGATCGTACGTCTCTTTGAAAAACGAATGAAGGTGAGTGAGGAAGTCGCTGAATATAAAATAAAAACCGGTAAGCAGGTACTGGATCCGGCACGTGAGAGCCAGAAGATCCATACGCTGAAAAACAAGGCCCACGGGGACTTTAACAGCCTCGGCGTGCAGGAGCTTTTTCGTCAGATCATGGCCATCAGCCGTAAGAGACAGTACCAGCTGTTGACAGAGCATGGGATTTACGGAGAGCGCAATTTCACAACTGTGAAGCATGTTCCCCTTGAAAACGCAACGGTTGTGTTCCAGGGTGTAGAGGGAGCCTACAGCTATGCGGCTATGCGGCAGTACTTTGGGAAAAATATCGAAAGCTACCATGTAAAAACATGGAGGACAGCTATGGAGGATGTAACCCATGGCAAGGCCGATTATGCGGTACTTCCTATTGAGAATTCTACTGCAGGTATCGTGGCTGATATCTATGACCTTCTTATGGAGTACAAGCTGTATATCGTAGGCGAGCAGATCATCCGTGTGGATCATGTGCTTCTGGGCATGCCGGATGCACAGATAGGGGATATCAGGGAAGTCTGCTCTCATCCTCAGGGGCTTGCCCAGTGCAAGGCATTTCTGGAGGAAAACCCTTCCTGGAAAAAGAAGGAAGTGGAAAACACCGCAGGCGCGGCCAAAAAGGTCAGTGAGGTGGGGGACAAAGGCGTGGCAGCTATCGCAAGCCGTGAGGCTGGTGAGGTATTTGGTCTGAAGGTCCTTGCAGAAAATATCTGCAGAGAAAAAGCAAACTCTACACGTTTTATTATTGTAAGCAGGAAACCGGAATACGAGGAAAAGGCCGGGAAGATCAGCATCTGTTTTGAGCTGCCTCATGAAAGCGGAACTCTTTACAACATGCTTTCACATATTATCTACAACGGACTGAACATGACCAAAATTGAATCCCCGTCCGATTCCGGGAAAATCCTGGGAATACCGTTTTTCGTGGATTTCACAGGGAAACTTGGCGAAAGCGCTGTGGAGAATGCGTTAAGAGGAATCGAGGCGGAGGCGAATGTTCTCCGTGTTCTTGGAAATTATTAAGAGACAGAGGAGCTAAATTATTATGTTGGCAAGAATTCAGGAATGTATCCTTTACCGTGGATTTTCAAACGGTGAGATACTGGACGATATGACAGAACTTATTAATCTTTATGAAGCAGATGAAGAAGCACTCAAGGCAAGAGAAGACCAGTTTTTCAAAAGTGTCAACGGCTGGTGGAGCTGGCAGGAATGTACGGTTTTTCCGGAAATATCTGGCATACATATCTTACCTTCCTTCTGGTAAATCATGAGAACGCTTTCAGTATGGCAAGCGAGATACGAGGAGCGATCAAGGGCAGCATTAACGACCTGGCAAAAATGATTTCCAGATTTTCAAGGAATTGTATGATTTTGACATCACGGTCTTTGATAAAGTGTTCGGAACTGTATGCTGCAGGGTGATCTGTGATTACCAGACACCGGATGAGAACAGCAAGCTCTTTAATACCAGGATCCGTGACCGTATCTGTCAGATGAGCAAAACCCTGGCAGCAGCCACCACAACCGAAGAATTTATGGATGATATGGTATCCTTCTATAAAGATTTCGGTGTTGGCAAGCTTGGTCTCCATAAGGCATTCCGTATCGGCCACGATGAGGAGGGAAAGGTGGAGATCCAGCCTATCACAAGGATCGCACATGTGAAGATCGATGATCTGGTAGGATATGAGATCGCCAAGAAAAAGCTCATTGATAATACAGAGGCATTTGTACAGGGGAGAAAGGCGAACAACTGTCTGCTCTTTGGTGATGCGGGAACCGGTAAATCTTCCAGTATCAAGGGAATCCTGAACCAGTATTATGATCAGGGACTTCGTATCATTGAGGCCTATAAGCATCAGTTCCAGGATCTTAATGAAGTCATCGCCCAGATCAAAAACCGTAACTATCGTTTTATCATTTATATGGATGATCTTTCCTTTGAGGAATTTGAGATTGAATATAAATACCTGAAAGCCGTGATCGAGGGCGGTCTTGAGAAAAAACCGGACAATGTCTGATCTATGCCACAAGCAACCGGCGTAATCTTGTCCGTGAGCGTGCCACAGATAAGCTGGAGATCGCAGATGACAATGATCTGCATTCCTCCGACACCGTGCAGGAGAAGCTTTCCCTGGTATATCGCTTTGGTGTCCGTATCTACTTTGGCAAACCGGACAAAAACAGTTCCAGGAGATCGTCCGTACACTGGCAGCTCGTTATGGAGTTACCATGCCGGATGAGGAACTGCTTTTGAAAGCCAACCAGTGGGAGATCTCTCACGGCGGACTGACCGGACGTGCAGCGCAGCAGTTTATTGATTACATTGTGGGAACAGAGGAAGAAAAAAAGAAATAGTTTACCTGTGTATTGGGGGAAAGGATGAAAAACTATGGCGGTGACAACCTTTGCAGCAATTGATATAGGCTCCTATGAAGTCAGTATGAAGATCTTTGAAATGTCAAAGCGGATCGGCTTCCGGGAGATCAATGATGTCCGTTACCAGCTGGAGCTGGGTCGTGGAACTTATGCTGCAGGACGGCTAGAGATGGAGACTGTAGATGAGCTCTGCGAGATCCTTAATGATTTTAAACGCATGATGGCTGAATTTGGGGTAGAAAGCTGGCGTGCGTGTGCAACAAGCTCTCTCCGTGAGCTGGAAAATCCGGTGATCATCTGGAGCAGATCTATCAGAGAACTGGCATCCGGGTAGAGATCCTGAGTAATGCGGAACAGCATTTTCTGGGATATAAATCCATTGCTGCCATTGAATCCGGCTTCAAAAAGGCTATTCAGAAGGGGACGGCGATCCTGGATATCGGAGGAGGAAATCTGCAGATCTCTCTCTTTGATAAAGATGCTCTGGTGCTGACCCAGAGTATCCGTATGGGAAGTCTTCGTATCCGCGAACGTCTGAAAGAACTGGAGAAAACAACTCCACATTATGACCGGCTGATAGAGGAATTTATCCGAAATGATCTGATAAGCTTTCAACGTCTTTATCTTAAGGACAAGGAAATCTCCAATCTGATCCTGATGGGAGATTTTCTCACAGATACGATCTTTCAGGACAGATCCGGAGAGAATATCATCACAAAGGAGGAATTCCTGAAGAAATACGAGACCATTGTAAACATGTCCGATCATGACCTTGCCGAATCCATGGAGTTGGAACCGGAATATGCGTCTCTGATCGTGCCGAACATGGTTATCATCCGAAACTTTATAGAAATCTTTCAGGCAGAAGCACTCTGGATCCCGGGTGTTTCTCTTCTGGACGGGATTGCCTATGACTATGCGGAAAAAAACAAATATCTGAAAAGTGTACACAATTTTGAAAATGATATCCTGGTGGCATCCAGGAACATTGCCAAAAGGTATTCCAGTGGAAAGAACCACATTGCAGGAACTACCGATGTGGCACTGGATATTTTTGACAGCACAAGGAAGATCCACGGCATGGGAAAACGTGAACGGCTTCTTTTGCAGATTGCAGTTCTTCTTCATGACTGCGGAAAATATATCAGTATGAGTGAGGTGGCAGAATGCTCTTACCGGATCATCATGGCTACGGAGATCATAGGTCTTTCCACAGAGGAGCGGCAGGTGATCGCTAGTGCGGTGAGGTACAATACCAGAGAATTCGGCTGCTACAAAGAAATCAACCGTGAAACATCCATGAATAGGGGAAATTATCCTCCTGACTGCGAAGCTGACCGCGATTCTCCGCCTGGCCAATGCTATGGACAGAAGCCATTACCAGAAGGTAAAAGCGCTTAATGTAACCTTAAAAGACAGGATCCTTTACCTGGTGGTGGATTCCGCAAGGGATGTTTCTCTGGAGCTGGGGCTTCTGAAAGATAAAAAAGAATTTTTTGAAGAGGTGTTTGGAATCCGGCTTGTAATGAGACGGAAGGGAAGAAGATAACGGAGGAGGTTTTTGTATGAAATTTAAGGAATTTGACAAACCGGAATATTTTGTAAACAGAGAGCTGAGCTGGATCAAATTTGATGATCGTGTGCTCAGTGAAGCCAGAGACAAAAATCTACCTCTGTTTGAGAGACTGAAATTTTTGAGTATCACCTCATCCAATCTGGATGAATTTTATATGGTCCGTGTTGCATCCCTGAAGGATCAGGTTCATGCAGGGTACAAAAAAACAGATATTGCAGGAATGACAGCCAAGGAACAGCTGAAAGCCATCAGCCGGCAGACACATGATCTTGTTCACGTACAGTACAGTACATTAAACCGGTCTCTGGTCCCTGCGCTTGAAAAAGCAGGACTTCATGTGATCTTTGAGCATGAGGCATTTTCCGAGAAGCAGAAAGAATTTGTGGATCAGTATTTTGAAGATAATGTATATCCGGTCCTGACACCAATGGCAATGGATTCTTCCAGACCGTTTCCTCTGATCCGTAATAAAACGTTGAATATCGGAGCACTTCTTTCCAAAAAAGATACCAAAAAAGGAAAAGAAGAGATTGATTTTGCCACTGTACAGGTGCCTTCTGTACTTCCGAGAGTAGTGATCATTCCATCTGAGAAAAAAGGCCATACAACCGTAACACTTCTGGAACAGATCATTGAGCGCAACATCGACAAGCTGTTCTTAAGCTATGATGTGATCTGTGCCCATCCGTACAGGATCATGCGTAATGCGGATCTTCCTATTGACGAGGATGAGGCAGAGGATCTTCTGGTTGAGATTCAGAAACAGCTGAAAAAACGCCAGTGGGGAGAGGTGATCCGCCTGGAAGTGGAAGATAAGATGGATCCGCGGCTTCTGGATATTCTGAAAATGGAGTTTCAGGTTCATGGAGATGATATCTTTTTTATCAACGGACCGCTGGATCTGACCATGCTGATGAAGGTTTATGGTATTGACGGATACGAGCAGTTCAAGGAACCGAAATACAAACCGGCAGCAGTGCCGGCATTTCAGAATGACAAGGATATTTTCCAGGTAATCCGGGAAGGTGATGTATTCCTGCATCATCCGTATATGAGCTTTGATCCGGTGGTGAATTTTGTGCGTCAGGCGGCAAAGGACCAGGATGTACTGGCGATCAAGCAGACTCTGTATCGCGTCAGCGGCAATTCACCCATCATTGCGGCACTTGCTCAAGCCGCAGAAAACGGCAAGCAGGTTTCCGTTCTTGTAGAGCTGAAAGCGCGTTTTGATGAGGAAAACAATATCGTCTGGGCAAAAATGCTGGAAAAGGCAGGCTGTCATGTGATCTATGGTCTGGTGGGCCTGAAAACACACAGTAAGATCACTCTTGTTGTGAGAAGAGAAGAAAACGGGATCCGCAGATATGTGCATCTGGCAACCGGAAACTATAACGATTCCACAGCCAAGCTTTATACAGACTGCGGTATATTTACCTGTGACGAACGGTTTGGAGAGGATGCAACTGCTGTGTTCAACATGCTTTCCGGATATTCCGAGCCGAAGCGCTGGAATCGCCTGATCGTTGCACCGATCTGGATGAAGGACCGTTTTGTAAAAATGATCGAAAGAGAAGCGGAGCATGCGAAAAAGGGAGAAGAGGCTCACATTGCGGCAAAGATGAATTCTCTGTGTGACCCTGAGATCATTGCAGCGCTGTATTATGCTTCTTCCTGTGGTGTCAGGATCGATCTTCTGATCCGCGGCATCTGCTGCCTGAAGGTGGGCATTCCGGGTATCAGCGAAAATATCCACGTGCGTTCGATCGTCGGTAATTTCCTGGAGCACAGCCGTATTTTCTATTTCCGCAATGGCGGTTCCGATGAAATCTATATGGGAAGTGCGGACTGGATGCCACGTAACCTTGATCGTCGTGTGGAGATTGTTTTCCCTGTGGAAGATGAGCGGATCAAGGAAGAGATCATGCATGTGTTGGATCTGGAATTCCGTGACAATGTAAAAGCACATATCCTGCAGCCCTCCGGTTTGTATGAGAAGCAGGACAAACGTGGCAAAACGCTGATAAATTCCCAGATGGATTCTGCAGGGAGCTACCGAG
>ENA-OQCP01000927-OQCP01000927.1-human-gut-metagenome-genome-assembly--contig:-NODE-927-length-12138-cov-1.307468_pt1 | contig 12138 bp, 17 predicted proteins | sample MGYA00242760_ERZ504583 | MGnify/ENA primary metagenome ERZ504583 (study PRJEB26092, sample SAMD00036308) | human gut metagenome | host: Homo sapiens | study: EMG produced TPA metagenomics assembly of...
GTCGAAATCGCTTGGCGCATTGAACCACGCGCCGTGAAATCCTCGAAGACGGCCACCTGTTCGGCATTCATATTGAGGGCACGCGTAGCCCTGACGGTCGCCTCTATAAAGTCATACCGGAGCTGCGCGACTTGCTTTTGAAACCGGATGCCCAATCGTTCCGTCCGCCATTATCGGATCTCGCGAGTTGCAGAAGCCCGGTCAGATTATTCCTGGTAAGGGCAAGACCACAGTGGTCTACGGCGAACCGATTGCCGTGGAGAAGAAGCCCGCCGACCAGATCACGCACGACGATTTGCGCACGCTGACTGATCGCGTGACCATGGAAATTCAGAAGATGAGCGGTCAGGAATACGTGAACGAATACGCTCAGAAAGTTAAGGAACAGCTTAAGGCTCAGAAAGCCGCCGAATAGGCGAACAGCTGAGAAACCAAAGAGAAAAGCCCCGGCACGACACTACACGAGCCGGGGCTTTCCTTATGCCTATACCATGATGTTTGGCAAAGCAGGTAATGCACTTTTAGAACAGTGAGGAATACATCTTCAATGTGATGGTGGTTGGTATGCCGTTCTCGTCGCGAAGACGCACTTCGGTGCCACCTACCGGATCCTGCGAAGCGACCTTCTTGTCTTGATTGGAATCCAACGTGAGCTGCGAACTTACCTTGACCGTGAATCCGAGTTTTTCCAATGCGGCTTTGGCGTCAGAGGCTTTCTGCCCCACATAATTCGGCAGGGTTATGGTTTCCGGTCCTTTGGAAACCACCACGTCGACGCTGTCTCCCCAATGCAACGTATCACCGTTGTTGACGGAAGCGGAAATCACCTGCCCCTGTGGAATCTTGTCGTCGAAGGATTCCGTCCAATTGGTGGTGAGTCTAAGATCATCCAGCGCCTGCTGTGCCTCGTCCTTCGTCTTGCCGACGATATCGGGCATAGTGACTGGCTTTGGCCCCTGCGACACCGTGACGGTGATCGTCGTATTATGCGGCAATGTGGCGCCGGGATCCACACTTAACGACAGCAACGCCCCTTGAGGCACGTCAATGGAATACGTGTCATCAGAAGCCGCGGTCTGCTCGACATTATCGAATCCAGCCTTCTTCAGTGCGTTGATTGGATCCTTGCCGGATGCGCTGGTCGCGTCGAGAATATCGGCGGGAACCGTCGCCTGCCGGACTCCCTTGGAGACCACGACCTTGACTTTCTGGCTACGACGCTTGCTGCCGCGATCGCCGACATTCGCCGGGTCGGTGGAGATGATATTGCCTTCCTCCACGGAATCGCTATACTCTTCGACACCTCATATTCGATATCGGAAATCTTGAGCAGACTCTCGTAGTCGCTCCACTTCACATTGGTGATGGGGCATGCTGCGGACGCGTCGCATGTCATACCATCCGGCTGGGGCATGGTCCAATAGCTGCCGGGGCCCTGATAGTACACCATGCCCAACCGCCGGCGCCACATGCAAGCAGCAGCGCCACCACGCCTGCGACGATGAGCGGTGTGCGACGCTTTTTCGCGGATTTGCTGCTTGGAGTATTGCCGGATTCGTGCTTTGCGCGATGGGGGATTGCGATGCAGCGCTGTCGACGGCATTGTCAAGGCTGTTGACGATGCGTCTGCCGGCAGCGAGAAACGTGTCGTCGCTTCTGGATCGATGTTCTGTTGCTGCACCGGCATGACGGTTGTTGCGTTCGTCTTGACCCTGTCCAGCTTGCGTGTGCGATCATCGAATTGCTGCGTCGCGGTGCCGGGGGAGCGGGAGGAACAGGATTGCCGACATTGGTTGGCGCACCGTTATTTGCGGGCGCGGCACTGTCGGAAGCGCTGACGTCTACCGGGGGAAGACGATACTGCCAATCGCTGACCGCAAGCGTCGATTGCAGACGCTGCAGCTCGGTTAACGCAACGGATGCGTCTGCTGGACGAGCCTCGACCGCGCGAGCCGTGAGATGGGCAAGGAATGCGGCCACGCCTTCATTGATGCCTTTGCAAGCGGTGGCAATGCTTGGCACATCCTCGTGAACATGCTTGAATACCAGTGTTACTGGATTATCTGAAGTGAATGCACGTTGCCGGCGAGCATCTCCCAAGCCATGATGCCCACGGAATACAAATCCCCCTGAGGTGTGGCTTGATTCTTCTCAATCATTTCCGGTGCTAGATATGCTGCTGTTCCCAGCAGTATGCCGGTGGAGGAGAGTGTGGCCTGCGATACCGTTTTAGCCAAGCCGAAATCGGTGATCTGCACATGGCCACGGTCGTTAAGCAAGATGTTTTCCGGCTTGATGTCGCGATGCACCACGCCCGCACGATGTGCGGAAGCGAGGCCATCCAATGTCTCGCCAATAATGCGTAACGTCTCTCGAACGCTGAACGTACCCTGCTGGTTCATTTCGTAACGCAGGTTCACGCCGTGAACATACTCCATGACGAGATAATCGAGACCGTCGAATTCGCCGGTGTCATACACCTGCACGATATGCGGATTGGCAATGGCTGCGGCCGAACGGGCTTCACGATGGAATCGTTCCACGAACTGGTCCCGGTGCGGTCCCTGCGCCAGCTGGGTATGCATGATTTTGATGGCGACCGTGCGCTCCAGACGTTCGTCTACCGCTTGGTACACCGTGGCCATGCCGCCATCGGCGATTCTGCTGACGACCCGATACCGGCCCTCGATGACCTGACCTTCAGGGGCGTGTGGAGCTTCACTCATGGTTGATCGCTACGGTTCCTTCTTCAAAACAACTCACGTTCGAACGTGTTCCCACTTGTAGTCTACAAGCAGAGGTTTGCGGATTGTGCAACGAACGCGCGTCCTGTCCGGATGTTGGTTGGAAAACACGCAGGTCGCGTGTCACGCGCGTGTTGGACGTGAATACTTGGCACGAAACGTGAGCAGGCTCGATGAGCAGTGACTCGTGGTATTCGGAAAGGCTCAATGTTTCGATAGCTGTTTTCGATTCATTCCACAAATCCGCGATTCTACGCGGACGGTCGAATGGTCTGCCTCGTTTGTCTCAATAAGTTCAATGGCGCGTTTTACTTGAGTTTCGGAACGCGAATCGGCCTCCCACATGTCGATGAGCTCTCGCCGCTGCGTGTCGTTCGCCGCGTTGATGCGTCGGCTAGAAGCACCGTGCGCTTGCCTTCGCGGATATCTCCTCCAACGGGCTTGCCCGTATTGCTGCTCGAACCGACAACATCCAGAAGATCGTCTGCAAGCTGGAAAGCCAATCCAAGAGGCAAGCCGACTGCCAATGCCTGCTTCCTCGCATCGTCTTTGCCTATACCCGCGGCAAGCATGCCGAATTCCAGTGGGGCAATGGTGGTGTAGCTGGCGGTTTTCCAGCGGAATACGTTCAATGAAGCTTCCACCAGTTCGTCTGGATCGTCCAACGGATTGAGCTCTACGGCCAAATCGAGTACTTGACCGACTTCGACCTCGCGGTGCATGTTGAGCAATGCCGCGACCACATCGGAACCATGAGTGAGCTTGGGAGCTGCCTTGTCCGCGATGTCCACGCTTGCCGTGGCCAACATGTCGCCGAGCATGATGCCCAAGCCATGGCCGATGGCCTCGCTATGCGTACCAGTGGAGAATGCGCGATGCGCAGACGGCTTGCCACGGCGCAGATCGGAATCATCGATGATGTCATCATGCACTAGCGCACCGGTCTGGAACACTTCCACCGCGCACGCTAAATCGAGAAGCGCGTCGAAATCACGTTCTCGCACATCCTCCGAAGCGAATGCGCGGAACGAATCCAACGTCAGCAAGGCGCGAAGCCGCTTGCCACCCTACTTGACGTGACCGCCTGCTTGGCGACCATGTCGCAATAGGCCTGCAAGAGGAGGCAACCGAATCGTCCGCATGAAGGAATGCGAAATCCTTCACCAACGAAACAATGCGTGATTCAATCTGTTCCAAATCGGAGGAGCTAGTCATACCAACAGTTATCCACAGGCATTCGACAAGACCAAATCTCAATGATTGCAATAGTTGCAGTACCGAAATCATTTTGCGAAACGCCGAAGAAGCCATCCTCCGACCACAGGCCTCGAAAAAAGCGGCATCGCATCGGCTCATCGGGCATAGTGCCATATAAGCGGCGAGCGAGGAAGCCGATAGACCATGCCAAGGAGGCAGAATAATGACAACCAACAAAACCGGACGCATCACCGGGACTGAAATGGAAGAAGCCATCAGCCGATTCGAAAGGGATTGCAGATCCGACGGCGTGGGCGAAACAGTGCGTTCGTTCATTCGTGAACCGCTTTTCATATGGATGGACGCGCTTGCGCAGGCATCGGACGAGAGCGTTTCCCATTCGGAAGGCGAATTCCATGCCGAATGCGGTCTTGACCGGAATATGATCATGCGGACTACGGTGGGCATCAATCGGATGCTGTCCATTCGTGACGTATTTCTCATTTCCGCCATCGTTGACGAACGATACGCCGAACCGAGACTTTCTCATGAGTTCGCCGAAAGACCCAAGCTGTCTCGTAATGCGCAGCGTCTGGAACAGCTGCTCAGCGATTCATTCCGTGACTTCCCCTAGCCAGACCCGATCATGAAACGTTGCGATCAGCGATCAACATGCTGTTCGACATTATCGATATGATTCCGAAGACATATCGGGCGCAGCGTTCGCCGTGATCAGCTACATCATGTGGTGGATGGCCAGGAAGGAGCCATGGCATCAGCCATTAGCGCGCTCGCGATAGATGATCAATGTTCGCTGGCGGCGATTGTATGCTCGGCGGTTGAACGACGTATTGGTCCTGCCTGGACGTCGGAAACATAAGGCAACACGCCGTAAAGTGGCGTGACTTGCGCGTGAAGGCCTCATTATGCGGGAATAATCGTCCTTGCAAGATGGTTTACTCACATAGTTGACGATTTGCCCTTGCCAGAAGTGGTCCATGTGGTATACGCTTCGAGGAGGATCAATAGGAGGATAAGTTTGGCCACCAAGGAAACGACGGCAAGCATGGAACAGCTGATCTGACCGAAAAGACCACCTCCACGAAGAAAGCCGCCACGCGCAAGGCTCCACGAAGAAGAGTGCGGCGAAGAAAACCACCGCAACGAAGACCCCTCGCAAGACTACCGCGAAGAAGAGCGCCCCTGCCAAGAAGGAGGAGCCGCTCGAGGATGATGCACTTGACGATGAGGACGCTCAGGTAGACGACGCCGATCTTGACGATTTCGACGCCGATCTCGATGACGTCGATTCGGATGACGAGGATGACCTCGACGACGACGAGGAATCCGAACCTGAAGATGATGACGACGAGGATGAGGAAGAACGCAAAAAGCCGGAAGAGCCTAAGGAAAAGGGCGCTTTCGTGGTGCGTGATGACGATGATGATGAGAATCTGACCCCATCCGGCAATCCGAAGCGTCGTGTGATTGCGGCGGGTGCGACTGCTGATCCGGTCAAGGATTACCTGAAGCAGATCGGTCGTGTGAGCCTGCTGAATGCGGAACAGGAAGTCGATCTGTCCGAGCGTATCGAAGCAGGTCTGTATGCCCAGCACCTGCTGGACACCGAATCCGACCAGATGGACTTCAAGCGCAAGCGTGAGCTCAAGTGGGCTGCGAACGATGGCAGGCGTGCCAAGGACCACCTGCTGGAAGCCAATCTGCGACTTGTGGTTTCGTTGGCTAAGCGTTACACCGGCCGTGGCATGCTGTTCTTGGATTTGATTCAGGAAGGCAACCTCGGTTTGATTCGCGCCGTCGAGAAGTTCGACTGGAAGAAGGGCTTTAAGTTCTCCACCTATGCCACGTGGTGGATTCGTCAGGCCATCACCCGAGCCATGGCTGACCAGGCGCGTACCATTCGCGTGCCGGTGCACATGGTCGAAGTGATCAACAAGCTGTCTCGTGTGCAGCGTCAGATGCTGCAGGATCTTGGCCGCGAACCCACGCCGGATGAGCTTGCACGCGAGCTCGACATGCCTGTCGAGAAGGTGCAGGAAGTGCAGAAGTACGGCCGTGAGCCGATTTCCTTGCATACGCCGTTGGGTGAGATGGCGATTCCGAGTTCGGTGATCTGATCGAAGACACCGACGCATCGCGCCGTCCGACGCGGTTGCCTTCTCGCTGTTGCAGGAGCAGTTCAGGCAGGTGCTTGAAACGTTGTCTCCGCGTGAGGCTGGCGTGATCAAGATGCGTTATGGCTTGGAAGATGGCCAGCCCAAGACGCTCGACGACATTGGCCGCGTGTATGGCGTTACCCGTGAGCGTATTCGCCAGATCGAGTCGAAGACCATGTCGAAGTTGCGTCACCCGTCTCGCTCGCAGACGCTGCGTGACTTCCTTGATCAGTGATTGAAACAAGAGGTGAATGAAGTCAGAAATTCGGTAAGAATATCGAATTTCTCGACTTCTTACGTCTACAAGACGTTCTTATGGACGAAAACCGAAGCAAAACTGCAAGTCAGAATGAGGAAAATGGCGAAAGACAAGGACAATTACGGCGCAGGTAGTCTTACCGTGCTTGAAGGTCTTGACGCGGTGCGCAAGCGCCCGGGCATGTATATCGGCACCACCGATAGCCAAGGTCTGATGCACTGCCTGTGGGAGATCATCGATAATTCCGTCGATGAGGCTCTTGCGGGAGTCTGCAATCATATCGTTGTGACGTTGCACAGCGACGGTTCCGTGGAAGTGGCCGATAACGGCCGCGGTATCCCTGTTGACATCGAGCCGAAAACCAAACTTACCGGTGTGGAAGTGGTGTTGACCAAATTGCATGCCGGCGCGAAATTCGGTAACTCTTCGTACGGAGCCTCGGGCGGTTTGCATGGCGTGGGCTCGTCAGTGGTGAACGCGTTGAGCTCCCGTCTTGACGTGGAAGTGGATCGTGACGGCAAGACGCATCATATGTCATTCCATCAGGGTCATCCTGGTGTGTATACCGATGCTGATCCGGAGCACCATCTCCGGATGCGCCATTCAAACGCACGCGTAAAAACCGTCCGACTGAGCTTGAAATCATTGGCAAGGTCAGTCCGAAGACCACGGGAACTCGCATTCGTTATTGGCTGATCCGGAGATTTTCAACGACACCGCGGAATTCAGCTACGAGCAGCTGATTGATCGCGTCAGGCAGACCAGCTTCCTGGTGCCGGGTTTGAAAATCACTGTTATCGATGAGAATATTCCGGAAACCGGCGATGAATCAGTCGACGAAATGCTGGAAGTCGACGATATTGCAAATGCTGCAGGTGATGAACCGCAGGAAATTGCCGAAAGCGATGAATCTGAACATGACGCTGCCGGGCACGAGGAAGCTGCGGAGCAGATCGAGGAAGCCGATGTTGCGGCACAACCTCAGGGATCGAAGTATGCCCACTCCCGTATCGAGGAATTCTGCCATACCGGCGGTGTGAAGGATTTCGTGGATTACCTGTCCAAAGGCGAAGCGGTTTCCGCTATTTGGCGTATCACTGGCGAAGACACCTATGTTGAGGAAACCCAAGCGTTGGCGATGGCGGTGAACTGCACGCGCAGAAGGTTACGAGAAATTGTGCCGTCGATATCGCCATGCGGTGGACCAACGGATACGACACCACCATGCGCAGCTTCGTCAATGTGGTGGAAACCCCGGGCGGTGGAACCCATGTGGATGGCTATCTGTTGGGCCTGACCAAGCAGATTCGCAAAGCCATCGAAGACAATGCACGTAAGCTCAAAGTGAATCTCAAAGATTCCAACATGAAAGTCGAACGTGACGATATTCTGGCAGGTCTGGTTGCCGTCGTCACTGTGCGTATCGCCGAACCACAGTTCCAAGGTCAGACCAAGGATGTGCTCGGCACCGCGCAGGTCAAGCCGATCGTCAGCAAAATGACCGACAGGCAGTTCGGCGAGATGATCACCGGCTCCAAACGTGGCTATAAGGAACAGTCCGGCCGCGTGCTTGAAAAGATCGTCGGCGAAATGCACGCCCGCATCCAAGCACGTAAGACCAAAGAGGTGACGCGACGCAAGAACGCGCTCAATCGCATCCATGCCACCGAAACTGTCTGATTGCCAGCCAGGCAATGACGATGTGGCCGAACTGTTCATCGTGGAGGGCGATTCCGCACTTGGCACCGCCAAAGCCGCGCGTAATTCCGGTTTCCAGGCGTTGCTGCCGATTCGAGGTAAAATTCTCAACGTGCAGAAGCGTCGTTGTCGCAGATGCTGTCGAACAAGGAATGCGCGGCGATCATTCAGGTGGTCGGCGCTGGCTCCGGAGCGAGCTTCGACATCGAGCAAGCACGTTACAACAAGGTCATTATGATGACCGATGCAGATGTCGATGGCGCGCACATCCGCATTCTGCTGCTCACCTTGTTCTACCGTTACATGCGGCCGCTCATCGAGTACGGTCACGTGTATGCGGCCGTGCCTCCGCTGCACCGCATCGCCTTGACCGGAGCTCACAAGGGGGAGTATATCTACACGTATTCCGACGATGAGCTGGCCGGCAAATTGGCTGATCTTGATAAGAAGCACATCAGCTATAACGAGGACATTCAGCGCTATAAGGGTCTGGGTGAAATGGACGCCGACCAGCTGGCCGACACCACTATGGATCCACGCACACGTATGCTGCGTCGTATCCGTATGGAAGACGCCGAACAGGCCAGTCAGATTTTCAGTCTGCTGATGGGCGATGACGTGCCGCCGCGTAAAGCGTTCATCGTTGAGAATGCCGACGATTTCGACCGTTCGAAGATCGATACCTGATCGAGGTTGTCGTCAGCTCGCCTTCCGCTACGTCAAGACGTTTCGGAGGGTATTTTTTAGTGAAGATGGTATGCGATTCCGTGTGGTAAAGATTGAAGATTCTACGGTAGATAGTGCAATCAAGTAGTTACCGATTGGTAGCTATATGTACTTACAATAATGGCGGATATTGTCTTCTGCGGCTACCGATCAAGAAGGAGTAGGGCGTGGTTAATCTTTTGCTTGCGGTGATTTATGTGGCGTTCATCAGCTTGGCCTGCCGGATGCGGTACTGGGTGCCGCATGGCCGACGATGAGTGTCGATTTGGGTGCTCCCATTTCGTGGCTGGCGGCATTTCCATGACGATTTCCGCTGGCACCATTGTTTCCGCGTTGCTTTCCGATCGTATGACCTTGCGTTTTGGTGCGGGCAAGGTCACTGCGGTTTCCGTGGCGTTGACGGCGTTGGCATTGTTCGGCTTTTCCGTTGCTCCTAACTATTGGGTGCTGATTCTGCTTGCCATTCCGTACGGCTTGGGTGCGGGCGGCGTTGACGCGGCCCTCAACAACTATGTGGCGATCCACTACGAGAGCCGTCACATGAGCTGCTTCACGCCATGTGGGGCATTGGCGCGTTGACTGGCCCATACATCATGGGATTCGCCTTGGGCGCCGGCCAAGGATGGTCGTGGGGCTACCGTTATATCTCCATACTGCAGGTTGTGCTCACCGCCATTCTTATTTTCAGTCTGCCACTGTGGAAGAAGCGTTCCGAGGTAAAGACGGGCGAAGTTTCCGGCGAATCGACGGAACGGCCAATGATGAAACTCGCAAACCGCTTGGTGTGCGAGGTGTGCTCGCCATTCGTGGCGCCAAAGAAATCCTGGTGATGTTCTTCTGCTATTGCGCATTGGAGCAGACGGCCATGCTGTGGGCTAGTAGCTACATGGCGCTTGGCAAGGGCATCGATAAGACCACGGCGGCTATGTGGGCCAGCCTGTTCTGCATCGGCATCACCGTGGGTCGCTTGGCGAGTGGTTTTCTGACCATGAAGTTCAATGATCCGGCCATGATTCGCCTGGGGCAGGCGCTGGTGCTGACCGGTATCGTCATCATGTTGCTGCCGCTGCCTCGCAATATCGGCACCATTATGGGACTGATGATTGTCGGTCTTGGCTGCGCACCGATCTACCCGTGCGTCATTCATTCCACGCCGGCATATTTCGGCGAAGACAAATCGCAGGCGATCGTCGGCATGCAAATGGCATGCGCATACGTCGGCTCGATGTGCATGCGCCGGTATTCGGTTGATCGCACAGCATATCAGTGTGCTGTGGTTCCCTCTGTACATGTTGGCTTTCCTGGTGCTGATGGTGATCATGCACGAGAGCTGCGTAAAAGTGCGCTGGTCAGACCATCGACTGATACGGTGTTGTCGCCATTGCCATTGCGATACCATGAGCCGCATTGTAGATTTCGCATATATGGTTCGGGTTGCTGAAGCCGAGCGCCACGTACCATACGATAAGCAGTGCGGTCATGGTTGCAGCCAATGGCAGTTGTCGTATTTTCAGGCGAATAAGGCATAGCAGAATCGCGGTCGCAAGCAGGGCGATAAATGACGCCGAAAGGTACCGCAGCCAAGTCAAACCGTATGCGTTGATGTACAGTCCTAACCGAAGCGCCGCCGAAGCTAGAATGACGCGGTTAACGCCAGCAATGCTACCAGTGCCGCGTTGAGCATGCGCGTACGTGGCGCGAGTGCGATCGCCAAACCAAATAGCGTCACATTAATGGCCGTGACTGCCAGCAGTTGAAAGAATCCGCCGCGTGCGTATTCGCTATAGGTCAATCCGTCTGGCAGTGCGATCGAACCATCGGTGAACAATCCTGCGAACAGGAACCGGATCTGTACGATGCAAAACAGCATGTACACAGTCAAAGTCACGGCCAATACCACGAACGCAGTTACCGAGCTGAGGGAGAATCGTTGCTCCGGAGGCGTGGAAGTGGGTTCATCGTCGAGTCCAATAAGCAGTGAGAACAGCAAAGGCCACGGCAACACGATGAACATGATGTGCAGAGTGATCGTCATCGGGTTGAAATCACTGAAAACGTTCAGCACTTCATATTGAACTATTTGATCGGCTCCGATGAGCAATGGTACGATCGTCAGAAGCAATGGAGTGGAAATCAGTAGCGCAATGCCGATTTCGCGCACTTTCGAACGTTGCTTCGACGCGACTGCAAATCTTGCGAATATGACGGAAAACGGTTCCGCAAAATCGCGAATGTGAATAAACGGCTGCTGCAACCAGCCGGTAAGCCAATTCCAGGCAACCTGAAGTGGACGGCGAACATCGTAACGCCCGTTGACCAGCTGACAGTGCAGCATAAGCAACGCCGGTTGAACGAATTGCGTGGTGAGCGCGTACTCGTCATTTCTCGAATAGCACCAGTCGACTGAGCGAGTGTATTCCACACGCCAATGGCGACGATGCTTCCCAAAACAAGCCAAACAAGAACTTGTTTCGTGCGGTTTTCCAGTGCAGCGCGGTTACGGTAAGAGCACAGATGATCCAGAAAACCGGCAGTTCATATCCGATAAGCCATGTCGGAGGTATGCTGCAGATCAGACGGTCGAATGCGAAAGTGATGAGAAATGCAGCGCCAATGGTGATGACCGCGCGTTTGTTGAGGGGGCGTTGCGCTATTTCTTCCCGCGTGATTTTGGGTTTCGCCAAAGGTTGTTCCTCCTGATGCGCGGATGGTTCATGTGTTGGCTGGCTCCCTTGTGTTTTTGGTGTTTCTTGGGTTTCTTGTGCTTCTGGTAATGGCGATGATTGTTGGGATTGCGAAGTCTGCGATGGGGAAGTGTTGGCTGGTTCCGGCATGATAATGATTCCTTTCTGAGATATGTTGGACGTCATCGTACATATCGAAAAACGATAGAAAAATATCGATTAACATACTTTCACAAGATTTGCATATCGAATATCGATAGATTATTATCGATATTCAGGTTTATTGGATTGAAGGAGACGGATATCATGCCGAATTCCGCAGCGAAACGTTCCATGGTGATTGGCGTATTGCGTGTGCTGATTGTGATAATTGCAATATGCTGCCTCGGACTGCAGTTCAGTGCGATTGCGGCATCCGCTGGCGTTGCTTCCAAGTATGCCGACGCCGACTCGATGCATTGGCTGTATGCGGTTGCCGCAGTGCTGATTGTCGCTTGCTTCGAGTTCGCGTTGGTGCCGCTGTGGAGATTGCTGACCTTGGTCGAAAAACGTGATGTCTTTTCCGGCAAGGCCATGCGTTGGGTGAATCACATTCTCGTATATGCGGGGATTGAAGCATGCTGGTGCTCGCCGTGATGGTCGGTCAAATCTGG
>ENA-OQCP01000928-OQCP01000928.1-human-gut-metagenome-genome-assembly--contig:-NODE-928-length-12116-cov-3.074735_pt1 | contig 12116 bp, 30 predicted proteins | sample MGYA00242760_ERZ504583 | MGnify/ENA primary metagenome ERZ504583 (study PRJEB26092, sample SAMD00036308) | human gut metagenome | host: Homo sapiens | study: EMG produced TPA metagenomics assembly of...
CGAGCTGATGGGCCGCTACTCCAATCTGGTGCTGGTGCAGAATGGCAAGATCATTGATGCCCTCAAGCGGGTGGATTTTGAGGACAGCGATGTCCGGCAGCTGCTGCCGGGTCTGCCCTACACCATCCCGCCCAAACCGGCCCGCCCCGACTTTTTGCAGGTGAGCGCCGCGTCTATCGTGGCGGCGGCCTGTGAGCGGGATCTGCCTGTGGCCGATGCCTGAACAAGACCGTGGCCGGTGTTGGCCCGGTGGTCTGCCGGGAAGCCGCCTGGCGTGCCTTCGACGGGGAACACCTGCTGGCCAACGAGCTGGACGATGCGCAGAAGCGGAAGCTGATGACCGCCATCGACGAGCTGAAGGAGCTCCACCACAACGGCGGCTGTCCCTGCAGCGTGACAGCCCCGGACGGCAAGCCGGTGGAGTTCACCTTCTTCCGGCCTCTGCAGTACGGCGATACCTATATTATAAAAGAGTGGCCGTCCTTCAACGCCCTGCTCGAGGCTACTATGCCGAGAAGGACCGCGCCGAGCGCCTGCGCACCAAGAGCAAGGAGCTGCACAAGGCCGTGCACAACATGTACGAGCGTGCGGTCCGTAAGCAGGCCGCAAGGCAGGAGGAGCTGGCCGCCAGCGGCAAGAGCGAGAAGCTGCGGCTCTACGGGGAGCTGCTCTCGGCCAACCTCTACATGGCCAGAAGGGAATGAAGAGCATCACCGTGCCCAACTGGTACGATGAGGGCAAGGAAGTGACCATTCCGCTGGACCTGCGGTTCAGCCCAGCCAGAACGCCCAGAACTTCTTCAAGAACTACAAGAAGAAGCAGACCGCCGCCCGGATGCTGGTAGACCTGCTGGCAGAGGGGGAAAAGGAGATCGCCTATCTGGAAACCGTACTCTATGAGGTGGAGACCGCCGCCGGTGAGGCGGCACTGAACGAGATCCGGGCCGAGCTCAAGAGTCAGGGCTACCTGAAATACTATAAGCAGCGCGACAAGCGCCAGAAGCCTGCCGATTTCCTGCGCTTTACCTCCAGCGATGGCTTTGAAATTCTTGTGGGCCGCAACAACGCCCAGAACGACAAGCTGACCCTCCACACCGCCCGGGGCAAGGACCTCTGGTTCCATGTCCAGAAGCTCCCGGCAGCCATGTGGTCGTGATGAGCCGGGGGGAGGATATCCCGGACACCACCCGGCAGGAGGCCGCCGAGCTGGCCGTGATCTATTCCAGCGCCTACAAGGCCGGTACCGGTGCCAAGTGGCCGTGGACACCACCGAGGTGAAGAATATCTGGAAGGCCAACGGCGCAAAACCCGGCATGGTTCTGTATGAGGTGTACACCACCGTCTACATCACTCCCCGGGATGGCTGGAAGAACAGCTGAAACAGAAAAAGTAAAGAATGACCCTCTCCGTCAAAGCCTGCGGGCCCTGACGGAGAGGGTCTTTTTGTATAAAGCGCCCCATTCCGGTGCATCCTGAAAGGCGGGGGAGTTTTCCACGCGAAAACGTGGAACGCGGTATGCAAATGCACAAAAAATGCGCCAAAAGACCGTGCGGAGAAAATAAAAAAGAAAAATACGATTTTTTTGAAAAAACACTTGCCAAATGCACGCAGATGTGATAAAATATCTCTCGGCTGCAAAAGGCTTGTGCGATACAAGTCGTGCAGGCCAGCGATATGCGTAGATGCGGGAGGTTGTCATCCGGCAATAGTCGTGATGGGTTATTTCCGCGGAGTATGTCCGATCTTAGAACCGGGCGAAAAAATTACTGACAGCGATGGAATACGTTCCCTCGGCGGGGCAACCTGCGAAACGGGCGGAACCAATGTTCGGATTTGATTTGCTAATATATCTCCGGGAGAACTGCCAAGCGGTTCACCGGTTTTTCTAGTGCCAAATCGAGGAACACCCGGAACTGTGTAGAGCAATTTATCGGCTCGCCTAGGGCAAAATCAATTTTTTCAGGAGGCGTAAGCAATGGCAGTCAAAGAGAAAATCAGAATCCGTCTGCAGAGCTATGATGCTCAGCTGATCGATGCCGCAGCAGAGAAGATCGTGGAGACCGCAAAGCACACTGGTGCCCGCGTGTCCGGCCCCATCCCCCTGCCCACCGATCGTGAGATCGTTACCGTTCTGCGTGCTACCCACAAGTACAAGGATAGCCGCGAGCAGTTCGAGAGCCGCACTCATAAGCGTCTGATCGACATTCTGAAGCCGTCCAACAAGACGGTCGAGGCTCTGATGAGCCTCCAGCTCCCCGCTGGCGTGGACATCGAGATCAAGCTGTAACAGCTGATCCAAGCGATGCTCCTCGTTTCCCGAGGGGTCATGTTGGCGGTGACGTGCGCCGCCAACCAATAACCTTTACAGGAGGAAAAGAAAATGGTTAAAGGCATTATCGGCAAGAAAGTCGGTATGACCCAGCTGTTCGATGAGAACGGCAAGGTTATTCCCGTAACTGTCATCGAGGCTGGTCCCTGCACCGTGGTGCAGAAGAAGACCGTCGAGAGCGATGGTTACCAGGCTGTCCAGCTGGGCTTCGGCGAGGTTTCCGCCAAGAAGGTCAACAAGGCAGCTGCAGGTCACTTCAAGAAGCAAACGTTGCCCCCAAGAAGACCCTGCGCGAGTTCCGTCTGGAAGATGTTTCCGCAATGAACGTTGGCGACGTGCTGAAGGCTGATGTCTTCGCAGCAGGCGACAAGGTTGACGTTGCAGGCGTTTCCAAGGGCAAGGGCTACCAGGGCGTTATCAAGCGCTTTGGCCAGCACCGTCTGCGTGAGAGCCACGGCACCGGCCCTGTTGCTCGTCATGCAGGTTCTATGGGCGCTATTTCCAACCCCTCTCGTGTGTTCCCCGGCAAGCGCCTGCCCGGTCACATGGGCTTTGTGCGGGTCACCGTGCAGAACCTGACCGTTGTCAAGGTTGACACCGAGAACAATCTGATCGCTGTCAAGGGTGCGGTTCCCGGCTCCAAGGGCACCATCGTCACTCTGGCCAACAGCGTGAAGGCGTAAGGAGGAAAGCTACAATGGCAAAGTTTAATGTAGTCGATATGAACGGTCAGCACGTTAGCGAGATCGAGCTTTCCGACGCCGTGTTCGGTATCACCCCGAACGAGAAGGCTGTCCACATTGCTGTGGTGAACTTCCTGGCCAACCAGCGTCAGGGCACCCAGAACACCAAGATCCGCATGGAAGTTTCCGGCGGCGGCAAGAAGCCCTGGCGTCAGAAGGGCACCGGCCACGCTCGTCAGGGCTCCATCCGTGCTCCCCAGTGGACTCACGGCGCGTTGCTCTGGGCCCCAAGCCCCGCAGCTACAACTACCACATCAACAACAAGGTCAAGCGCCTGGCTCTGCTGAGCGTTCTGTCTGACAAGGCTGCCAATGGCAACATGGTCGTTGTTGATAAGTTCACCTGCGACGAGTACAAGACCAAGGCTGTGGTTGCAATGCTGAACGCTGTTGGCGCTGGCAAGAAGAACCTGCTGGTCAACGAGACCGTCGATGCAAAGTTCGTCAAGAGCGCTGGCAACATTGCCGGTGTCAAGACCACCTTTGCAGGCAGCGTGAACACCTACGATGTGCTGAACGCCGACAAGCTGATCATCAGCGTCGACGCAGCTAAGAAGCTCGAGGAGGTGCTTGGCTAATGAAAACCGCACATGATATCATCCTGAAGCCGGTCATTACCGAGAACTCCATGGCTGGCATCGCTGATAAGAAGTACACCTTCAAGGTTGCTACTGATGCCACCAAGGTCGAGATCGCTCAGGCTGTCGAGACCCTGTTCCCCGGCGCTAAGGTCGCTAAGGTCAACACCATTTCCGTGCGTGGCCGCTTCCGCCGCCAGGGCATGCATGCTGGTTACACTGCCGCTTCCAAGAAGGCAATCGTGACCCTGACCAAGGACTCCAAGGAAATCGAGTTCTTCAACAGCATGGTCTAAACCGAACCCGCCGAGGTTCCTCTATGGGGATATGACCCCGATAATAATTCATAAGATAAACAAAGGAGAATAGCACAATGGCTATCAAGAAGTATGGCCCCACTACTCCGGGCCGCCGCGGCATGACCGTCACGGATTACAGCGTCCTGAGCAAGGTCGCTCCCGAGCGCAGCCTGCTGGAGCCCATGAAGAAGCACAGCGGCCGCAACAACACCGGTCGTATCACCGTCCGCCACCAGGGCGGCGGCAACCGCACCAAGTATCGTGTCATCGACTTCAAGCGTCAGAAGACCGATATCCCCGCTACCGTCAAGACTCTCGAGTATGATCCGAACCGCAGCGCATTCATCGCTCTGGTCGAGTACACCGATGGCGTTAAGAGCTACATCATTGCTCCCGATGGCCTGAAGGTGGGCGATGTGGTCGTCAGCAGCAAGTCTGCCGACATCAAGCCCGGCAACTGCCTGCCCTTCGAGAACATCCCCGTTGGTACCATCATCCACAACATCGAGCTGTATCCCGGCCGCGGCGCTCAGCTGGTTCGTTCCGCTGGCAACATGGCTCAGCTGATGGCTAAGGAGAATGGCTACGCTCTGGTTCGTCTGCCCTCCGGTGAGATGCGCAACGTGCCCGTGAACTGCACCGCAGTTGTGGGCCAGGTTTCCAACATCGACCACGAGAACGTCAACCTGGGCAAGGCCGGCCGTAAGCGCCACATGGGCGTTCGTCCCGGCAGCGTGGTACCGTTATGAACCCCTGCGACCACCCCCACGGCGGTGGCGAGGGCCGCGCACCTGTTGGTCACTCCGGTCCTATGACTCCCTGGGGCAAGCCCGCTCTGGGTCTCAAGACTCGCAAGCATCATAAGCGCTCCGATAAGCTCATCGTGAAGCGTGCAGGTAAGTAAGAGAGGAGTTTAAGACAATGGGTAGAAGCATTAAAAAAGGACCTTTCGTCCAGGCTGCTCTTCTGAAGCACGTTGAAGCAATGAACGCTTCCGGCAAGAAGCAGGTCATCAAGACCTGGAGCCGCGCCTCCACGATCTTCCCCGAATTCGTTGGTCACACCTTTGCCGTTCACGACGGCCGCAAGCATGTGCCTGTGTATGTGACTGAGGACATGGTTGGCCACAAGCTGGGTGAGTTCGTTCCCACCCGTACCTTCAAGGGCCACACCGGTAATTCTAAATAATAGAGGGAGGAACACAACATGGAAGCTCGGGCAATTCTTCGTTATGCCCGCATTAGTCCCCGTAAGGTGTCTATCGTTATGGACCTGATCCGTAACAAGCCCCTGGACGAAGCGCTGGCAATCCTGCAGTACACCCCGAAGGCCGCTTGTGAGCCCCTTCTGAAGCTGGTGAAGTCTGCAGCCGCTAATGCGGAAAACAACTTCAATATGGACAAGAACAATCTGTACGTTGCTGAGTGCTACGTGTGCCCCGGCCCCACGCTGAAGCGCATGATGCCTCGTGCACAGGGCCGCGGCTACCGCATCCTGAAGCGCACCAGCCACATGACCGTTGTTCTGAAAGAGAAAGAGTAAGGAGGGAAAACAATGGGCCAGAAAGTAAATCCGCACGGCATTCGTGTCGGCGTTATTAAAGACTGGGACAGCCGCTGGTTTGCCTCCAAGAAGGATTTCAGCGATAACCTCGTCGAGGATCACAAGATCCGCACTGAGCTGAAGGCTCAGCTGAAGGACGCTGGTGTCCCCAAGATCGAGATCGAGCGTACTGTGGATCCTTCCACTTCCGCTCCTCGCGTGACTGTTAACATCTACTGCGCTAAGCCGGGCATGGTCATCGGCAAGGGCGGTGAGGAGCGCGTTGCTCTGCAGAACAAGCTGACCAAGGAGTATGGCAAGACTGTGATCGTCAATGTCATCGAGGTCAAGAGCGCTTCCACCAACGCACAGCTGGTTGCTGAGACATCGCTCGTCAGCTGGAGAACCGTGTGACCTTCCGCCGTGCCATGAAGCAGTGCATGCGCAATGCTATGAGCCCGCGATCGTTCCACTGTTCCCGCTAAGGGCATCAAGGCTATGTGCTCCGGCCGTCTGGGCGGCGCTGATATCGCTCGTACTGAGAGCTATCACGAGGGCACCATCCCCTGCAGACCCTGCGTGCCGACATCGACTACGGCTTTGCTGAGGCTGCTACCACCTACGGCCGCATCGGCGTTAAGGTGTGGGTCTACAAGGGCGAGGTCCTGAAGAGCGCTAAGACCGCTCAGAAGAAGGAAGGAGGCAACAAGTAATGTTACTGCCTAAGCGTGTTAAGTACCGCCGCGTTCAGCGCGGCCGCATGACCGGCAAGGCTACCCGCGGCAACGTGGTGTGCCAGGGCCAGTACGGCCTTGTTGCTCTGGAGCCGGCATGGATCTCTTCCACCCAGATCGAGCTGCTCGTGTTGCCATGACTCGTTACATCAAGCGTGGCGGCAAGGTGTGGATCAAGATCTTCCCCGATAAGCCCGTTACCGAGAAGCCCGCTGAGACCCGCATGGGTTCCGGTAAAGGCTCTCCCGAGTACTGGGTCGCTGTCGTTAAGCCCGGCCGCGTTCTGTTCGAGCTGGCAGATGTCGATGAGGCAACTGCTCGCGAGGCTCTGCGCCTGGCTATGCACAAGCTGCCCATCAAGTGCAAATTTGCAGTCCGTGAGGACTCCGTGAAGGAGGATGGCACCAATGAAGGCTAATGAACTCCGCGAAATGCAGACCGCAGAGCTGACCAGCAAGCTGGTCGACCTGAAGGCTGAGCTGTTTAACCTGCGCTTCCAGCATGCCATCAACCAGCTGGAGAACCCCGGCCGCATCGACGCAGTCAAGAAGGACATCGCCCGCGTGATGACCGTTCTGGCTGAGAAGCAGTAAGGAGGTTAAACGATGGAAGAACGTAATCTGAGAAAGACCCGCGTCGGCGTGTCGTGTCCGACAAGATGGATAAGACCATCGTGGTTGCCGTTAAGGATAGCGTGCAGCACCCCCTGTACAAGAAGATCCTGAAGCGTACCGTGAAGTTCAAGGCTCGTGACGAGCAGAACGAGTGCGGTATCGGTGACCGTGTTGAGATCATGGAGTGCCGCCCCCTGAGCAAGGATGTGCGCTGGCGCCTGGTCCGTATCGTTGAGAAGGCAAAGTAATCTTTGCCCGCTGCTTTGAACAGTTTGAAAGGAGATATCTGAAATGGTTCAGATGCAAACTTATCTCAAAGTTGCCGACAACACCGGTGCCAAGGAGCTGATGTGCTTCCGTGTGCTGGGCGGCACCCGCAAGAGATACGCAAACATTGGTGACGTCGTGGTCTGCTCTGTCAAGAAGGCAGCCCCCGGCGGCTCCGTTAAGAAGGGCGACGTCGTCAAGGCTGTCATCGTGCGCAGCAAGCATGGCGTGCGCCGCGACGACGGTTCCTACATCCGTTTTGATGAGAACGCCGCCGTTATCGTTATGGCCGACAAGAACCCCAAGGTACCCGTATCTTTGGACCTGTTGCTCGCGAGCTGCGTGATGCCGGCTACACCAAGATCCTGAGCCTGGCTCCGGAATCGCTGTAAGGAGGTTTTAAAAATGAATAATCTTCATGTTAAAACGGCGACAACGTTATGATCATCAGCGGCAAGGACAAGGGCCACACTGGTAAGGTCCTGCAGGTCAGCCCCTCTGAGAACAAGGTCATCGTTGAGGGCCAGAACATGGTTACCAAGCACGTCAAGCCTCGTCGTCAGGGCGAGCAGGGCGGCATCGTGAAGGCTGAGGGTGCTATGTACGCATCCAAGGTCATGCCCATCTGCCCAAGTGCGGCAAGGCCGTGCGCGTGGGCCACGTCGAGAAGGACGGTAAGATGGTCCGCGTCTGCAAGAAGTGCGGCGCTGAGCTGTAAGGAAAGGAGTAAGGAACAATGGCTCGTTTGAAAGAACAGTATGTCAATGAAATTGCTCCTGCTCTGAACTCTAAGTTCGGTTACAAGAGCGTTATGCAGATCCCCAAGCTGGACAAGGTCGTCATCAACGTTGCCTGCGGCGAAGCAAGGACAACGAGAAGATCCTGGAAGCTGTTATGAAGGATCTGGGCCAGATCACTGGCCAGAAGGCAGTCGTCTGCCGTGCCAAGAAGAGCGTTGCTAACTTCAAGCTGCGCCAGGGCACTCCCATCGGCTGCAAGGTCACCCTGCGTGGTGAGCGTATGTACGAGTTTGTCGATCGTTTCTTCAACGTCGCTCTGCCCCGTGTCCGCGACTTCCGCGGCATCAACGGCAACGGCTTTGACGGCCGCGGCAACTTTGCATGCGGCATCAAGGAGCAGATCATCTTCCCGAGATCGACTTTGATAAGGTCGATGCAGTCCGCGGCATGGATGTCTGCTTTGTTACCACCGCTAAGACCGACGAAGAGGGCAAGGAGCTGCTGAAGGCTCTGGGCGCTCCGTTCGCTACCGAGAATAACTAAGGAGGAGATTGATACAATGGCTAAACTGTCTATGAAGCTGAAGCAGTCTCGTCCTGCTAAGTTCTCTACCCGTGCATACACCCGCTGCCGCATCTGCGGCCGCCCCCACTCCGTGCTGCGCAAGTACGGCGTGTGCCGTGTGTGCTTCCGTGAGCTGGCCTACAAGGGCGAGATCCCGGGCGTGAAGAAGGCTTCCTGGTAATCAAGCCAGAGGGCTGGATAGAATGTCGGATATCCGCCCCGGGGCAAGCATGTTTCGGGGCGGTATCATTATAAAACAAATGAGAGCTAATCTAAGGAGGTTAGTGGCACATGCAGATTACTGATCCTATCGCGGACCTGCTGACTCGCATCCGCAACGCTAGCACTGCCAAACACCCTTCTGTGGAGATCCCCGCTTCCAACATGAAGAAGCTATCTGCCAGATTCTGGTTGACGAGGGCTACATCAAGGGCATGCAGGTGAAGAACGACACCGTTCAGGCACCATCGTTGTCACCCTGAAGTACCAGCTAACGGCGAGCCCGTTATCGCTGGCCTGCGCCGCGTGTCCAAGCCCGGCCTGCGCATCTACACCAACTGCGAGGATATGCCGAAGGTCATGAAGGGCCTGGGCACCGCAATCATTTCCACCTCTAAGGCATTATGACCGATAAGGCTGCTCGTGCTGCGCACGTTGCGGCGAGGTCCTGGCCTTTGTGTGGTAAGAAAGGGGTAAAAGACAATGTCGAGAATTGGAAGAAAACCCATCGTCATTCCTGCCGGCGTCACTGTTACTGTTGATGAAGCAGCACACACCGTCGCTGTCAAGGGCCCCAAGGGCAGCCTGAATTCCAACTTCCACCCCCTGATGACCGTTAAGGTCGAGGGCAATGAAGTTCTGGTTACCCGCCCCAATGACGATCCCCAGGCCCGCAGCCTGCACGGCCTGACCCGTACCAACATCGCTAACATGGTCAACGGTGTTGTGAACGGCTACGAGAAGAAGCTGGAGATCGTGGGCGTTGGCCTGCGCTGCCAGAAGCAGGGCTCCAACCTGGTTATGAACCTGGGCTTCTCCCACCAGGTGAATGTCCCCGATACCGAGGACTGCACCATCGTGTGGCAGGACCCCAACCACTTCTCTGTTACCGGTATTGACAAGCAGAAGGTGGGCCAGTACGCCGCCGAGATCCGCGCCAAGAAGCCGCCTGAACCTACAAGGGCAAGGGCATCCGCTATGTGGCGAGGTTGTCAAGCACAAAGAAGGCAAGGCCGGCAAGGGCAAGAAATAAGGTAAGGAGTGAAAGACAATGGTTAAGCAGATCGACAAGAACGAAGCTCGTCTTCGTCGTCATCGCCGCGTTCGCAACAAGATCAGCGGCACCGCAGCACGTCCCCGTCTGGATGTTTTCCGCTCCGCCAAGCACATTTACGCTCAGATCATCGATGATGAGCAGGGCGTGACCCTGGTGTCTGCATCCACTATGGACAAGGACTTCAATGGTTTCGGCGGCAACGTCGAGGCCGCAGCTGAGATCGGCAAGAAGGTCGCAGCAAAGGCTCTGGAAAAGGGCATCACCGAGGTCGTGTTCGACCGTGGTGGCTACGTTTATCATGGCCGTGTTAAGGCCCTGGCTGATGGCGCCCGTGAGGGCGGCTGAAGCTGTAATGAGAGGAGGAAACACATTATGGCTATGAGAAACCGTGAAGACGACGGCATGATCACCAAGGTTGTCTCCATCAACCGCGTTTCCAAGACTGTCAAGGGCGGCCGCATCATGAAGTTTGCCGCTCTGGTTGTCGTGGGCGACGGCAAGGGCACCATCGGTTATGGCATCGGCAAGTCTGGCGAAGTGCCTGAGGCAATCCGCAAGGGCGAGGCTGCTGCAAAGAAGAACATGCACAAGGTTGCCCTGAAGGGCACCACCATCCCCCACGAGATCGTCGGCAAGTACGGCGCAGGTGCCGTTCTGCTCAAGCCGGCTGCACCCGGTACCGGCATGATCGCCGGCGGCCTGTGCGTGCCGTCATTGAGGCTGCTGGCATCAAGGACATCCGTGCGAAGTCTATGCGTTCCAACAACCCCATCAACGTTGTTTCTGCTACCTTCGCAGGTCTGTGCGGCCTGGTCAGCGCGGAGTCCGTCGCTGAGAAGCGCGGCAAGACCGTGAGTGAGATTCTGGGTTAAGGAGGTAACAAACCATGGCAGATAAGATGCTCAAGATCGAGCTGAAGAAGAGCCTGATCGGCCGCGGCGCTAAGCAGATCGCTACCGCTGAGGCCCTGGGCCTGAAGAAGCCGGGCGACGTTACCGTTCAGCCTGACAATGCCGCTACGCAGGGCAAGATCGCAAAGATCGGCTTTATGCTCAGCGTCACCGAAGCCTAATAGCAGGGGGTATACGCATAATGAAACTTCATGAACTGCACGCTATTCCCGGTGCAAACAAGGCTGTGACCCGCAAGGGCCGCGGCATTGGCTCCGGCAATGGCAAGACTGCCGGTTTCGGCAGCAAGGGCCAGAAGGCCCGTTCCGGCGTGAAGCACGCTGGTTTCGAGGGCGGCCAGATGCCTCTGGCACGCCGCCTGCCGAAGGTTGGCTTTAACAACATCTTTGCTACCCAGTACGCCATTGTTAACGTGGCTGACCTGGAAGCAGCTTTCAACGCTGGCGATGTCGTTGACACCGAGGCTCTGAAGGCAAAGGGTCTGGTCAAGAAGACTCTGGACGGTGTTAAGGTCCTGGGCAACGGCGAGCTGACCAAGGCTCTGACCGTCAAGGCCGCAGCCTATTCCGCTTCTGCCAAAGAGAAAATCGAGAAGGCAGGCGGAAAGGCTGAGGTGATGTAAGGTGTTCCAGACATTCCGTAACGCATGGAAGATTCCCGAGCTTAAAAATCGTCTCCTGTTCACGCTGGCGATCCTCGTGGTGTATCGTCTGGGCAGCGCCATCCCCGTTCCGTTCATCACCGGTTCTGCACTGAACCAGATGTTCTCCAACGGCAATATGCTCTCGTATCTCGATATGATGAGCGGTGGTGCCCTGTCTCGGTGCACACTCTTCGCGTTAGGTGTGACGCCTTATATCAACGCTTCCATCATTGTGCAGCTGCTCACCGTTGCGATCCCCGCCCTGGAAAACATGGCGAAGGAAGCCGACGGCCAGCAGAAGATGCAGCAGATCACCCGGTATGTCGGCGGTGCCATCGCTCTGGTGATGAGCTCGGCTACTACTTCGTGATCCGCAATATGGGCGCACTGAAGTACACCAGCGGCGCGGCCGGTATCTTTACCGCCGTTGTCATCATTGCCACCTTTACCGCAGGTGCGCAGCTGATCACCTGGTGTGGTGAGCAGATCGACGACAAGGGGATCGGCAACGGTATCTCTCTGTTGATCTTCTCCTCGATCGTTTCCAACTGGTCCGGTGTCTACACCACCGTCACGGGTCTGCTGACCCGCGCCGCTGCAGGCGAGACTCGGTTCTATATCCTGCTGCCCCTGCTGCTGGTTCTGGCACTGGTTGTGATCGTGTTCATCGTTGTTATGACCAACGCTGAGCGCCGCATCACCATCAGTATGCCAAGCGTGTGGTGGGCCGCAAGCAGATGGGCGGGCAGAACAGCTACCTGCCCCTGAAGCTGAACATGAGCGGCGTGATGCCCATCATCTTGCTCCTGCGATGGTTTCGATCCCCGGCACCATGGCCAGCTTCCTGCAGATCGATCAGGCAGCACATCCGTTCTGG
>ENA-OQCP01000929-OQCP01000929.1-human-gut-metagenome-genome-assembly--contig:-NODE-929-length-12114-cov-1.439393_pt1 | contig 12114 bp, 17 predicted proteins | sample MGYA00242760_ERZ504583 | MGnify/ENA primary metagenome ERZ504583 (study PRJEB26092, sample SAMD00036308) | human gut metagenome | host: Homo sapiens | study: EMG produced TPA metagenomics assembly of...
CACACCAACCATCAGGTCAACCTTATCCGCCTGAAAATCTGAAATGATCTGTTCCATAACACTGGCATCTGCATTACAGTTATCATAAGACACATCAAATGTGACACCCTTTTCTTTGCCAAGCTCCTCCAGACGGGACTGGATGTTGTCTACGATCTGATTCAAGGAAGCGTCATCTACATAATTGCAGATGCCCACTTTAAAATCCTCCGCCATAACCGGGCTTGTCATCATCATAGTTGTTGCTGCTACTGCTGCGATCACTAACATTCTTTTTTTCATGGTTTTGTTCTCCCTTCTTATTTCCGCTTATGATTACCTTTTGTACACCTTGCGGTCTGCTTTTCCGGAACAACTTTCATGCAACAGAATCGCTTTTCCTGTAACACAAAAACCGTCCCAAGCTTATATCATGCTTGAGACGGTAATAAAAGTTCTTTATTATCGCGGTACCACTCAAATTGACGAATCGTCCACTTTCCGGTGTACTAACATACACTCCTCATTGGTAACGGGTTCGGTTCCCGTCGGCGCCTACTGTACAGATAAATAGTTCGGGCCGCCCTCGAAAGTCCATTCAACATCTGGTCCCCTGCGGATTTCCACCATCACCGCTCTCTGTGAAGCTTCCTGAAATGTTTACTTCTCTTTCTCACTGGTTTGTTTTTTAAGTTGTGTTTACTTTAGCACATCAACGTGAGTCTGTCAAGTCCAAAAATAAAATTAATTCTTAAAGCTGTGGATTGGTGCCGGGATCCTTCCACCTCTCTGTACAAATGCATCACAGGAGAAGGAATTTACTGGCATGATCGGAGCATAGCCAAGAAGACCTCCGAACTCAACCGTTTCGCCCACACCCTTACCGATAACCGGGATGAGACGTACTGCAGTTGTCTTCTGATTTACCATACCGATGGCAGACTCATCTGCGATGATACCTGCCAGTGTAGTCGCCTTGGTATCTCCCGGAACTGCGATCATATCCAGACCAACAGAGCATACACAGGTCATGGCTTCCAGCTTCTCCAGAGTAAGAGCTCCCTCGTTTACCGCATCGATCATTCCCTGATCCTCGCTGACAGGAATAAAGGCACCACTTAATCCGCCCACAGCAGCTGCTGCCATAACGCCGCCTTTCTTCACCTGGTCGTTGAGAAGTGCAAGCGCTGCAGTTGTTCCAGGTGCACCGGCTCTCTCAAGGCCGATCTCTTCCAGGATCTCAGCTACGGAATCACCGATAGCCGGTGTCGGTGCAAGAGAAAGATCCACAATACCAAACGGCACGTCAAGACGTTTGGATGCCTCACGTGCAACCAGCTGTCCAACTCGTGTAACTTTGAATGCGGTACGTTTGATCATCTCGCAGAGAGTTCCGAAGTCCTCGCCACGAACCTGCTCCAGAGCTTTCTTTACAACGCCAGGGCCACTGACACCTACGTTGATGATGCAATCCGCCTCTGTGACACCGTGGAACGCGCCTGCCATAAACGGGTTATCATCCGGTGCGTTACAGAATACTACCAGCTTGGCACATCCAAGAGAATCCTGGTCCTTAGTAGCCTCTGCTGTTGCGAGGATGATCTCGCCCATCAGCTTTACGGCATCCATGTTGATACCGGTCTTGGTGGAACCACGTTTACAGAACTGCAGACGCGCTCTGTTTCTGCCATTGCCTGAGGAATGGAGCGGATAAGAAGCTCCTCTGCCGGAGTCATTCCTTTGCTTACCAGTGCAGAATATCCGCCGATAAAGTTAACGCCAACTTCCTTGGCACATTTATCCAGCGTTCTTGCGATGGTCACAAAATCCTCCGGTTTCTTACATGCAGCCCCGCCAACCAGAGCAATGGGTGTTACGGAAATTCGTTTATTTACAACCGGGATACCGTACTCGGTTGCGATCTCATCACCGGTAGCTACCAGATTTCTGGCCTTTGTGGTGATCTTTTCGTATATTTTCTGATTCAGTGCATCCAGGTCAGGATCGATACAGTCCAGAAGGCTGATCCCCATGGTGATGGTACGCACATCCAGATTCTCCTGCTCGATCATTTTATTTGTCTCGTTTACCTCAAAAATATTGATCATTTTATTTTCTCCCTGATGATTGATGTAAAGTAGATATCATATGCATTGGCAATCCGCATTCGCTGCTTGATCATACTCGATGCATCATGTTAAAAATATCTTCATGCTGGCAGTGGATCACAACACCGATCTCCTTGCCAGATTTTCAAGCTCTTTTGCAAGTTCACCGCCATCCTTTTCACATTTTGCTGTGTCTGCGATCATCATCATGTTGAAGTAACCCTGAACGATGGTCTGAGAAATATCCAGAATATTAACCTGATTCTCTGCAAGATATGTACAAACCTTTGCAATAATTCCTACTGTGTCATTTCCTACTACTGTGATAATTGTCTTCTTCATCGTTTTTTCCTTTCTACACTGTGATTATTTCTGATATGTGATCCCTCTTCGCTACCTGGATCTTAAAATCCTGGAACGGTACGGGTTGTCACCAAGTGTCACCTCCGAGCACACAGTCTCGTAGGCAAGTTCTTCATAGTTGTTTTCTCTGCTTAAATGGCCGAGAAAAACCGCCTTCAGATTATCATGGAGGATCCGACAGAGCAGACGTCCTGCATTCTCATTGGAGAGATGCCCACGGTCTCCCAGAATCCTCTGTTTGAGATAATAAGGGTATTTTCCAACCTGAAGCATGCGGATGTCATGATTTGCTTCCAAAAGCACCGCATCCAGATTCTCCAGATTTTTTACAATGTAATCATTATATTTTCCAAGGTCCGTGGCAATGCCACAGAATGCTCTCCACATTCCAGGCGGTAACCCACCGGCTGTGCAGCATCATGGGGAATGGTAAAAGGATTTACCGTCAGGTCCTTGATCTCAAAAGGCTCATCCTCCCGGATCTCGTGGATCAGTCCCTCCGGCATTTTTCCAAGGGATTTCATACGAAGCATGGCATCTGCGGTTCCACCTGTGGTATAGATGGGAATTCCGTATTTTCTGGAGATCACTCCCAGTCCCTTGATATGGTCGGAATGTTCATGTGTGATCAGGATGCCGTCCACATCTTTCCCGGTAAGATCCAGGGAATTCAGGCCCTTTTCGATACTCTTCCCGCTGATCCCCACATCTACCAGAACATGTGCCTCCTCAGATCCCACATAAATACAGTTGCCGCTGCTTCCGCTGGCAATACTACAAAGTCTCATTTCTCTCTATCCCTTCTCTGATCTGTCTCCGGGTATCCTTCAGATCTCCATTGTTCTCGATCACATAATCCGTATGTTCTCTGAAAACCTGGTCAGATACCTGGTTTCGGATAATGCCAAGAGATTTCTCTCTGGAATAGCCACGGCTTTCCATCAGACGACGGATCCGGATTTCCTCCTCTGTATACACATACCAGACTTCATCACAGAATTCCTGATAATTCTCTTCCAGAAAAAGAGCAGCTTCCACAACACAGATCTCTTCTTCCAGCTTCCTTCTGTTCTCCAAGAAGATCCAGGATTCTCTGCTTTACAGCCGGATGGATGATCCCGTTTAATTTCAAAAGCATATCCTTATCTGTGAATACTACATCAGAAATCCGTCTCCGGTCAATAGTTTTATCTTTTTTTATGATTTCTTTTCCAAACAATGCGATCACCGCATCGTAACATTCTTCCCCCGGTTCCATCAGAATGTGACCAAGCTGGTCTGCCTGAATCACATATGCCTGGAAATCTTCTTCCAGGATTCCAAGTACTGTACTTTTTCCGGCCCCTACTCCGCCGGTTACTCCGATCACTCTCATTTATTTCGCCTCATACCAGCTGTCACCCTGGTGCATATCTACGTCAAGTTCCACTGCAAGGTCTGCCGCTCCCTTCATCTCTTCTTCCAGAATACGGGAAACTTCCTCGATCTCTTCTTTCTTTGTCTCGATCAGAAGCTCATCGTGAACCTGCAGCACCAGCCTTGAACGCAGTCCCTCTTTTTTCATTCGTTCATAAACATGATTCATGGCTATTTTGATGATATCTGCTGCAGTACCCTGGATCGGAGAGTTCATGGCTACACGTTCTCCGAAGGAGCGCTGCATGAAATTACTGGATCTCAGCTCTGGCACAGGCCTTCGTCTGCCGAACATAGTTGTCACATAACCGTGTTCCTTGCCATCCTTTACCAGACTGTCCAGAAAGCCCTTGATCTTCGGATAGGTCTCGAAATATTTCTCAATATAGCAGCTGCCTCTTTTCTGGTAATACTCAGATCCTGCTCAGTCCAAAGGAACTGATCCCATAAACGATTCCGAAATTTACCGCCTTGGCATTTCTTCGCTGAAGAGATGTCACTTCATCCAGCGGCACATGAAACACCTGGGATGCGGTGAGCCGGTGGATATCCTCCGCCTCACGATAAGCCTGGATCAGTTTTTCATCACCGGACATATGTGCCAGCACACGAAGCTCGATCTGGGAATAATCTGCATCCAGAAATACAAATCCCTCCTCCGGCACAAAAACCTTACGGATCAGCCTGCCCAGCTCCATGCGGACCGGTATGTTCTGAAGATTCGGATCTGTACTGCTGATACGACCGGTTGCTGTGATCGTCTGATTAAAAGTAGAATGGATCCTTCCATCTTCTTCGATCACATTTCCGAGACCATCTGCATAAGTGATTTCAGCTTGGTCAACTGGCGGTACTCCAGGATATCTTTTACGATGGCATGATCCGGCGCCAGCTTATCCAGGATATCCGCGCTGTGGAATAGCCGGTCTTGGTCTTCTTTCCACCTGGAAGTCCCAGCTTTTCAAAAAGGATCACACCCAGCTGTTTCGGGGAATTGATATTAAACTCCTCCCCTGCTTCCTGCCAGATGGTTTTTTCCAGCTCCTGGATACGGACTTTAAGTTTTTCACCATAGCTCTTAAGCTCTTCACCCTTAACGGAAATCCCCCATTTTTCCATGGAGTCCAGGGTAAAGACAAGAGGAAGCTCGATCTCATCATAAACCTTACGCATGCCTGTTTCATCCAGTTTTTCAAGAAGAACCTTTCGGGCCATGCAGGGCACAAACGCTGATAGCAGGCATAATTTCCAAGGCATTCCTGTTCCTCTTCCCAGGCCTTTTTCAGAGAAGTCTTTCCAAGAAGGTCTTCCTTTGAGGGGAGCATCATACCATCCAGATATTCTCTGGCGATGTCATCATGGGAATAGGAAGATTTCAGCGGGTTCAGAAGATATGCAGCAACCCCCGCATCAAAAACCTTCTTCGGATCATCAAGGGAAACATGTTTGAGACTGATTTAATATCCATAGCACAGAGCACCGTACTGTCCGCCAGAGTTTTCAGTTTTCCGCAAAGGTAATCCCCTGTGAGAAGTCCTCCTACCGGAATCTGATAGATTCTTTTTCATCCAGGACCAGTCCCACGGTATACACCTGATCCGGATCTGCAAGAACAGAAATACCCACCTGATCTTTCTGCGCTGCTTTTCAAACAGTGCCTCCACACCGGAAGATCATTACAGGTAAAAAATTCCAGTTCCATGGAGGAATCTGCTGTCGTAGCCGGATCAAAACGGTTCAGCATGTTCTTAAATTCCAGGCGTTTACACAATTCATATGCCTCCGGAGTATAGGGATTTTCCACTTTCGCTTTTTCGTAGGAAAATTCCAGCGGACTATCTGTGTTGATGGTTGCAAGCTCTTTGGAAAGCTGTGCCAGATCATAATGCTCGCGGAGAGATTCTTTCGCCTTATTAGGCTTTACCTCTTCCAGATGCTCATGAGCATTCTCAATGGAACCGAACTGCACGACCATCTTGGTCGCGGTTTTCTCTCCAACGCCCGGGATTCCCGGAATATTATCGGAGCTGTCGCCCATCAGCGCTTTCAGTTCTATGATCTGCGGCGGCGTTACCTGATATTTCTCAAGAACTTCCGCTGTATGGTAGTTTTCAATGGTTGTCTTTCCCCGGACAGTCTTCGGAAGCCGGATCAGCACCTTATCTGTGGCAAGCTGAAGAAGATCACGGTCTCCGGAAAGAATGGTAACATCCATACCCTTTGCTTCACTTCTTCTGGCGACCGTACCAAGAAGATCATCTGCTTCATAGCTTCCAGGGACATGATGTTGATTCCCATGGCAGAAGCATCTCCTTGATCAGCCGGAACCTGTTCCCGAAGCTCCTCCGGGTCATGGGTTTTCGGGTGCCTTTATTAGGTTCATATCTCTTATGCCGAACGTAGGTGCACTCAGATCAAATGCAACGGTAAGATACTCCGGCTTCTCTTCCTCCATGATCCTGAACATAATATTCAGAAATCCATATACCGCTCCTGTATGACGTCCTTCTGCATTGGTAAGATCCGGCAGACCATAAAACGCACGGTTCAGGATGCTGTGACCATCGATCAGTAATATTTTTTCACTCAAAATCAAATTCCCTCCTTCAGTTCCAGGATCACAAAAACAAGAAAGACCACCAGTGCCGCGATCAGAACGCAGACTGCCACTGCAGCGATCGCTCTGTGAAATTTCTTTTTTCGAATATACCTTCTGGATTTTCGGATATCCTCTTCCAGAAGCTCCTTAAAATCCAGAACAGTATCTTCCTGTTTCTCATCCAGCTGCTGCATGGCCTTATGTACAATGAAATATGTGGCAAGCTCATCGTAGCAGGAGGAACACTTCTCAATATGTTCTAGAAAATCCTCCAGATCATTCAACGGCAACGTATGATCGATATATTTATTAACCATTCCCTCTGCAATACGACAATTCATATTTTCCCTCTCTTTCAAAGCAGCGGATCCTCCCATATGATAAGCCTCTTCTGAGATCCCGCTTCACAATTTGCCCCAGACTGGGGAAATATTTCCCAGAATGTTATATCATTATAGCGAATTAAACGTTGAATGACAAGGGCGGTTTCCTGTGGTATACTTGAGATGTCCCGGTCAGAAAACAGAAAAACTGACCAAATATGAAAATCCAGGCAAGGAGGATCACCATTATGAAATCTATAGCAATCGTTACAGACAGTAACTGCGGCATGTCTCCCGCTCAGGTAAAAGACCTTGGCATCTACATGCTTCCAATGCCGTTTTTTATAGATGATAAGGAATATCTGGAAGACATTGACATGAACCAATCAGAGTTCTTTCAGCATCTTGAACAAAATCCAGGCTGCAGAGTTTCCACATCTCAGCCTACACCGGAATCCGTCACTACCCTCTGGGACAAGCTGCTCAAAGACTACGACGAGATCGTACATATCCCCATGTCCAGCGGTCTCTCCAGTTCCATGCAGACTGCCCGCATGCTTGCAGAAGACTATGATGCCGTGTACGTGTCGTAAACAACCAGAGGATCTCCGGAACCTTACGTTACTCTGCCATCGAGGCTATCCAGCAGGCTAAAAACGGTCTCTCTGCCGATGAGATTGGAACTTGGCTGGAAGAAACCCGCTTCGACTCCAGCATCTATATCACTGTAGCTACTCTGAAGTACCTGAAACAGGGCGGCCGCATCACTCCTGCAGCTGCAGCCATCGGAACCATGCTCCGTCTGAAACCGGTTCTGCAGATCCAGGGCGAAAAGCTGGACGCCTTCTCCAAGGCCCGCACCATGACCCAGGCAAAAAACACTATGACTAAAGCCATCAAAGATGACATTGCAGACCGCTTTGGAGAAAAGATCAACCTGGATGTCATCCACTCCCACAACCTGGAAGCAGCCGAAGAATTCCAAAAAGAAGTCCTCACCACCTTCCCGAATATCGGTGAAGTCAACATCTTCCCTCTCTCCCTGAGCGTCTCCTGCCACATCGGCCCCGGAAGTCTGGCACTCACCTGTTCCAAGGTACACCCGGAAATATGGTAAAGACTAGTCAGAAGCAATCCACATGGCCAGAGCACAGCCGGAGGGAATACTTCTGTATGGCTCTGTCTCTGGAGGAGGGCTGCTAGTCCTTAGGTTCTGGAAATCTGCGTTATAAAAAAGTTCGGCTGTCTGAGCGGCAACAAGCCGCGAGTTCCGAACTTTTTTTTAATGGTTTTAGCAGATTTTCAGGGCCTTAGAACTAACGCCCAACGGAAGCCGAAGACCTTACAGAAGTATTCCCTTCGGCGTCCCTCCCGCCAACATATTTAATTTTCCTGTGTATTCTCAATCTCCACCGGCGCTTCATTCAAGATCTTCATAAACTCCTCACCGATGATCGTCTCATGCTCATACAGATACTTGGCAATCTCATGGAGCTTTCCGATGTTATCTGTCAGGATCTTCGTAGCCTTTTCATGCTCCCGTCTTACAAGCTCCACAACCTTCTTATCCAAAAGCGTCTGCGTCTCAAAGGAACAGGTTAGACTTGCATCTCCGCCAAGATACTGATTGCTTACATTTTCCATGGCAACCATGTCAAAATCATCACTCATACCATACCTGCTGATCATCGCTCTGGCAATCTTAGTCGCCTGCTCAATATCATTGGAGGCACCGGTAGTAATGGAATGGAAGATCAGCTCTTCCGCTGCACGGCCGCCTGTAAATGTAGCGATCTTATTCTCCAGTTCTTCCTTAGTCATCAGGAAATGTTCCTGCTCATCTACCTGCATGGTATATCCCAGTGCACCGGAGGTACGTGGAATGATCGTGATCTTATGGACCGGTGCAGAATCTGTCTGCTTGGCAGCAACCAGTGCATGACCAACCTCATGATAGGAAACGATCAGCTTTTCCTTATTGGAAAGTACACGGTTCTTTTTCTGATATCCGGCAATAACAACTTCGATGCTTTCTTCAAAATCCGCCTGTGTGGCAAATTTCCGTCCGTCGCGGACTGCACGGAGAGCTGCCTCGTTGACAATATTGGCAAGCTCCGCACCGGAGGCACCGACTGCCGCCTTGGCAATTTCATCAAACCGGACTGTATCCGCAATTTTGATCTTCTTGGCATGAACCTTCAGGATTTCCTCACGCCCCTGAAGATCCGGAAGCTCAACCGGGATCCTTCTGTCAAAACGTCCCGGACGAAGAAGTGCAGGGTCAAGGGAATCCGGTCGGTTGGTAGCTGCCAGGATCACAACACCCTTGGAACCGTCAAAACCGTCCATCTCTGTCAAAAGCTGGTTCAGTGTCTGCTCACGCTCATCGTTTCCGCCGCCCATTCCGGAGCCGTCACGTTTCTTGCCGATGGTATCGATCTCATCAATAAATACGATACATGGTGCCTTCTCATTGGCCTGTTTAAAAAGATCACGGACCTTGGCAGCACCCATACCCACAAACATCTCCACAAATTCCGAACCGGAAATTGAGAAAAACGGAACCTCCGCCTCACCGGCAACTGCCTTGGCAAGAAGAGTTTTACCGGTTCCGGGAGGGCCTACAAGAAGGGCACCCTTCGGCATGGAAGCACCGATCTCTCTGTATTTCTCCGGATTATGAAGAAATCTACAATTTCCGTCAAAAGCTCCTTGGCTTCATCCTCACCGGCAACATCTGAAAATTTGATTCCCGTAGAGGATTTCACATAAACCTTGGCATTGCTTTTGCCAAAGGACATCATTCCTCCCGGTCCTCCGTTTCCCATGGAACTCATCATCTTCTTGCTGAGCCAGCGTCCCAGGAGAATAAAAATTGCGATCGGGAGTACATATCCCAGGATCAGAGATAAAAGCAGGGACTGTCTCTGAGGTGCAGTACCCTCTATACTTACGCCCGCATCGTAAAGATGGGATACAAGATCCTGATCCTCTACAGATACCGTCTTACAATAGACATCATTTCCATCTACCTTCATCGTATAATAGATATAATCAGAATTAATAGTTGCTTCATATACTTTTCCTCTGTCTACAGCTTTCAGGAAGGTGGTGTAATCGGTCTCTTTTACACTTCTCTCAGAAAGAGCAGGAAGAGCAAAAACATTCAGCAGAACAATAATTACGACCGCAATAATGTAATATACATACAGTGGCCGCTTCTCTGGTTTTTTTGAATTCAGATTCATGCAGTCTCCTCCGTTATCTTATAGTATATTGCTATATCCACAGTGCTATATCAAGTGGTACAGCCTTGTAGTACACTCTACCACTTTTTCAGTCAATTTCAAGGATGCCTCATCCGATTTCATAAACTTTTTAGAATTAAAAATATTTCCAAATAATACCTTTATTCTGAAAAAATCCTTGCAAGCCACCTGATACTGTGCTATTATAATAAATGGTTATGCCGCTGTGGCGGAATTGGCAGACGCACTTGACTCAAAATCAAGCGGAGCGATCCGTGCCGGTTCGAGTCCGGCCAGCGGCATTCGCATAAAAGACCTGACGGAGAAATCTGTCAGGTCTTTATTATATACTATCAAAAAACACGAAAGGAATAAAAAAATGGAAAAAGACAAAAGCTTTTTAGGAACCGAGTCTGTCGGAAAGCTTCTTCTGCAGCTTGCACTTCCTACCGTTGCCGCACAGCTCATCAATATGCTCTACAATATCGTCGATCGTATCTATATTGGTCATATTCCCGGAGAGGGTGCTCTTGCCCTTACCGGTGTAGGTGTATGTATGCCGCTTATTATGGTCGTATCTGCCTTCGCTGCTCTTGTCGGAAACGGAGGCGCTCCCAGAGCCAGCATCTTTATGGGTAAAAATGACACGTCGAAAGCCGAACAGACTCTCGGAAACTGCTTCACCATGCAGATCATCATCTCCTGATCCTGACTGTTATCCTGTTTCTCGGAAACCGCAGCCTTCTCCTTGCATTCGGCGCCAGTGCAAACACCATCGACTATGCGGTGGGTTACATGAATATCTATGCAGTAGGAACTATCTTTGTACAGCTGACTCTTGGCATGAATAATTTCATCACAGCCAGGGATTCGCAAAAACCGGAATGCTCTCCGTATTGATCGGTGCGATCTCCAACATTATTCTGGATCCGGTTTTTATTTTCGGATTCCACATGGGTGTCCGGGGCGCTGCTCTGGCAACAGTGATCTCCCAGCATTTCCTGCATCTGGGTCCTCTCCTTCCTCTTTGGAAAAAAGACCTTCCTGAAGCTTCGGAAAAGCACCATGAAACTGAAAGCCGATATCATTCTGCCTGTATGGCTCTTGGCTCTTCTCTCTTTGTCATGCAGCTCAGTGAAAGCGTTATCTCTGTCTGCTACAACTCCTCCCTCTTAAAATACGGCGGGGATGTTGCCGTAGGAGCCATGACCATCCTTACCAGCGTCATGCAGTTTGCCATGCTTCCTCTTCAGGGACTTGGTCAGGGTGCACAGCCTATCATCAGCTACAACTATGGTGCACGTAACGAAAAACGTGTACGTTCTACATTTAAGCTTCTTATAAAAACAAGTGTTTCTTATTCCGTGATCCTGTGGCTGATCATTATGATCTTCCCGCAGATCTTTGCCGGAATGTTTACTTCGGACAGTACATTACTTGCTTTCACAAAAACAGCGCTCCGGATCTATATGGCAGTTGTGTTTATCTTTGGTATCCAGATTGCCTGCCAGATGACCTTTATCTCCCTTGGCAGAGCCAAAGATTCCATCATTGTGGCTATTGTCCGGAAATTTATTCTGGTCATCCCGCTGATCTATATCCTGCCCAATATTTTCCGTGCTGACCGGACAAATGCAGTTTATATGGCCGAGCCGGTTGCGGATATCCTGCCGTTACATTTACTGCCATCCTGTTTTTCTTTGAGTTTAGAAAAGCTTGGCAGAAATCTCCGGCAGCCGGAAGCAGTAACCCTGCATTTGACCACCTTCCGCCCTGCTCGCGATCTTATGCCTACCAGATACTTAAACATAAAACAGCCTCTATGCATCATTACCAAGATGCATAGAGGGCTGTTTTTATATATTTCCGTCTATTTTATTTCAGTTCGTCTTTCATCCTGAAGAAGTTTCTCAAAAACAGGGAAGCAGTCAAAGGTTGCAAAATAATCTCTCGGTGTCTCGGCACGACGGATCATCTCAAAGCTGCTGTCCTCATGAAGAAGGATCTCTGCAGATTTCAGTTTACCATTGTAGTTATAACCCATTGCAAAACCATGAGCACCTGTATCATGGATCACA
>ENA-OQCP01000931-OQCP01000931.1-human-gut-metagenome-genome-assembly--contig:-NODE-931-length-12108-cov-2.201569_pt1 | contig 12108 bp, 20 predicted proteins | sample MGYA00242760_ERZ504583 | MGnify/ENA primary metagenome ERZ504583 (study PRJEB26092, sample SAMD00036308) | human gut metagenome | host: Homo sapiens | study: EMG produced TPA metagenomics assembly of...
CTGATGAGAAGATAATCGGGTGTGTCAAAATAGAGATTACATATTGTGCTTTTTCCGAATTCATCTCCCTGCATATATTTTTTCATAAGCTACTTTGAGCTGAATGTACTGCTGTGTTGTCAGCATAAATTTAAGTTCGTAACGCTTGAATATATTTTTAACGCCCATTGTAAGACCTCCCTGTCTTTACCTTTTCTTTACCGTGTCTATATAATAATTTACAAACTTTAAATGAAATTTAAAAAAAGCAGAAATCCCGAATTATTTCAGAATTTCTGCTTTAAATAATAATATAGAGTTTTATTTCTGCTATAGAATTATCTTTCTCTAAGCAACACGCTTAAATCCGTTTTTTCAGAGCGTTTTACTGCCCAAATGCTGACGATTGCAAGTACAATCAAATAAATCACGAGGAACAGCAGTATATAAACAGCCGAAACATTCACGGTCATTTCCATTATTGTATTGCCCACAAGATTCATAAGGTACGGATTTATAAGTAATATATCGAGTAACACAGCCAAAATTGTACCGACTGCAATTGATATTATTCCGATAAGGAAATATTCCGCAAATATTATATAGAAAAGTTGATTAGACTTGTAACCGAGTGAGCGATACAAAGCAAGCTCTTCGGTTCGTCTGTTTATATTGCTCTTGACGAACATATACTGTCCCGCAATTACGAACAATGCAAAAAATACAATTGAACCCATAATGATTATGAGTGCAATATTGTATGACTGAGAATCAACATTCAAATCCATTGTATACGGTTCGCAATATGAGGAAACCTCGGATTGTACACTTTGAAGATTTTTTTGCATCATCAACGAGAATTTTATAAGCCTTATCGGAAGTTATTGAAATCGCACCTTTGGCATTTGCAATAACTTCATTATTGAACTTAATCAAATTGCTGCATGGAATAAGAATCTGATTGCCTGTAAAAATCGGGTCAGATGTGTTATACACTCCGACAATTTTAATCTTATGTTCCTTGCCCGATTCATCAGCGAAAACAAGATTTTTGCCCACAAGCGTTTTGCCGTCAATTTTATTGATTCGTTGACTTTCGCTGTTAAAATCCTTTAAAACTTCGGGAACAACTGCAACATTTTCTTCATTCTCTTTGAAAGCTCTTCCACTTGTTATTTTAAGGTTATACCCTCGTGAACATAACTTAGTGTGTAAGCTGAAAACAGCACTCCTGAAGTTTCCGACACATCAAGTTCGGCAGGCACGTTATAAACACTCGTTATGTGTTCAATGCTTTTTATGCTTAAAATTGTATCGTCAATTTCATTTTTAGGAGTATTTTCGTTTATCTCAAAATTCAACTCTCTGTTAAGAGTATGATTATTTATGTTTTGGTCAATATTATTTTTCAGCGGCATAACCGCTCCTGCCGACACAAGAACGAGAATGGTTGCAAATAACCATAAAAGCAACAAAAAAAATATTGCTGCACCTTTTCGTGAAAGAATTGATGCTTTAACAAGCATACCGAGTTTTTTATTTTTCATTTTAATTTTCCTCTAAAATGCCGTCTTTCATAACGCAAATTCTGTCTGCAAAATCGGTTACGGCATCATTATGGCTGACAACAAGAACACCCTTGCCAAGCTCTGTAAGTTTTTTCAACTCTTCAAAAATCATACGTTCGTTTTTGCTGTCAAGGTTGCCTGTAGGTTCATCGGCAAGGATAAGTCGGGATTATTGGCAAGTGCTCTTGCAATGGCGGTTCTCTGCTGTTCACCGCCTGAAAGTTCCCTCGGATAGTGATCAATGCGGTGTGTAAGACCTACTTTCTGCACAAGCAATTCGGCAGTTTCTTTCATTTCGGCTCTGTTTTTGAATGGTCGTTTATGAGCATTGGAACCATTATATTTTCAAAAACTTTGAGATGCGGATTGAGATGAAATGCCTGAAAGACAAATCCGAGTGAATTCATTCTTGTGTCGGCAAGTTCGTTTTTGCCGAGTGACGACACATCTTTTCCGTTAATGAGGATTGACCCGAAGTGCAGTTATCAAGCAAACCTGCCATTTGGAGCAGAGTGCTTTTTCCGCTGCCCGACTGTCCCATAACAGCCACAAATTCACCCTCTGACAATGTAAACGATACATTATCCACGGCGGTTACTTTGTTATTATATATTTTGAAACATTTCTTAATTCTATTGATTTCATTATTTTACCCTCAAATTATTCATTCATTGCGTCTTTGGGCTGAATTTTATTCAGCTTGCGTAATGCTATGAGCTGACATATCAGCGGAACAACGGTCACTATCAAAAACGAAATTGCAAGCAGGATTCCGAAAGTTCCCCAATTGATAATGTACAGACGGTCTATGAAATTTCTGTTTGCAAAGAAAAGATTTGAAACAGCCGTAACTATAATCGAAATAATTGTTCCAACCGCAAATCCGGTAAATGTAACTCTAAGCTGTTCGCAGTAAAGGCAGGCAAATATCTGACTGTTTTTATAACCTATCGCTTTGAGCAAGCCTATATCGGATTTACGAAGTGAAAGTGCGTTTGCTGTTGATTGTATAATCATAATCACAGAAAGCAACACTGTTGAAATAATAAGAAATACGCTTGCAAAGCTGAATATATTTGAAGCGTTTACTGTGCTGTCCTGTATTCCGAGTTCGGAGTCATCGGCACAGCATACATTCATATCGGTGAGTGCGTTATATACCGATTCAATATTTTCAAAATCATCAACAACAACATAGTGAGTCCTCTGCGATAAATCACTCCACCACTTGCCGACAGTGGTTTCGTTATCTTTTGAATATCCGCCTTTTGTAAGTGCGTCATCTAATATTTTCGTAGCTGTTTCCTCTGAAATATAAATTGAATCATAATAGCCTGTTTCGGTCGGTGACAGATAATAAGTACCCACTACCTTTAATTTATATTCAATTGCAGGCAATTCAAGTGAACCGCTTTCTGATGAACCATCAATATTATAAGGTTGAATTAGCATATTATTAATCGCTTTTACGGTTATCGTTTTTCCTATAAGACTTCCCCGTCAATATAATCAGGCTTTTTTATTTTGATCCTCAACCTCAAAAGGATAAAAATCACTCGGGACAACACAGCTTAACACAGGGGATTCATCAAGAGTTTTTCCTGCAATAACACTGCGTTTTTCATTTTTAAACAATGACCAAATATTTAAATAATTATTTTTTCTCTTGATCAATCATTTTTTGTAAGTCCTCATCCGAGGACTGAACAATATTAAAAGCTTCATTTCTGATTCCTTCAAGAGGAAAAATATCAACTACATGCTCAGTATTTTTAATACTTTCTATAATATTATCGTCAAGTTCGCTTAACCAAGGGTCAACCTCAAGTGTTCTTGCACGATAATCCTCTTTATACTCATTTACAGCTTTTGTGACGGTAATTGAAAATGCCGAAATCAAGGTTATTGATATTACAAGCAATGCGGAAACAATTTTTATTCCCTTTTCATTTTTATTTATCTTGGCATTTGCTTTTGCAAGAAAATTCACATTCGTTAATTTCATCGCCAAACTCCTGTTGTATGTTTTATATTATATTTTAATTATAATTTCTATCAATTAAAATTCAATATCAAGATGTCATTTATTACACTTTTATTACATTTTATAGCGGAACTTTGTTATTCCGGAGAATTTTGTCACAAAAAAGAACACAAAGTACCGTTAAAATACTTTGTGTTCTTAAATATTATTTTAAAGAATTAAAATACAACTGTTATTTCTAACCTTAAACAAGGCTTAAATGTTTCTGTCAATAAAAGTATACAAAGCTTTTTAATCCCTGTCAAATTGCATAAATAAAAAGTTTATTCCTTGAAATATCGGTAAAAAGTTTGTATAATTAAAGCAACAGTATTTTTAAGGAGAATATTTATGCAAAGAGAAAATTTTAAGTCGAGAACAGGTTTTCTCCTTGTAAGTGCAGGCTGTGCGATTGGCATAGGCAATGTCTGGCGTTTTCCGTATGTTACGGGCGAAAACGGCGGCGGATTGTTCGTGCTTTTTTATCTTGCATTTCTTGTGCTTATGGGGATTCCCGTTCTTACAATGGAGCTTGCAGTCGGCAGAGCAAGCAGAAAAAGTGCCGTATTAAGCTATAAACACTTGAAAAGCCAAAGAGCAAATGGCATATTCACGGCTGGCTGTGTATGATAGGCTGTTACATTTTGATGATGTTCTACACGCCTGTTTCGGCTTGGATGTTAGATTACTTCTATAAATTTGCAACGGGAACATTTAAAAGCGGAATGAACTCAGAACAGGTTTCGGGAGTGTTTAACAACCTTATGGCATCGCCTGTTGAGATGATTATATGGCTTGCGATAATCGTTGTATTCGGATTTTTTGTATGCAGTCGAGGACTTCAAAAAGGCATTGAAAAGGTCAGCAAGGTTATGATGGTTGCGTTGCTTGCACTGATTATTATTCTTGCAATCAACAGTATGATGCTTTCAAATGCGGGAGAAGGCTTGAGCTTTTATCTTGTTCCCGATTTCGGAAAGGTTAAAGATGTAGGACTCGGCAAGGTAATCACCTCTGCAATGAGTCAGGCGTTTTTCACACTCGGACTCGGAATCGCATCAATGGAAATTTTCGGCAGTTATATGAACAAAGACCGCACGCTTTACGGTGAGGCTGTTCAGATTTGTGCATTGGACACTTTTGTTGCAATTGTTGCCGGACTTATCATCTTCCCTGCTTGCTTCTCATTTGGCGTTCAGCCGACCAAGGACCTGCCCTTATTTTTGTGACGCTTCCGAATGTTTTCGTAAATATGACGGGCGGTCGGATTTGGGGTACGCTTTTCTTTCTGTTTATGACATTTGCAAGCTTTTCAACAGTTATTGCCGTGTTTGAAAACCTTGTTGCTTTTCTTACCGACACATTCGGCATGAGCAGAACAAAGGCGTCAATTATCAACGGAATTATTATGTTCTTTGCGTGTCTGCCGTGTATTTTCGGATTCAACATTTGGAAAGACTTCAACATTCTCGGCAAAGGTGTGCTTGACCTTGAGGACTTCGTTGTCAGCAACCTTCTTCTTCCGATCGCGCAATGGTTTACCTCCTGTTCTGCACAACAAAATTCGGCTGGGGCTTTGACAATTACTTTGAAGAATGTAACACGGGTAAAGGTCTTAAGCTTTCAAGAGTGCTGAAGCCGTACCTTAAATACGCACTCCCCGTGCTGATTGTTATTGTGTTCGTTCAAGGCTTTATAGGGTAGGATTAACAATCCCCTACGGCTCAAATTGCGCAAATTCGAACAATGTTACATTCCGACAAAATAACATATAAAACAAAAACTGTACAACCATAATCGGCTGTACAGTTTTTTAATATCTTGTATTACTTTTTAGACTTAGGATTTGTTTTTATAACTTCATTCAAGCCTATAAAGTGCATACCTTTTCTTTTTGTTTTTTCAAGATGAATTTTTCGGAATCAGCAAGCAAATCAGTATAGGGACTGTTTTCAGATTCGACAAAACAGAATATTCTGAATTTTCCGAAAGTTACGGTTTTGTCGGCTTTATGTGCAGAATCGGAATATGCAAGAATATTCGTTTCCCTATTCGGAACTGCTGCGAAAAGAACCTGTTCACCTGTTTTCTTGTCTTTTACTTTGCAAGTTCTGATAAAGGTATATTCACCTGAATAAGTATCGTCCGAAAGTTCAATGTGTTCAAATGCAGTATATTCGGCATTTCGGTTAATCATAGAAATTCTGTTGTTTTGCTTTGTATAAACTGCAGGAGAAACTAAATTAGTTCCTTTGTCAAGCACAAGTACAAAACTACTACTTGGCAAATCCATTAAAGAATCATAAACAAAATGTTTAATTCTGTTTTGTCTTTTATTTGTAAAAGAAGTTTCCACCTCAACAGAATCAAATTGTCGATTATCTAATATATGTGAAACAATCAATTTTGATAATTGAAACAGAATCAATAATATTAGAAAAACTATGCCAAACGGATTACCCTCTGAATAAAAATAAGCTACAGTGTAATTCAACATCATTCACCCATTCAAATTGTTGTTCATGTAATTATCAATCTGTTCGCCAATCGTATTTATCAGTTAAAACATTAAGTTCAACATCATTTATTACCACAACCTCATCAGATTTCCAGTATAAAGAAACATCTTCCTGATGATATTTCCAATAAATATTACGGCATTTACTTGTTTCGGAATCCACTACCTCACATCTTACCGAAAAATCCGTAGTCGCATTTCCTGAACAAAGATAAGCATTAACCGTATATTTTCCATTTGGAGATATTGAGGAATCAATCAATTCGCCTTTAGGCAAATTATCTAAGCCACACCCTGAAAGGAAAGCACATAGCATAATCATCAAAACGTCAAGAATGTTTGTAATAATGCGTTTACTTTGCATTTTAATGCCCCCCTAAAGCACCAACCTTTAATCGTATTATACACAATGCAACAAGTTATAGCAATACTCATATAACAAATTATTTGCTCAATATACAAAAACTGTACAACCGAAAAAGGCTGTACAGTTTTTTATTTTGCGGTAGAACCGCATTACAGAAAGGCTTAATTAATTGAATCAATCCATTTTTGAATTTCAGACTTTGATGTACGCAGAACCGATTCATCAAAACGGATATTCATTCCCTGCTTTACATCGGCTGTACCGCAGGCATTTGCAAAATCTTTGAATGTGTGACCAATCCAACCGCCGTTAGTTGCAAACGGATAAACCGTCTTGCCCGAAAGGTCATTTTCCTTGAGAAATGTGTGCATTGCAGGGGCAAAAGTGTACCACCAAACAGGTGTTCCGAGAATTACCTCGTCATACTTGCTAAGGTCAATATTAAGCGGTTTTATTTTGGGACAATAGCCGCTGTTCACTTCATCTTGACCTTGATTTACAACCGAGTTGTAGTCGCCGTCATACGGAACAACAGTTTCGACTCTTGCAATGTCAGCACCCGTGCTTTTCTGAATCATCTCGGCAATGCTTTTTGTGTTGCATGATAGGAATAATAAACGATAACTTTTTTCATATTCAGAAGCCGCCTTTCGATTAACCGAGTTTATTATATTCTTCATCGGTTACGGGTTCGCACCACTCGTTTGAACATTCTTCGCCCGGCATTTCGGTTGCGATGTGTGAGAACCAGCTGTCCTTTTTAGCACCGTGCCAATGTTTAACCTCGGCTGGAATTACGATTACCTTACCCGGTGTAAGGCTTACAGGCTCTTTGCCTCTTCCTGATACCAACCCTCACCTGCTGTGCAGATGAGTAGCTGACCGCCGCCGCTCTTTGCGTGGTGAATGTGCCAGTTGTTACGGCAACTCGGTTCAAATGTTACATTTAAAAGGTGAAGTCCGTCCTCGGGCTTTGTGAGTGAATTTAGGTATGACTCTCCGATAAAATACTTTGCATAAGCTGTATTGGGAGTGCCTGTGCCGAATACATTCTGCTTTTCAAATTCATTCTTGTCTGCAATTTTCATAATATTATCTTCTTGTGTAATTAAATTTTTTTAATCCAATCATTAACAATGCCTTCTGCCTTATCGGCATCACTTCCGAACAAGGGAAGTCCGTTTGTTACGGTTGCACCTTTGGCAGTATTTTTAATATCATTGACTGTGTTTGAAAGTCCGCTTCCCTCGTGAGTGCAGAACGGATGAATTGTTTTGCCCGTAAAATCAAATGCTTCAAGGAAAGTATAAACCGCCATAGGCATTGTTCCGCAGTAGTTTGGATAGCCGAGATAAATTTCATCGTAATCGTCAAGATTCGGCAATGAAACAAGTTCAGGTCTTGCCTTTGATTTAAGGTCTTTAACCGACTGAGCAACACATTCCTTGTAGTTTGCGGAATACGGAACTTCTGCTCAATTTTAAACATATCGGCTCCTGTGAGGTCTGAAATAATTTTTGCAACCTTTTCGGTGTTGCCGACTTTTACATAGCGGTACTGACCGCCGAAATAATTTTCATCTGCTCGTGAATAAAATGCAATTAACTTTGCCATTGTAAATCTCCTTTGTTTCAGAACTTTTACTATTTTTCAGTTCGTTTTTTACTTTATAGTAATATATTACACCATGAAGTTGACTTTAAGTCAAGAGGCGTTTTTGATTTTTTCGTATAATTTTTGATTAACTGCATAGGTTGCTTTCCGTACAACACTCTTAGCTTAAATATTCTGCTGTTACTTGTGGGCATCCGATGAACTCCTCTATTTAAAATTGCAAAAGCAATCGCTATACTTACGCTCGGACATAGTATGTTTTTGATATTGCAAACTATCTGCACTAACGGAGAGTTGCGGTACATCGCAAAAAAATACTGTACAACCGAGAAAGGCTGTACAGTATCGGAATTATTCTTTATAAGAAACTATTTCTTTTCAGTAAGAAGCTTATTGAGTTCGTCCATAAAGGTGTTAATATCCTTGAACTGGCGATAAACAGACGCAAAACGGACATATGAAACCTCGTCAATATTCTTGAGCTGATCCATTGCAAGCTCACCGATTTGCTTTGAAGTGATTTCACGGTCAAGGCTTGACTGAAGCTGAGCCTCAATATCATTGACCATATTTTCAATCTGTTCAATTGAAACGGGACGCTTCTCACAGGCACGGAGAATTCCGCCTGTAAGCTTGTTGCGGTCAAAAACCTCACGGGATTTGTCACGCTTAACAACAATTATCGGAACAGTTTCAATCACCTCATGTGTGGTAAAGCGTTTGCCGCATCTCAGGCACTCTCTTCTTCTGCGGATTCTTTCGCCGTCATCAGCAGAACGAGAGTCGATAACCTTGCTTTCTTCATAACTGCAATATGGACACTTCATATGAAAACCTCCGAATAATTATTCCCTAAAATAATTATAACATACCGTTTTCAAATTTCAAGTATAGAAAATTTACAATTTAATTACACTTTTATTGCATCAGAGATTGCGGTAATGCTTAACATTTCTCTTCTTTCTTTTACGCTTACCGTGAATTTTTGAAATAATAAGGTAAATGATGAGAACGAGAATGATAAGAGCGATAATCACGATAAACCAATAGGACTGAAATACTGTGCCGATGATGTTGAACACATAGAGAATTCCGCTGCGTTCAATCTTTTCGCCTGCAACAACATTAACCTCGGCAAGCTTTTGCTTTTCGCTGTTTGCATCTGCTTTGTAATAGATTGTTGCCTTGCCGACTACCGAGCCTTTGTCAAGCGGGGCGTCAACGCTTTCGGGAATATCCTGTTCAATAATTATATTCTCATCTGTGCAGTCTTTCGGCACAATTGCACTGAGGTCGGTTTCGGGATAAAGCAATGTACTGTTTTTGCCCCATGCAAGGTTAACATTTACTTCGCAAAGCGGCTTTGACGAGGTGGCAACAGTGTTCATTTCAAGACTTGTCAATGCCCAGCGGAAAAGGTCTGCCGCATCGGTCATTGTTGCGTAGTCCTCGGTCACACCTTCCTCATACGGTGCGTGAAGGAGAATTGCCATATATGAATAGCCGTCTGCCGACGCTGTCGTTACAAGACATCTGCCTGCCTCGTTAGTCGTACCCGTTTTGATGCCCTTTGCGTACATATAGTAATACTCACCGCCACGGTTGGCGTCAATGAGGTAGTTGGTTGTTACAAGGGCTGTATCGTCACCGTCACAAGTGTATGTACAGGTATTTGTGATTTCTTCAAAGCGAGGAAGAGTGAGCGCATAGGTTGTGATTTTGTACATATCACGGGCGGTTGTGTAGTGGTCGGGATCGTGAAGTCCGTCAGGATTTGCAAAATGAGTGTTTTCACAACCGAGCTCCTTTGCTTTTTCATTCATCAGCTTGACAAAGTTATCAACATTGCCTTCACCGATATAATCGGCAAGAACCATTGCGGCATCATTACCCGAGGAACCATCATGCTGTAAAGCAGATCGATTGCAGTCATACTCTTGCCGACATGATTTTCAACATTCGCAAGGGAACTGCCTGTGTTTTTGAGAACATCAAGAACCGACTGCTTAATCGGAATTTTTGTATTATCAAGATCGGCTATATTTTCAACCGCAATTATGTAGGTCATAATTTTTGTTGTTGACGCAGGGTAACGCTTTGAGTCGGCGTCTTTTTCATACACGGTCTGACCCGAATCCATATTTACAAGAAGGATTGAGTCCGACTCGGTTTTTACATCATTAGGATAGGACGCAGCGCCTGCCGTTGTGAAAGCGGAACAGATAATGATGCAAAGCATACAGAGAAGTGAAAGTGTTTTGGTTATGGTTTTTCTCATTTACTTAATTCTCCCATTTATAGTTTTTCAGTTTAAAGCATTTTGTCCGCCACGCTCAAACAGGCGGTCTACCTCTGCTTTTAACAATCGTATTTCATCGTTTCGGATATCGCCGTAACGATCCATTATGCAGTCTGCAATTTTTTGAGATAGTTCAAGGCTTTTTGTGTCGGCAAAATCGGCAATTGACATCTGCGGAAGTCCGTGCTGTCTGTGACCGAAAAAGTCGCCGGGGCCTCTCATTTTCAAATCTTCATCGGCAATGACAAAACCGTTGTTCGTTGAACACATGACCTCAAGTCGTTCTCTTGTTGTCTTACTGCCCTTGTCGCTGATGAGAATACAATAGGACTGCGAACTGCCTCTGCCAACTTCCTCTCAGCTGATGAAGCTGTGAAAGTCCGAATCTTTCGGCATTTTCAATCACAATAACCGTAGCATTCGGAACATCAACGCCGACTTCTATTACCGTTGTGGCAACAAGAACGGAATACTCATTCTCGACAAACTTACGCATAACCTCGTCTTTTTCATCGGACTTCATCTGTCCGTGAACTATGCCGACTGCTATGTCAGGAAATTCCCGTAGCATCAAATCTGCGGCATATTCTTCGGCTGACGCAACATCGTCAAGCTCGCCTTCTTCAACAAGGGGACAAACTATATACGCCTGTCTGCCGTGTTTTACTTCACTGCGGATAAAGTCATACACTCCGCCACGCATTGCAGAAGTTCGCAACACGGTTTTCACGGGTTTTCTTGACGGCGGAAGTTCGTCAATTATTGAAATGTCGAGGTCGCCGAAAATGATAAGTCCGAGGGTTCTCGGAATCGGGGTGGCACTCATAACAAGCAGATGCGGATTGTTGCCCTTGCCGAGAAGCTTTGCTCTTTGTGCAACGCCGAATCTGTGCTGTTCGTCGGTTACGGCAAGCGCAAGATTTTTAAACTCGGTTTTATCGGTAATGAGAGCGTGTGTTCCGATTACCATATCAATTGAACCGTCTGCAAGTGATTTTCTGATTTGTTTTTTTTCGGATTCCCTTAGTGTGCCTGTCAGCAGACCAACCTTGATATCCGTATTTTCAAAAAGCTTTTGAAATGTTTTGTAATGTTGTCGGGCAAGGATTTCAGTCGCGCCATAAATGCGGCCTGAAATCCGTTTTTGGCAACCGTGTAGCAGACCGAGCTGCTACAGCCGTTTTGCCCGAACCTACATCGCCCTGAACAAGTCGGTTCAGCGGAGATGATTTGTTAATTATATCGTTTATGCAGTCAGACACCGCCCGTTTTTGGGCATTTGTCATTGTGAACGGCAAAAGCGATTCAAATTCTTTTGAATAATCCTTTGTGATTTCAAGAGAGGTTACTCCCCTGCTGTGGTCACGCAGATTTCTCATTCCGAGGTTCAGCACAACAAGCTCTTCGGTAACAAGCCTTTTTCGGGCTGCTTCAAGCTGTTGGCGGTTCTTCGGAAAGTGAATGTCAAACAACGCCTGTCTGAGTGAGCAAAGGTCAAATCTTTCTCTTATGGCATCGGGCAAAGGATCCTTAATTTTTGACGGCAGCATTGAAAGTGCCTGTCGTACGGCTGATTCAACCGATTTACTCGGAAGTCCTGCAGTTTGTCTGTAAATCGGACGGATTTGTGTTCCCTTGACAGCAGGAGCAAAAGTCGGAGATACAATCTGCATTCCGTAGCTGTCGGATGAGATTTTTCCGTAAAAGAAATATTCTCCGCCCTGTCTGAGCATTGAGCTG
>ENA-OQCP01000932-OQCP01000932.1-human-gut-metagenome-genome-assembly--contig:-NODE-932-length-12071-cov-4.472622_pt1 | contig 12071 bp, 14 predicted proteins | sample MGYA00242760_ERZ504583 | MGnify/ENA primary metagenome ERZ504583 (study PRJEB26092, sample SAMD00036308) | human gut metagenome | host: Homo sapiens | study: EMG produced TPA metagenomics assembly of...
CAAGTTCGAACGCCGCATCGGTCTTTATCCGGTGGCTTTCGACAAGGATGGTGTCATGTATTCGTCCACTCCTTCGGCGATTATCCCAACTGGGCAGAACCGATGGACGTAAAGAACCCTGCAGAGCGTTTCACGGGATGGATGCTTCTGTCCTACGGCAAACCGGTGGAGGTATCATCTACGGATAGCATCCATGCAGCTTCCAACCTGACGGACGAAAGTATGCGCACCTACTGGGCAGCCCGTTCCGGCAACCCCGGCGAATGGGCCGGGATAGACCTGGGCAGTACAAAGAATGTACGTGCCGTGCAGTTGAACTTCTACGACCATAAAGCGGTTCAATACAACCGTGCCATGGATATTTATCACCAATACCGTATTTTTGCTTCCGAAGACGGAAAAGAATGGACATTGGTCATAGACAAGAGCGACAGTGACAAGGATTGTCCGCACGACTACATCGAGCTCAACGAGCCGTTGCGTGCCCGTTATCTGAAATACGAGAATGTGCACATGCCTACGGGAAATGTCGCCTTGTCCGGCTTCCGCGTCTTCGGGAACGGTGACGGCGATGCCCCGCAAGCCGTGAAAGGACTGACTGTGAAACGTGACAGGAAAGACCGCCGGAATGCCCTTATCTCCTGGCAACCCGAAGCAAGCGCCTATGGCTACAACATCTACTACGGCACCGCCGAAGGCAAGATGTACAATGCCATCACGGTACTGGGACAGACGGAATATGACTTCCGCGGACTGGATGCGGACACGGACTATTACTTCACTATCGAGGCGCTGAACGAAAACGGCCGCTCGCCATTGTGCAAGATGACAAAAAATTAAACACAAGAAATAAAGATATGAAAAAACCAATAATGATACATGTGCTGGCTTTGTTCCTGATTTCCACATTGGCGGGCTGTGCATCCTGCTCTTCCGACTTGAAGGAAAACGGGAAAGAGAACGGAAAAGAGGAAAAGCCCGACACAGAGGAAGTACGTCCCGAATCATTCGCTTCGGATGACGAAATGCTTGATTACATCCAGAAGGTACATTTGAACTACATGTGGGACGGTGCGGAACCGACCTCCGGACTGGCACGCGAACGCATCCACCTGGATGGGGATTATCCCGAAAAGGACCAGAATGTTGTCACCACCGGCGGCAGCGGATTTGGTATAGCCGGACTGCTGGTAGGCATCGAACGCGGCTTCATCCCCAGGGAAGAAGGCGTGAAGCGCCTGACCAAGATTGCCGATTACCTGAAACGCGCCGACCGCTTCCACGGCGTATGGCCCCATTGGTTGTACGGCCCTACCGGCAAGGTGAAACCTTTCGGACAAAAAGATAACGGCGGAGACTTGGTGGAAAGCTGCTTCCTGATGCAAAGCTTGCTTTGCGTACGCCAATACTTCCGCGACGGCAACGAGCAGGAAAAGGCGCTGGTAGAGAAGATTGACCAATTGTGGAAAGAGATGGAGTTCAGCTGGTATCAGAATGGCAAGGATGTCATCTACTGGCACTGGTCTCCCGAATACAACTGGGAAATGAACTTCCCGCTGGAAGGCTACAACGAAGCATTGATTGTGTATGTGCTCGCAGCCTCCTCCCCCACTTATCCCGTTCCGGCTTCAGCTACCACAACGGCTGGGCACGCGGCGGCGGCATCAAGTCCGACTCTGCCCCCTACGGCCTGCCTTTGGAATTGAAACACAACGGAGCCGAGAAACTGGGCGGTCCCTTGTTCTGGGCACAATACTCGCACATCGGTCTGGACCCGCGCAACCTGAGCGACCGCTATGCCAACTACTGGAACGTGGTGCGCAACCATGCCCTCTCCAACTACCGCTACTGCGTGGAGAATCCCAAACAATACAAAGGTTACGGCGAGGACTGCTGGGGACTGACCGCCAGCTACTCTACCAAAGGCTATGCAGCCCACTGCCCGGGCGACAACGACCATGGTGTCATCACACCGACAGCAGCCTTGTCCAGTTTTCCCTACACACCGGAGGAATCCATGCGTGCACTGAAGTATTTCTATTCCAAAGGCGACTGGATTTGGGGCAAGTACGGATTCTACGATGCCTTCTCCGAGGGAAGTGACTGGACGGTGCCCCGCTATCTTGCCATCGACCAATGCACCATTGCCCCGATGATTGAGACTATCGTTCCGGCTTGTTGTGGAAACTCTTCATGAGCTGTCCCGAGGTTCAGGAAGGATTGCAGAAGCTGGGATTTAAGGCTTAGGGATTTACGATTGAAGTTAGTATGCGACATGATGGAGCAGCTAAGCTTAAGTTGAATTTCTATATCACTATTCCCCTCCTCCTTCAGGGGCCGGAGGGATAATCAAAATTATATCATATGAAGAAATACACATTATTAGCAGCCTTGGCTTTCTCTGCCCTCACCGTGACGGCAACGCCCAAAGAAAACACATCCCAAGGCAATCCGCAGGAGATGGATAAATTCATTACGGAGCTGATGGGCAAAATGACGCTGCACGAGAAAATCGGTCAGCTCAACCTGCCGGTAACGGGAAACATCGTCACCGGACAAGCCAAGAGCAGCGACGTTGCCGGTAAAATCCGCAACGGTGAAGTCGGAGGTCTGTTCAACCTGAAAGGGGTGAAGAACATCCGCGAAGTGCAGAAACTTGCCGTAGAGAACAGCCGCCTGGGCATCCCCTTGCTGTTCGGTATGGACGTGATTCACGGTTACGAAACGGTATTCCCCATCCCCTTGGCACTCTCGTGCAGTTGGGACATGGAGGCTATAGAGAAATCGGCCCGTATCGCCGCCATTGAGTCGAGTGCAGACGGTATCTGCTGGACGTTCAGCCCGATGGTAGACATCTGCCGCGATGCCCGTTGGGGACGTGTATCAGAAGGCAACGGTGAAGACCCCTTCCTGGGTTCAGCCATTGCACAAGCCATGATTCGCGGTTATCAGGCAAGGATATGAGTGCCAACAACGAGATAATGGCTTGCGTAAAGCACTTCGCACTGTATGGCGCCGGAGAAGCCGGCCGCGACTACAACACGGTGGATATGAGCCGCAACCGTATGTTCAACGAATACTTCCCTCCCTACAAGGCTGCCGTAGAAGCCGGTGTGGGTAGCGCAATGACCTCCTTCAATGAAATTGACGGAGTACCCGCCACTGCCAACCACTGGCTGCTGACCGACGTACTACGCAACCAATGGGGCTTCGACGGCTTCGTGGTGACAGACTATACAGCCATCTCCGAATGATAGACCACGGAATCGGCGACCTGCAGGAAGTATCCGCACGTGCCCTGACCGCCGGAACAGACATGGACATGGTAGCCGACGGATTTATCGGCACACTGGAAAAGTCTCTGAAAGAAGGCAAAGTGACCGAAGCGACATTGACAAAGCCTGCCGACGCATCCTGGAGGCCAAATACAAGCTGGGATTGTTTGCCAATCCGTACAAATACTGTGACGTGAAGCGTGCCGAAAAAGAAGTGTTCACTCCCGAACACCGTTCCATCGCCCGCCAGATTGCCACAGAGACATTCGTACTGCTGAAGAACCAGGACAACCTGCTGCCCTTGCAGCGCAAAGGCAACATCGCCTTGATTGGCCCGCTTGCCACACCCGCGCCAACATGCCGGTACTTGGAGTGTGGCAGCCACGGCAGACAGATACAGCACCCTATTGGAAGGTTTCAAGAATGCTGTCGGCTCCAAGGCCAACATTCTCTATGCACAAGGCAGCAACTTGATGTACGATGCCGACTACCAGACACGCGCCACGATGTTCGGCCGTGAACTGCCCCGCGGCAATGACCAAGAACTGCTGGACGAGGCCCTGAAAGTAGCCGCACAAGCCGATGTCATCGTAGCCGCTCTCGGCGAGTCTTCCGAGATGAGTGGTGAGAGCAGCAGCCGTTCCGAACTGGAAATGCCGGACGCACAGCGACACCTGCTGGAAGCATTGCTGAAAACGGGCAAGCCCGTAGTATTGGTATTGTTCTCCGGACGTCCCGTAGTGCTGACTTGGGAGGATAAGCATGTCCCCGCCATCCTGAATGTATGGTTCGGAGGTAGCGAAGCTGCCGATGCCATTGCCGATGTAGTGTTCGGAGACGTTTGCCCCAGCGGTAAGCTGACCACCACCTTCCCGCAGAATGTAGGCCAGTTGCCTATGGCATACAACCACAAGAATACCGGACGTCCTTTGAAAGAAGGCAAATGGTTCGAGAAGTTCCGCAGCAACTACCTGGATGTGAGCAACGACCCACTATATCCCTTCGGCTATGGCTTGAGCTACACCACCTTCCGGTACAGTGACATCACGCTCAGTTCCAAGCAACTGAATGCAGACGGCAAACTGACTGCTTCCGTAACCGTGACCAATACGGGCAACTACGATGCGGATGAAATCGTGCAGCTCTATATCCGCGACCTGGTGGGCAGCATTACCCGCCCCGTGAAAGAGCTGAAAGGCTTCGAGCGCATCCACCTGAAGAAAGGCGAAAGCAAGCAGGTGACCTTCACCATTACCCCCGAATTGCTGAAGTTCTACAACTACGACATACAGTATGTATACGAACCCGGCGAGTTCCACGTAATGATTGGACCCAACAGCCGCGATGTAAAGACTACGAGTTTTGAGTTGAAATAGGTATAGTTTTGCTTTTAGGTAAGAGGGCAGTCCGCAAGAACCGGGCTGCCCTTTTTTAACACCGTCACCAAATCTTTTTTGCATTTTGATTGTTCAGAGGAGAAAACTGAATTAGTTATCCACTAAAAGATGAATGTAATGAAGAAGAACCTAAACCTTCCCAAGAAGAAAACCGGAAGACTAAGAAACCTATTTCTGACGGTGTGCCTGCTGGCAAGTGTCGCCGCATCGGCACAGGAAAAAACAGTAACCGGTACTGTGACCGATGCACTGGGTGATCCGCTAATCGGCGCCACCGTATTGGTACAAGGAACCTCCAACGGCGTGATTACCGACATAGACGGCCGGTACTCCATCCAGGCCACCCCGGAGAACACATTGGATTTTTCATACGTGGGCATGGTAAAGCAAGCCATCAAGGTAGGCAGCCAGTCGATAATCGATGTCCGGATGAAGGACGATTCGCAAATGCTGGCCGAAACCGTGGTCATCGGTTATGGCAGCGCCAAGAAGCGGGACCTGACGGGCTCCATCACCAACATCAAAGGCGATGAAATCGCCAACAAGCCGGTGGTCAACCCCGTATCCGCACTGCAAGGCAAGATTGCCGGCGTGCAGGTGATAAACTCCGGCAAGGCAGGCTCCGACCCGGAAATCCGTGTACGCGGAACAAACTCCATCAACGGCTACAAGCCACTCTATGTCGTGGACGGACTGTTCAACGACAACATCAACTTCCTGAATCCGCAGGACATCGAATCCATGGAGATACTGAAAGACCCGTCGTCGCTCGCCATCTTCGGTGTGCGCGGTGCCAACGGCGTGATTATCATCACCACCAAGAAGGCGAAAGAGGGACAGACACGCGTCAATATCAACGGCTCGTTTGGTTTCAAGTCCATCACCGACAAAATTGCACTGACGGATGCCGAAGGCTTCAAACTGCTGTACAACGAACAGTTGAGGAATGAAGGCAACCCGGAATACAACTTCTCGGACTGGACGGGAAACACCAACTGGCAGGATGAAATCTTCCAGACTGGGTTCATCACCAACAACAACATCAGCATCACGGGTGCCTCGGACAAGAACAGCTTCTATCTCGGTGCGGGCTATGCTTACGAGCAAGGCAACATCAAGCACGAGAAGTACAGCAAAATCACGCTGAACATCAGCAACGACTATAAAGTGACGGACAACCTCAAGGTAGGTTTCCAATTCAACGGGGCACGCATGCTGCCCGCCGACACGAAGAGTGTGGCTACAGCCCTGCGCGCAGCTCCGGTGGCGCATGTATTCAACTCCGAGTACGGCCTCTACACCTCACTGCCCGGATTCCAGAAGGCACAGATGAACAACCCGATGGTGGACGTAGACCTGAAGGCGAATACCACGAAAGCCGAGAACTACCGTGGCTCGGGCAACGTGTACGGGCAATGGGACTTCCTGAAACACTTCCAGTTCAAGGCCATGTTCTCCCTGGACTATGCCTCGAACAGCACACGGACATACACCCCAGTTATCCAGGTATATGACGCAAGCGTCGAGGGAGACATAGCCACGCTGGGCAACGGCAAGACCGGAGTGTCCCAAGCCAAAGAAACGGAAATGAAGGTACAGAGCGACTATCTGCTGACCTACACCAACTCCTGGGGAGACCACAGCGTGACGGCCACAGCCGGTTTCACCACCTACTACAACAAGCTCGAGAATCTGAACGGCGCCCGTACCCAAGGGGTAGGCCTGGTCATTCCGGACAATCCCGACAATGGTACGTAAGTATCGGCGACGCAGCCACCGCCACCAACGGCAGTACGCAGTGGGAGCGCTCCACCGTGTCCGTGCTGGCACGCGTGCTCTACAACTACAAGGGCAAGTACCTGTTCAACGGCTCCTACCGCCGCGACGGTTCTTCCGCCTTCTCCTACACCGGCAACCAGTGGCAGAACTTCTACTCCGTCGGCCTGGGCTGGCTGATGAGCGAGGAAGCATGGATGAAGGACATCACCTGGCTGGATATGCTGAAACTGAAAGGCTCATGGGGCACACTGGGCAACAGAACCTGGACCGCGCTATCCCGCCGAACCGTTGCTGACGAATGCCTACTCCGCCGTGTTCGGCACCCCGTCTGCCATCTATCCGGCTACCAGCTTGCCTACCTGCCAACCCCAAACTGCGCTGGGAGAAGGTGGAAGCCTGGGAAGCCGGTGCAGAAGCCAACTTCCTCCGCAACCGCCTGCACTTTGAAGGGGTGTACTACAAGAAGAAAACCAAAGACCTGCTGGCCGAAGTGCCGGGCATCTCGGGCACGTACCGGGTATCGGAAACCTTGGCTCCATCGAGAATTCGGGCGTAGAGCTTGCCTTGAGCTGGCGCGACCGGATAGGCGACTGGAACTACAACATCGGAATGAACCTTGCCACCATCAAGAACAAGGTACTGAGCCTCGTGCAGGAAGGCTACTCCATCATAGCCGGAGACAAGCAGCAGAGCTACACAATGGCAGGATACCCCATCGGCTACTTCTACGGCTACAAGGTGGAAGGCGTCTACCAGACCCAGGAGGAGATTGAGCACTCTCCCAAGAACACACTGGCAACCGTCACCCCGGGCGACCTGAAATTCCGCGACGTGAACGGTGACGGTGAAATCACCACGGCAGACCGTACGATGATTGGTAATCCTACACCCGATGTCACCTACGGCTTCACGCTCGGCCTGGGCTACAAGAACTGGGAGCTTGCCGTTGACATGATGGGACAAGGCGGCAATCAGATTTACCGTACCTGGGACAACTACAACTGGAGCCAGTTCAACTTTATGGAGCAACGCATGGACCGCTGGCACGGTGAAGGGACCAGCAACACCCAGCCGCTGCTGAACACCAAGCATACCATCAACAATCTGAACTCCGAGTATTACATAGAGGACGGCTCGTTCTTCCGCATCCGTAACGTGTCGCTGGCATACAACTTCGACAAGGCGCTGATTTCGAAGATAGGCATGCAGGCGCTGAAGCTCTACGTGAACATACAGAACCTGAAGACGTGGAAGCACAACACCGGATATACCCCGGAACTGGCGGAAGCGCCATCGCCTTCGGGGTGGACGACGGCAGTTATCCGATGCCGGCGATTTATACGTTCGGATTTAATCTGACGTTCTAAAAGCCTCTCCCCTAAAAAAGAGTAACTTCAAACCTCCCCCGACTCCTTCAAAGGGAACGGGGAATGAAAAATATAAATTTATGAAACTGATAAAATACATATTTACATTGCTGGTGGGTGCAACAGCCCTCTCACTGACATCCTGCAACGACTTCCTGGACCGCGATCCGCTGGGGCAGTTCACGGAAGATGACTCTCCCAACGCCCTTGTCGGCGGAAAGATATTCAACGTCTACTACCTGATGCGCTCGTACGACATCACTGCCGGTATTCCAGCTTTTATGGTGCACATGGTGCGCAGCGAAGACTCCGAGAAAGGCAGTGACGCCGGCGACGGCAGCAACGAGGCCGCCATGTGGGACGACTTCGAATACACTGCCTCCAACGGGCCGCTCAGCGCCTATTGGGGACAGAACTACAAAATCATCTACCAGTGCAACGAAATCCTGGACGACATTGAGAAGAGCGGACACAAGGACGACACCGAAGCCATCCGCAACCGCGGCGAAGCGCTCTTCTTCCGTGCCTGGTGCTACTTCAACCTGGTACGCGCCTTTGGCGAAGTGCCGCTGGTCACCATCAAGGTAGTGGAAGCCTCCGATGCCAACGTGCCCAAGACCACGGCGGAAAAGATATACGAACAGATTGACAAAGACCTGACCGAAGCCGAAGAATGCCTGCCCCTGCGGTGGGACAGCGACTACACGGGACGGCTGACCTGGGGCGCCGCACGCTCCCTGCACGCACGCACCTATATGATGCGAAACGATTGGGACAATATGTACACAGCCTCCACCGAAGTGATAAAATCGGGCATCTACAACCTGAATACACCGGTCGACAAAGTCTTCACCGTAGAAGGGGAGAATTGCGGTGAGAGCATCTTCGAACTGCAATGCGAAGCCACCGATGCATGAAAGAGGACGCCAGCATCGGCAGCCAGTTCTGCCAGGTGCAAGGGGTGCGCGGAGCCGGCGAGTGGGACCTGGATGGGGCTGGCACATGGCCACCAACTGATGGGAGAAGCTTTTGAACCGGGCGACCGCGCCGGAACGCCACATTGCTCTACTTCCGCCGCAGCACGGACGAGCCCATCACACCGGAGAATACCAACCAGCCTTATGGCGAGTCACCCGTATCCACCGCCATGGGTGCCTACTTCAACAAGAAGGCCTACACGGACCCGACACTGCGCCGCAAGTACACCCGCATGGGTTTCTGGGTAAACATCCGCCTCATCCGCTACCCGGACGTGTTACTGATGCTGCCGAAGCCGCCAACGAGAAAGGGCTAACGGGCGAAGCCGCCGGGTATCTGGAACAAGTACGCGCCCATGCCCGCGGCACACTGGCAGACGTGCTTCCGAAGGTAGAATCTGCCAGCCAGTCTGTGCTGCGTGACGCCATTCGCCACGAACGCCGCGTAGAGCTGGCACTGGAACCCGACCGCTTCTACGACCTCGTGCGCTGGGGCATTGCCAAAGAAGTGCTGCAAGCTGCCGGAAAGAATTACCAGGACAAGAATGCGCTGCTGCCTCTGCCCCAGACAGAGATAGACAAATCGAACGGAGTACTGGTGCAGAACCCCGACTATTGATACCCGGCCAAAGGAAACAGCCGGCCCAATCAATGGCAAAAGGTCTGTTTCATAACTTACTTGCAATCAAAGCATTGCTACTGCAAAGAGCTGCAAACTTTTTGCAGTGGCACTGCAAAGGTGTTGCAGTAGCACTGCACAACAGTTGCAGTGTCGCTGCAAAGCAGTTGCAGTAGCGCTGCAAACCGTTTGCAGTATCACTGCAGAGAAATTGCAGCACCGTTGCAAAGAAGTCATAGCACTACTGCAATAGAGTGACGGCAATCTAAAAACAATGAAGGAACATACTTACAAACAATTAATTCAATATGAATATGAAGAAAATTTTCAAGAGAACAAGTCTGCTGCTCGCGACCGCTTTAATAGGCGTCACCGCCACCGTGCAGGCGCAGAAGTCTCCGCAGGACATGGACCGCTTCATCGACGCACTGATGCGCCGGATGACTGTGGAAGAGAAAATCGGCCAGCTCAACCTGCCCGTGACCGGAGAAATCACCACCGGTCAGGCAAAGAGCAGCGACGTGGCCAAGAAGATTGAGCAGGGGCTCGTGGGAGGGCTTTTCAATCTGAAAGGAGTGGCCAAGATACGCGACGTACAGAAACTGGCCGTAGAGAACTCCCGCCTGGGCATCCCCCTGCTGTTCGGCATGGATGTGATACATGGCTATGAGACCATCTTCCCCATCCCCCTCGGCCTCTCCTGCACGTGGAATATGGCAGCCATCAAGCAGTCTGCCGCATAGCCGCTACAGAAGCCAGTGCCGACGGCATCTCATGGACCTTCAGCCCGATGGTGGACATCAGCCGTGACCCGCGCTGGGGACGTGTATCCGAAGGTTCGGGCGAAGACCCGTTCCTCGGAGGCGCCATCGCCCGCGCCATGGTGTTGGGGTATCAGGGAAAAGACCTGAACGACCAACTGACACGGAACGACGAAATCATGGCATGCGTCAAGCACTTCGCACTGTACGGTGCCGGAGAAGCCGGACGCGACTACAACACCGTAGACATGAGCCGCAACCGCATGTTCAACGAATACATGTACCCCTATGAAGCAGCCGTCCATGCCGGAGTGGGCAGTGTAATGGCCTCCTTCAACGAAGTGGACGGCGTGCCCGCCACCGCCAACCACTGGCTGATGACAAACGTGCTGCGCAAACAATGGGGGTTCAGCGGTTTTGTGGTGACCGACTTTACCGGTATCTCCGAAATGGTGGAGCACGGCATCGGTGACCTGCAGACCGTTTCCGCCCGTGCGCTCAACGCCGGTGTGGACATGGATATGGTAAGCGAAGGTTTCGTGGGCACGTTGAAAAAGTCGCTCACCGAAGGCAAAATAACCATGAAGACGCTGGATGCAGCCTGCCGCCGCATCCTTGAAGCGAAATACAAGTTAGGGCTGTTCGATGACCCTTACAAATACTGCGACCTCAGCCGTCCCGCACGCGACATCTTCACCCGCAAGCACCGCGACGCTGCCCGCCGGATTGCCGCCGAAAGCTTTGTGCTGCTGAAAAACGAACCTTTTGAGGGACAAGGCAAGAAGTCTTCTCGTCCTGTCCTTCCCTTAGAGAAGCAAGGCACCGTCGCCGTCATCGGCCCTCTGGGCAATACCCGCAGCAACATGCCCGGTACCTGGAGTGTTGCCGCACGCCTGGATGACTATCCCTCTCTGTACGAAGGACTGAAGGAGATGACAGCCGGCCGGGTGAACATCACCTACGCCAAAGGCAGCAACCTCATCGGTGATGTAGCCTACGAGGAACGCGCCACCCTATTCGGCCGATCGCTGGGCCGGGACAACCGTACGGATAAGGAACTGCTGGACGAAGCTTTGAAGGTGGCCTCCGGTGCCGACGTGATTGTAGCCGCCCTGGGCGAGTCTTCCGAAATGAGCGGTGAAAGCTCGAGCCGTACCGACCTCGATATCCCCGACGTGCAACGCACCCTGCTGGAAGCCTTGCTGAAGACCGGAAAGCCCGTTGTACTGACCCTCTTCACCGGCCGGCCGCTGACGCTCACCTGGGAGCAGGAACATGTGCCCGCTATCTTGAACGTATGGTTCGGTGGCAGTGAAGCGGCATACGCCATCGGCGACGTACTGTTCGGCGACGTGAACCCAAGCGGTAAGCTGACCATGACTTTCCCGAAGAACGTGGGGCAGCTACCTTTATTCTACAACCACAAGAATACCGGTCGCCCGCTGGCTGCCGACAATTGGTTCGAGAAGTTCCGCAGCAACTATCTGGATGTGGACAATGAACGCTGTATCCCTTCGGCTACGGGCTCTCATACACCACTTTCCAGTACAGCGACATCGCCCTCAGTACCCCGGTCATGGGACAAAATGGCTCCACCACTGCCGTAGTCACCGTGACCAATACCGGTAAGCGTGACGGCGCAGAAGTCGTGCAGCTCTATATCCGCGACCTCGTAGGCAGCATTACCCGCCCCGTACGCGAGCTGAAAGGCTTTGAAAAGGTGTTCCTGAAAGCGGGCGAAAGCAAGACCGTATCCTTCAAGATTACCCCTGAGCTGCTCCGCTTCTACGACTACGACCTCAACCACGTGGCCGAGCCGGGAGATTTCGATGTGATGATAGGTGGCAGCAGCCAGGCAGAAAAGACAGCCCGACTGACACTGAAATAAAATAAAAT
>ENA-OQCP01000933-OQCP01000933.1-human-gut-metagenome-genome-assembly--contig:-NODE-933-length-12066-cov-2.337465_pt1 | contig 12066 bp, 17 predicted proteins | sample MGYA00242760_ERZ504583 | MGnify/ENA primary metagenome ERZ504583 (study PRJEB26092, sample SAMD00036308) | human gut metagenome | host: Homo sapiens | study: EMG produced TPA metagenomics assembly of...
CCGCTTCAACAATAACGGAGACCGCCCGAACGCAGCGGAGACCGTCCGCAGGGAGAACGCCGCTTCGGCGGAAACAATGGAGACCGCCCGAACCGCAGCGGAGACCGTCCGGGAGGAGACCGCAATAACGGCGGAAGAAGCGGAAACGGTGAGAGAAGCGGAAGACCATTCGGTGAGCGTTCCGCACGTCCAAACGGAGGCAGACCGGGAAATAATGGCGGAAGACCGTTCGCAGGAAAGGATGATGATTCCCAGAATCAGAACCGCCGTCCGGGAGGAGACCGCCGCAGAACCGAGCATAAGAGCTCTGCAGGCGATACAATGAGCTTGGCATCAAGAAGCCAGGCCGTGATACAGGAAGAAAAGAAAAAGACAAAAACAAAGATTCTTTAAGAGAAAATAAATTCAGTGAAGACAGAGGAAGAGGCGGAAACCGTCCGAACCAGGGACATCATCAGCAGTCCAGACTCCCGAAAGCGCTCCAGAAACCGGTCAACAAACCGAAACAGGAAGCTCCGAAGGATGAGGTAAAGGAGATTACCCTGCCGGAGAAAATGACTATCCGCGAGCTGGCTGAGAAGATGAAAATGCAGCCGGCAGTCATCGTAAAGAAACTGTTCATGGAAGGAACGATGGTTACCGTAAACCATGAGATCGATTTCGAAAAAGCACAGGAAATCGCGCTTGATTATAACATCATCGCTGAGCCGGAAGAGAAAGTCGATGTGATCGAAGAGCTCTTAAAAGAGGACGAAGAGGATGAAAAAGACATGGTTCCGCGTCCGCCGGTAGTCTGCGTTATGGGACACGTTGACCATGGTAAAACATCTCTTCTGGACTGCATCCGGAACACCCATGTCACCGACCGCGAGGCTGGCGGTATTACCCAGCACATCGGTGCATACACCGTTTCGATCAACAAACAGAAGATTACGTTCCTCGATACCCCGGGACATGAGGCATTCACTGCTATGCGTATGCGTGGAGCCAATGCAACGGATATCGCCATTCTCGTTGTCGCAGCAGACGACGGTGTGATGCCGCAGACCGTTGAGGCAATCAACCATGCAAAAGCAGCCGGCGTTGAGATCATCGTTGCGATCAATAAGATCGATAAACCAGGCGCAAACGTAGAGCGTGTAAAACAGGAGCTCTCCGAGTACGAACTGATTCCGGAGGACTGGGGCGGAAGCACCGTATTTGTTCCGGTATCTGCAAAGAACAACGAAGGTATCGACGATCTGCTGGAAATGATCCTTCTGACTTCCGAAGTGCTCGAGCTGAAAGCAAACCCGAACCGGAAAGCAAGAGGTCTTGTCATCGAGGCTGAGCTGGATAAAGGAAAAGGACCGGTTGCTACCATTCTGGTACAGAAAGGTACCCTGCATGTCGGCGATTACATCGCAGCAGGCGCATGCTCCGGTAAAGTCCGTGCGATGATGGATGATAAGGGACGCCGCGTCAAAGAGGCAGGCCCGTCTACTCCGGTTGAGATCCTCGGACTTTCCGATGTTCCGAACGCAGGAGAGATCCTCGTTCAGACCGATAACGATAAAGAAGCAAAGAACTTCGCAGCAACCTTCGTGGCAGAGAACAAGAAGAACCTGCTTGAGGAGACAAAAGCGAAGATGTCCCTGGATGATCTGTTCAACCAGATTCAGGAGGGTAACTTAAAAGAACTGGCACTCGTTGTCAAAGCCGATGTACAGGGATCTGTCGAGGCAGTAAAACAGAGTCTTGTCAAACTCTCCAACGAGGAAGTTGCCGTACGCGTCATCCACGGAGGTGTCGGTGCGATCAACGAGTCCGACGTTATGCTGGCAACCGCATCTTCCGCCATCATTATCGGATTTAACGTACGCCCGGATGCGAACGCAAAATCATGGCAGAGCAGAACGGCGTAGACATCCGTCTGTACCGTGTCATCTACCAGGCAATTGAGGATGTTGAGGCAGCATGAAGGGTATGCTTGAGCCGGTTTACGAAGAGAAGTTATCGGCCATGCGAGGTACGTCAGCTCTTCAAGGCATCCGGTGTCGGAACGATCGCCGGAAGCTATGTACTGGACGGAACGTTCCAGAGAGGCTGCAAAGTTCGAATCAGCCGCGAAGGAAACCAGATCTTCGAAGGAAATCTGGCATCCCTCAAACGTTTCAAAGACGATGTCAAAGAAGTGCGCTCCGGCTATGAGTGCGGTCTTGTATTTGAAGGATTCAACGATCTTCAGGAGTTCGATCAGGTCGAGGCTTATATCATGGTAGAAGTGCGAGATAGAAATGAGGAATTAAGTTGAGAAAAAACAGTATTAAAAACACCAGGATCAACGGGGAAGTACAGAAAGAGCTTTCCAACATCATCCGGAACGAGATCAAGGATCCGCGCATCGGAATGATGACCTCTGTCACAGCGGCAGAGGTAGCGCCGGATCTGAAGACGTGTAAAGTATATATCAGTGTGTTTGGCGATGATGAGGCGAAGAAAGAAACCATCCGCGGCTTAAAGAGCGCGGAGGGCTTCATCCGCCGTATGCTGGCCAAGACCATTAACCTCCGCAATACACCGGAGCTGACCTTTGTCCTGGATGAGTCGATTGAATATGGCGTTACGATGTCGAAACTGATTGATGAAGTAACACACAAAGAAGACAAAAAGGATGAGGAAAATGAAGAAAATTGATGAAATTCTAAACGGAGTCTCCTGCATGGCCATCGCCGGACACGTTCGTCCGGACGGTGACTGCATCGGTTCCTGCCTGGGATTATACCAGTATCTTCGCGACAATCGGCCGGAGATTCAGGCAGATGTCTATCTTGAGGATCCACGGCCGGAATTTTCCTATCTTCCGGGCTTTTCTGAGGTAAAGACAAGCTGTGAAGAGAAAGCGTACGACCTTGTGGTCCTTCTGGATGTATCCAGCGAGGACCGCATCGGCGTTGCCGCACCGCTTCTTGCAAAAGCGGGAAAGACGATCTGCATCGATCACCATGTGACGAATACAGAATATTGCGAAATCAATCACGTAGAGCCGGATGCAAGCTCTGCCTGCGAGGTGCTGTTCGGACTTTTGGAGGAAGAAAAGATCTCCGAGCCGTGCGCCGAGGCGCTGTACACCGGTATTGTGACCGATTCCGGCGTATTCCAGTACAGCAGCACCTCTCCGCACACGATGCGGGTTGCGGCCGCTCTGATGGAAAAGGGAGTTCCGTTTACCAGAATCATCGAGGATGCATTCTTCAAGAAAACATACGTACAGAACCAGATTATGGGACGCACGCTGACAGAGAGCATCATGCTTCTCGACAAGCAGTGTATTGTCGGTATCGTGCGGAAGAAGGTCATGGACTTCTATGCCTGACATCGGGAGATATGGACGGCATTGTCATCCAGTTAAAAAATACAGAAGGCGTTCACGTAGCGATTTTTCTGTATGAGCTGGAGCCGCAGGTCTTCAAAGTAAGCCTCCGCTCCGACGAGCTGGTTGATGTGAGCAAAATCGCAGCCGTATTCGGCGGCGGCGGCCATATCCGTGCGGCTGGCTGCACGATGTCAGGTTCTCCGTATGATGTAATCAACAATCTGACTCTGTATATCGAAAAACAGCTTCTTGCAGAAGAGGAAGAAGAGACGACAGAGGAAGAAGCATAAACAGGAAACAGCCGGGCGCAGAAAATATATCCACGCCCGGTTTTCTTGTGAAAAAGAGGGAGACAAAACAACATGATAAACGGAGTTCTGAACGTATGGAAAGAGGCGGGATTTACGTCGCATGACGTGGTTGCGAAGCTGCGCGGCATCCTGCACCAGAAAAAAATCGGCCACACCGGAACCCTAGACCCGGATGCGACGGGCGTGCTTCCGGTCTGCTTGGAAAGGGAACGCGTCTCTGCGATATGCTGACCGATGAAACGAAGACGTATGAAGCGCTGCTTCACCTTGGAATCGCAACGGATACGCAGGACATGAGCGGAACCGTGACAGCAGAAGCGCCAGTGACCGTGACGGAAGAAGAGGTGCGGGACTGCATCGCCTCGTTTGTCGGGGAGCAGCAGCAGGTGCCGCCGATGTATTCCGCGCTGAAGGTTAATGGAAAGAAACTCTACGAGCTGGCGCGGGAAGGCATCGAGATCGAGAGGAAGGCCCGCACGGTGCACTTTTACGAGATCAGCATTCTGGAAGTGAAGCTTCCGCTGGTGCGCATGGAGGTAACGTGTTCGAAGGGAACGTATATCCGCACCCTGTGCCACGATATCGGCGAAAAACTGGGCTGCCACGGATGTATGGAGCAGCTGATCCGCACGAGAGTCGGCCAGTTTGACCGAAACGGAGCGCACACGCTTGACGAGATCGCAGCGATTGTCGGTGAGGGCCGCCTTTCGGAGATCCTCGTGCCGGTCGATGAAATGTTTGCCGCGCTGCGCAGCTTTGCGACAGCGGACGATCATGCGAAAAAGCTTGCGGAAAACGGAAATCCGCTGAAACCGGCGCAGATCCGCGAAATCGGGGAAACTGCTTCCGGCGGGGACTTCGCAGAAGACGAGGAGTTCCGCCTTTATCTCGATGGCGGAACGTTTGTCGGTATTTATCAATACAGACCATCACAAAACTTAACCAGACCGGTCAAGTTATTTCTGGAGAGAACATGAGATATCTAACAAAAACACTGGATTTTGATAGCAGAGGGGACAGCGTTGTAACCCTGGGAAAATTTGACGGCCTCCACCGGGGGCATATGCTTCTGATCCGTCGTGTCCTTGCAATCGGCAGAACGGAAGGACTGGAAACGGTTGTGTTTACGTTTGACGTGCCGCCGCAGTCGAAAGTGCAGCATGTCAAGCCGCATCAGCTGCTGACGAATGAGGAGAGAAGAGCCCGGCTCGAACAGCTTGGCATGGACTGCCTTGTGGAATGCCCGTTTGTGGATGAAGTGATGCACATGACGCCGGAAGCCTTTATCAAAGAGATTCTGGTGGATAAGCTGCACGCGAAAAAAGTTGTTGTGGGAAAGGATTTCGGTTTTGGCTACAAGAGAAGCGGCACAGCCGAAATGCTGAAAGAAATGGGCCCGTCCCTTGGTTTTGAAACCGAGATCATCGAAAAAGCAGAGGAAAACGGCCGCGAGATCAGCAGCACCTGGGCACGGGAAGAGCTGGAACAGGGCAATATGGAAGCCGTGAGCGGTCTGCTCGGCTACGATTACGCGGTTCACGGCGAGATTGTCCACGGTCATGCACTCGGCAGAACGATCGGCGTGCGACCATCAATCAGATCCCGCCGGCAGAAAAGCTGCTTCCGCCGTTCGGCGTCTACGTTTCCGAGGTGAAAATCGAAGGAAAAATTTATTACGGTATCACAAACATCGGTGTTAAGCCGACGGTACAGGAAAAATTTACCGGCGTGGAGACGAATCTTTTTGACTGCAGCGAGGATCTCTATGGAAAACAGGCGGAGGTTTCTCTGTTAAAATTCCTGCGCCCGGAGCAGAAATTTGCTTCGATCGACGCGCTAAAAAACCAGCTTGATCATGATGTTGCGGCAGGAAAAAAATATGTAGAAAAAAAGTTCGCTCAGCAGTGAAACACTCGCTGTTTCGCTGCGTAAGAAAGTGATTCAGGTGTGGGCAGCTCTCCTTTTGCGAAGCAAAACTTAAAATGAGAACTGCGAAAGTTACAGTTCGAAGAACTGTAACTACGTGAAAATTCATCGCGAAAACATCTGATTTTAGTATTTACAATTCGAAAAGCGTATGCTATACTAATCGAGTATGCGGGACAAAAAAGATCCCCGGACCCTGATTCAGAGGCAGGACACTCCGACCACTTCTTAGTCAGCGGTGCAATCAAAATAACAGGAGGAATTTAAAATGATTTCGAAAGAAAAAAACAGGCAATCATCAAAGAGTATGCAAGAACTGAGGGAGATACAGGATCACCGGAAGTACAGGTAGCTGTTCTTACCGCAAGAATCGAGGAGCTCACTGAGCATCTGAAAGTTCACCACAAAGATCATCACTCCAGAAGAGGTCTTCTGAAAATGGTTGGTCAGAGACGTGGTCTGCTTGATACTTAAAGAAAACTGATATTGAAAGATACCGTGCTTTAATCGAGAAGTTAGGAATCAGAAAATAATCAGCTTGGAACAACGGGCGGGATACATTTTCCGCCCGTTTCTTTGCTTGTAAGATCAAAGACAGCAAACGACATGGAGCCATTCTGGGCGCAGGAATTTTATCCGAGACCACTGAAAAACACATTGAAAGCTGCATCTTGTCCGTATTCCGGTGTGCTTTTCAGTTGTTTCGGAAATTCTGCTCAGAAGAAAAAAAGGAGATTATTTATGTACAAGAGTTTTTCTATGGAACTGGCAGGCAGAACCCTGACCGTAGACGTAGGCCGTGTAGCAAAACAGGCAAACGGCGCAGCATTTATGCATTATGGCGATACTGTAGTTCTTTCTACAGCAACCGCATCTGAGAAACCGCGTGATGGCATCGACTTCTTCCCATTAAGCGTTGAGTACGAAGAGAAGATGTACGCCGTTGGAAAAATCCCGGGCGGATTCAACAAAAGAGAAGGAAAAGCAAGCGAGCACGCAATTCTGACCAGCCGTGTCATTGACCGTCCGATGCGTCCGCTGTTCCCAAAAGATTACCGCAACGATGTTACCTTAAACAACATGGTAATGTCCGTAGATCCGGAGTGTGATCCGGAAGTAGTCGCAATGCTGGGTTCCGCAATCGCAACCTGCATTTCCGACATCCCGTTTGACGGTCCGTGTGCCATGACTCAGATCGGTATGATCGACGGCGAGTTCATCGTAAACCCGACTCTCGCACAGAAAGCAGTATCCGACCTGAAACTGACCGTAGCTTCCACCAGAGAGAAAGTCATCATGATCGAAGCCGGAGCAAAAGAGATTCCGGAAGCAAAAATGATCGACGCCATCTACAAAGCACACGAAGTAAACCAGGAAATCATCAAATTCATCGACAGCATCGTAGCAGAGGTTGGAAAACCGAAACACGCTTATGAGAGTTGCGCTATTCCGGAAGAGCTGTTTGCAGCGATCAAAGAGATCGTTCCTCCGGCCGAGATGGAAGAGGCTGTTTTCAGCGATGACAAACAGACAAGAGAAGAAACATCCGTGTCATCACCGAGAAACTCGAGGAGGCATTTGCGACAACGAAGAGTGGCTGGCAGTATTAGGCGAGGCTGTTTACCAGTATCAGAAGAAGACTGTTCGTAAGATGATCTTAAAAGACCACAAACGTCCGGACGGCCGTGCGATCACAGAAATCCGTCCTCTGGCAGCAGAGGTTGACATTATCCCGCGTGTTCATGGTTCCGCTATGTTCACCCGTGGACAGACTCAGATCTGCAACGTAACAACACTGGCTCCGCTTTCCGAAGCACAGAAACTGGACGGACTGGATGAGTTCGAGACCTCCAAACGTTACATGCATCAGTACAACTTCCCGTCCTACTCTGTAGGTGAGACAAAACCGTCCCGCGGACCGGGACGCCGTGAGATCGGCCATGGTGCTCTGGCAGAACGTGCCCTGGTTCCGGTACTTCCGACCGAGGAAGAGTTCCCGTACGCAATCCGTACCGTATCCGAGACCTTCGAGTCCAACGGTTCTACTTCCCAGGCAAGTATCTGTGCATCCACCATGTCTCTGATGCTGCCGGTGTACCGATCAAAAACCGGTTGCAGGTATCTCCTGCGGTCTGGTAACAGGCGAGACCGATGATGATTACCTCGTACTGACCGATATCCAGGGTCTCGAAGACTTCTTCGGCGACATGGACTTTAAGGTAGCTGGTACCCACGACGGAATCACTGCAATCCAGATGGATATCAAGATCCATGGACTGACCCGTCAGATCGTAGAAGAGGCGATTGCCAGAACGAAACAGGCAAGAGAGTACATCCTGACCGAGGTTATGGAGAAAGCGATCGCAGAGCCGCGTAAGACGGTCGGCGAGTTCGCTCCGAAGATCATCCAGATGATGATCGACCCGCAGAAGATCGGTGAAGTTGTCGGCCAGAGAGGAAAGACCATCAACGCCATCATCGATGAGACCGGCGTAAAGATCGACATCACAGATGACGGTGCAGTTTCCATCTGCGGAACCGAGCAGGCTATGATGGATCAGGCAAAGAAATATATCGAGATCATCGCAAGCGACTTTACCGAGGGACAGATCCTGACCGGAAAAGTTGTCAGCATCAAAGACTTCGGTGCTTTCCTTGAGTTCGCACCTGGAAAAGAAGGTCTGGTACACATCTCCAAGCTCGCCAAACAGCGTGTTGAGAAAGTAGAAGACGTTGTCAGCCTTGGCGATGTTGTAAAAGTAGTCTGCATGGGCAAAGATAAGATGGGCCGTGTAAGCTTCAGTATCAAGGATGTTCCGGCAGACGCGAAATAAATAGATCTGCCAGACGATAAAGAGCGGGGAACACAGAAAAAGGGATCTGCAAAACGGTTCGTTTTTCTGTGTTTTCTTATGTCCAATAGGAGTGAAAGCTATGAGATACCATAATATAACGAAAGACGATATGCTGAACGGAGACGGCCTGCGCGTCGTGCTCTGGGTCGCCGGATGCGGTCATCACTGCAAGGGATGTCAGAATCCGATTACCTGGGATCCAAATGGCGGCATCCCGTTTGATGACGCGGCAAAGGCAGAAATTTTTGAACAGCTGGACAAGGACTACATTTCCGGCATCACCTTTTCCGGCGGAGATCCGCTGCATGAGGCAAACCGGGCGGATGTGACGGCTCTGGCAAAAGAGATCAAGGAAAGATATCCGAAAAAAGATATCTGGGTTTACACCGGATATGAGTGGGAATCCGTCTGTGATCTGGAACTGATGGATTACACGGACGTGGTTGTGGACGGCCGCTTTATTCTTGCCCAGAGGGACGTTACCTTGGAATGGAAGGGCAGCCCGAATCAGAGAGTCATTGATGTGAAAAAGACGAGAGCACGCGGCGAAGTCGTACTGTTCGGCGAAAGTAGTCACGCAAAAAGAAAAGGAGACGCTTTATGGAAACCATTAAAATTCAGTATTTAAACGATGAAATTGAGCGCCTGCGCTATATCGACGGAAAGTCCGACTGGATCGATCTGCGCGCGGCAGAAGAAGTGGAGTTAAAGGCCGGAGAATTCAAGCTGATCCACCTCGGTGTTGCCATGCAGCTGCCGGAGGGCTACGAGGCGCATATTGTGCCGAGAAGCAGCACCTTCAAGAACTTCGGTATTATCCAGACGAACCACTGCGGTATCATCGACGAGAGCTACTGCGGACCGAACGACTGGTTCTACATGCCGGCGTATGCCCTGCGCGACACCGTGATTCATGTGAATGACCGCATCTGCCAGTTCCGCATCGAGAAACACCAGCCGACCATCGGCTTTGAAGAAGTTGACCACTTAAACGGCGAGGACCGCGGCGGAATTGGAAGTACAGGAAAAAGATAACAACAGACGAAATAAAAAGAGCCTCCGGGTGTCAGAAAATCTGACATTTCCGGGGGCTTTTTGTTGCGGGCACACCAAACATGTACATGGTATATCAAACACGATCCGGATCCGCGAATCTGGTTTATGTTTTGAATGCTATTGTTTCATCTGTACCGTATTGTTTGTGATTTTGAATTTTTTGAAACTGTTGATAAAACTTGAAATCCTGCTATACCCATACTGCTTCACATCGAAGCCCGGGAAACGGTTCCGCAGGGCATCGTGAATAATGCTGAGGTTGTCGATATGGCCTCCGTTGGAGCAGATCAGATCCGTGATACATTTTTCGATCTGCTGGCGCGATACGGTGTTCTGGCGTTCCTTTACGAGGTAATTATGACCGGTTTTCAGCACTTCGATATCGTTCATGCTTTCTAGAAACGTGGAAAGTTTGGAATAACCGTAATTTCGAACGTCAAACTCTGAGAATTTCTTCTGCAGGATACTGCCGATCTCACTAAGTGTCGTATTTTTTCCGTGATCATTGTTCTCTGTCAGTACACGGGAAACCGTCCGCTCGATTTCTGCCTTGCTTGTAATGGAAGGGGTTTCGTCCTGAGAAGTGCCGTAGCGCGCCGGATTTTCCGAGACAGCGGTAATCGCAGGGGAGATATCGTCCTCGTTCTGGGAAATGATTTCGAGAATTTTAAAGGCATCGCACGCAACGCGGAAGGAAGAAGGGGTTTTCTGCTCGCCCATGCCGAGCACAAACATGCCGGATTCACGCAGACGCTGCGCCAGCTTGGTAAAATCAGAGTCCGAAGAAACCAGGCAGAAGCCTCCACATTCCCGGAGTAGAGGATATCCATGGCATCGATGATCATCGCGGAGTCAGTTGAATTTTTTCCGTTCGTATTGCTGTACTGCTGGATCGGATTGATCGAGTAGCGCAAAAGCTGCTCTTTCCAGCTCTTTTTCGAGATATCGGTCCAGTCCCCGTAGATCCGTTTGTACGTGGCAACACCCTGGTCGGAAACCTCGTCCAGGATATATTTGATGTATTTCGGGGAAACATTGTCCGCATCGATCAATACGGCAAACCGGCTGTCTTTCTGTTCCATAGATTCTGTCCTTTCTGCGGCTTGAATAGTTACGAAAATAGATATCTCTAGTTTAGTACATTTCAGCCCACAAATCAACCGGGAGTTTGAAATGACAAAAAAACTTGTCAAAAGTATTGACAAATAAGTTGTCAATGGTAGAGTAGTGGATGACAAGAAAAGTTGTCAAAAAGAGAGCTCATCTAAAAAACGTGACAAGAAAGGAGATGCTGCGATGCCGCTGTACAATCAGTTAAAAGAGTACCGTTCGAAGCTCGGCATCAACCAGACCGACCTTGGAAAAATGGCGGGAGTATCGAGACAGACCATCAGCTGATCGAGCGGGGAGATTATTCACCGTCGGTGACACTGGCGTTAAAACTTGCAAAAATCTGTGAAGTAAAAGTAGAAGATATTTTTCAATATGAGGAGGATGAATCATGAAAGAAAAACAGGGGAACAAACCAAATTCCTACGGAAAGTTGATGAAACGGATGCTGATTTATCTGGGAATCGGCGGAGTCTGCGGTTTTTTTGTCGGAATTTTTATGACGTTCGGAGTGAAAAATGGCATGAGTGATCTGAGCGATCTGGTCCGCCCGCTGGCACTGCCGATCATTGCGGTAATTTTCGTTGTAAGCATTGTCCTGATGGAATTTTACAGCCGGAAATTAAAAGATACGATGAAGCATCTCGAAGAAGCAGAGGATGAACAGTACGAAGTCTTAAGCTATGAAGAAGAGAAATACGGCGCGATGCTGATGAACTGCAATGTGATTTCGCAGGTCTGCGATATCATCGTGCTGACATTTACCTTTTCCCGTTCCTGGCTGGAAGAAGCATCGGGAAAAGAGCTCGCCGGATTCCTGGCAACCTGTGCTCTGTTTTGTATCAACTTCTTTCTCTATGGCTATTATCAGATGCGTTATGTAAAAATGGTTCAGGCAGCTCACCCGGAGAAGAGAGGCGATATGAACTCAAAAAACTTCCAGAAAGACTGGATGGCAAGCTGCGATGAGGCAGAAAAAGAGATGGTATATCAGAGTGCCTATAAGCTCATATGGCGCTGGGCAAGATGATTCAGATCCTGCTGTGTGCGACGATGATCCTGCATCTGGTGTTCCATACCGGTATTCTCGCAGTCATTGTCGTGGGCGTCATTTATCTGACGATGACACTCACATATCATCGTTCCTGTGTAAGTCTGCAGAAAGCAAAACTGAATCTGTAATCCTGTAAATACAAAAAAACTGCGTGGAATGCATTTCAGAATCGTGCATTCCGCGCAGTTTTGCGTTTGGTATGAAAAATGTCAGCTGATCGGAGCCGTCGGTATCTTTGAATTATACTTTTTGTCGATATCCTTCATGACAAACAGATACGAAACACCGGTAAAGACAGCTGCCGTCACCCAGCTGCCGGGTCACAGAAGCAGGCGAGCGGGTAGCTGATGACTTTCATGGCAATCACAGCTACAATAAGGCGCGCAAAGAGTTCAGAAA
>ENA-OQCP01000934-OQCP01000934.1-human-gut-metagenome-genome-assembly--contig:-NODE-934-length-12066-cov-1.932406_pt1 | contig 12066 bp, 16 predicted proteins | sample MGYA00242760_ERZ504583 | MGnify/ENA primary metagenome ERZ504583 (study PRJEB26092, sample SAMD00036308) | human gut metagenome | host: Homo sapiens | study: EMG produced TPA metagenomics assembly of...
CATGGAAAAAACATCCCACGGGCTGGTTCCCGTAAGCTTTCCGTATACACCTGTAAGGCAGGAAAGCAGGATCAGTGCCAGTACGATATATTTGACTTCTGAAGCCCGTGAACCATTTCGGAAAGAGCCGGTTTCTTTTTTTTGTGAAAGCATTTCATCCGGATCCAGGAAAAGCCTTCATATACGGCATCTCCGAAAGATCCGAATGCACACGCATATCCGCAGAAATGTCTTCCGAAAAAGCAGGTAAAGATCAGAAGCACTGCCGTTACAGTCAGAAAGGAATTCCACTCCACCGGCTGACCGGCCGCAATGGCAAGAAAGATCGATTTGATACCTGCAAAGGCTGTAGAAAACAGAGACGGGGCGGCAATAAAAAATGCCAGCTGTATTCCCGCACGCATCAGCCTTACCTCCCGCTGTCTTTTTTCATGAGTTTTCCGCCTTTCCAAGTGCCGCATCCACTGCGTTCAGGATTCCTGTGGAGCTGAACGTTGCTCCGGATACGGTATCCACATCTGTACTCTGAGCACTCAGGACGGAATCGATCACGCTCTCTGCCTGTGAAAGATATGCACTGTCCTCACCTGGGGCGCTGACTACGTTGATGGATGTGATCTCATCACCGGCAAGTGTCACTTCCACCTGAATGGTCCCGCCGTATCCCTCGGCTTCTCCTGTATAGGTTCCATCTTTATATACATTATCGGAATCTGCGGTTGCTGTGTCCTCTGCGTCTGCATCGGATACATTGCCGTCTGAAGTGTCTGTTGTTTTGTCATCGCCTGCTGTATCTGTATCACTGCTGCCTGATCCTGCAGATGCTGCCTGATTCTGCATACGATTTACATAACTCGTCTCCAGCGCACTGAGAAGTTCATTCTGCTGCTCCTGAAGTGTATCTACCTTATCTGTCAGAGCCGCGATCTCTTTTTCATTTGCCTGGGCTTTCATGCTGCTGTTATAAAAAAGTACAGCCAGGATCACCAACAGTAAGGAGATCACTCTCATATAAAAATTCTGATTTTTCATCTCTTTTCTCCCTTGTATTTTTAACAATTCTGTAAATTGCTGCATCAGACTCACGCTATGCGAACATATATTGCTACGTCAGATGCTCTCGATCCAGTCCTGTAATCTGCGTATAACTGTCTTTTGGATAAATTATATAGTTTTTATCCATATACATAAATTAGTTTTGATTAATCTTTTTTTGCAAAAATTAGACGATGCTAACTTACAGTTAGGTATTATATCACCTGTTTTTTTTTCTTGTCTACACTTTTGTTAGTAGTTTATAACTTTTTCCAATATGAATTTTTCTGTTTTATGTCTTTTATAAAGAAAATCATCGCCACTCCTCCCTTTCCGTTGGGAACAGCTGTATGAATTATGGTTAGATATCATTAACTTATGTTTGCCTTTTAATTTCGATTATGATATGATTTTTCTGAATCTGTAACAGAAATGGAGATTTGTTTTGAAGAAAAAAGAATTTGATTTTTATTGCCGGGATCCTGATTCTGGCGGGGGTTCTCTGGCTTGGTTTTCAGATTGCGGGGAAACGTTCCATAATACGATCCGTATTACCGTTGACGGAAAAGAATTCGGAACCTATTCGCTTTCCCAGGACCAGATCATCCACATCGGAGACACCAATGTCTGCGAGATCAAAGATGGAAAAGTTACAATGATCGAAGCAACCTGCCCGGATCATTACTGTATAAAACAGAATGCTGTGGACGAGCACGGCGGTTCCATCATCTGCCTTCCTAATAAGGTTGTGATAGAAGGGGAAAATACTGCAGAGGATTCGGATTCGGATAGTTCGCCTAAAATTGATGCGGTGACATAAAATTTCCGGAGAATATGCGTAATACGTGTTCTCCGTAGAGTTTTCTCTGACAGACGGTATTCTGTCTGTGCTATTTTTGCAACGATATTCCTGCAACAAATGAAAGGATTTATTTATGAAACGAAAAACAGCTTATCTCGGATTATTTGCCGCAGTAGCGATCATTTTTGGATATGTGGAGTCTCTGGTCCCTGTATTTACAGGGATTCCGGGTATCAAGCTCGGGCTTGCAAACCTGGCGGTACTTTTTATACTGGACCGATATTCCTTTAAAGAAGCGGCTCTCGTGTCCGTTGTCAGAATCCTGGTGATCGGATTTATGTTTGGAAATCTGTTCAGTATTTTGTATAGTCTGGCTGGCGCTGCGCTTAGCCTGACTGTGATGGATCTTTTGAAAAAACATTCCGGCTTCAGTCTGATCGGTATCAGTGTGGCCGGTGGTGTCACACATAATATCGGGCAGCTGATCGTTGCCATGATCGTGGTGAGCAATACGAGTTTGATGGTTTATGCACCGGCACTGCTGGTGTCAGGTGTCCTGGCGGGGATTCTCATAGGTGGATTGACAAAGGAGGTTGTGGGACGACTTCCTTTGAATCTATAATTATGTGGTTTACTTTTTGGATTTATGGTTTTCACTTTTTTAAGTGAGGGGAAATTGTGTGGTTTGATTTTTTAGATTATAGTTTTCACTTTTTGAAGTGAGATAAATTTGGGTAGTTTGATTTTTTGGGATTGTAGTTTTCACCTTTTGAAGTGAGAGGAAATTGGATGGTTTGATTTTTTTGGATTATAGTTTTCACTTTTTGAAAGTAGGTAATTTGCGAGAAGGGGAAGCACTCATAGTTGCGAAGGCCGTCTCCCCTTCTCGCGCTCTTCCCCTCCTGGCCACGCCGCTGTGATGCGTTGTGGAACGTGTAAGTGCATCGGCTCAGTCCTGTATTCTGCTGTATCGGCAGTGACAGGCTGACGATTATTGATTCGGCCATGTATTCTGCTGCACTGGCAGTAGCAGGCTAAGCCGATTATTGATTCTGTCTTGTATTCTGCTGCACTGGCAGTAGCAGGCTGAGCCGATTATTGCTTCGGCCATGTATTCTGCTGCACTGGCAGTAGCAGGCTGAGCCGATTATTGATTCGGCACTGTATTCTGCTGTACCGACAGTAGCAGGCTGAGCCGATTGTTGCTTCGGCACTGTTTATTGCTTCTTCACTGTTTATCGCTTCTGGCTGAATGGGAAAGTGGACTGCGTAGCGGGCTTGTTCTCTGGATTGTGGTGTATCGCTGTTATTCAGGAACAGCTTCGCCAATATATTTACGTCAGCATAAATCGCTCAACCTTCCACAGCCAACGTAGTAGAATCCATCGCCCCTCCAATATCTTCACATATTCCTACAACCTACAATAGCTGCGTGCCCGGAAAGGGGGAGCTCGAGGGGGAAAAGCGGGCTTCGCAACTTTGAGTGCTTTCCCCCTCGTACCTGCCATGCCAAAATGGTCCCCCTGAAAGGGAAAGTACCTGCGTCTCAAGCATCCCCCGGAAAGGGCATCACCTGCGTCTCAAGCATCCCCCCGGAAAGGGCATCACCTGCGTTTCATGCATCCTCCGGAAAGGGAAACATCCTCCGGAAGGCGATCAGGCTTCGGTTTCATCGTGGAACTGCGGGATCGGAGTTACCGGGGGATAAGAATCCACCGGAGGTTCATCAAACTCTCCGGAAATATTCCGATAGAAAACTGCCATACAGGTTTCTATATAAGGCACCAGCCAGATCAGTGCCAGATACAATGTAAATATGGAAAAAATGATCCACGGAACAAAACTTAAGAGCATTTTCATATATTCCCAGTAATGTCCCTTCATAAGCTTTGCACTGGCTTTCAGTGCCTGCACTCCTTTTATGTCCGAATTATCGGACAGGATGTAATAGCTCATGGTGAACGGCATAGCTGCCAGCAGGTTCAGCGCGAACCCGAGAAGTGTGAGCAGCATGTAAGTTACTGCCCAGTTCATCTGCTCCTCCGTTGTATTTCCCATATTGCTTGTAAAAGAAAACCACGCCAGTGGAAGTGATGTCACCAGATTGATCAATGCCAGCACAAAGGATGCCACGATCACATGATCCGGCTGATGGCTGAAAAAGTACAGAAGGTCTCCGAAAGAGTAGGCTTCCCTTCTGGAAATATTCAGATAGATCCGGTAAGTCCTGCGGAAAAAATACAGATCACCAGAGAAAGGACAAAGCTGAATACCTCTCCTCCAATGATCGCATACAGGGAATCTCCCGGAAAAAGTGCTGTGGAAATATAGCTTGAAACTGCGCTCATCGCCGCAACCGCAATACTCCCGATCACAGGGACCGTAAAATTACCGGCCAGAGTTTCCCCTGCCAGCTTCTTACAGCCCTTCAGATTTTTTCTCATAATTCTGTATCCCTTCGTTATAGAAGCGGAGACTCATCCAAGCCTCCGCCCCGTCATTTTTTACTTCAGATATATCATATTCTCATATTTCACATCTGTTTAGTCTGCAAGATTAAACGCATCATGTACCGCATTCATGGCACGTACACCATCTTTCTCGTTAATGAGCACCGTCACACGGATCTCAGATGTTGCGATCATATTGATGTTCACACCCTCATTGTAAAGGCTCTCGAACATTTTTGCAGCAACACCCGGATTGCTCATCATACCTGCTCCTACAATAGAAAGCTTGGCAATGTTTTTCTCCGCATGAAGCTCAGAATAGGCGATGCGTGCCTGGTTAGCTTCCAGAACACCCATTGCATCGTCCAGATCATTTTTATCAACAGTAAAGGAAATGTCCTTGGTTCCGGCACGGCCGATAGACTGAAGGATCATATCCACATTGATATTTTTCTTAGCCAGGGTATCAAAAAGCTTAAATGCCACTCCTGGTGAATCTTTAAGTCCGATCACAGCAATACGTACTGCATCTGTATCCAGAGCAACACCGCTGATCAGCATTCTCTCCACTGTTACTTCCTCCTTTACCACAGTTCCTTCGCTGTTGTTGAGACTGGAACGTACCACCAGCGGCACGCCGTATTTCTTTGCCATCTCCACAGAACGGTTATGAAGCACTCCCGCACCCAGAGTTGCCAGATCCAGCATTTCATCGTAAGTGATCTCCTTAAGCTTGCGGGCATTCGAAACCTTACGCGGGTCAGCGGTATAAACACCGTCCACATCGGTATAGATCTCACAGGCATCTGCATGAAGCGCTGCCGCAAGAGCTACGGCTGTGGTATCAGAACCGCCACGTCCAAGTGTGGTATAGTCATTATATTTATCAATGCCCTGGAAGCTGTGACCACAACGATCCTGCGGTTATCCAGCTCTCTGCGGATACGTGCCGCATCGATCTTTTTCAGGCGTGCGCTGCTATGTGCACTTGTTGTGTGCATAGCTACCTGAAAGGCATTCAGAGAAACAGCCGGTACTCCCAGACTGTCCATAGCCATGGACATCAGTGCCACTGACATCTGCTCTCCGATGGTAAAAAGCATATCCATCTCACGTTTCGGAGGTTTGTCATTGATATCCTTTGCCATGGTGATCAGCTCATCGGTATACTTACCCATTGCAGAAAGCACGACCACCACGTCGTTTCCTTTTTTGTAATCTTCGATACATCTTCTGGCAACATTAAAGATACGCTCTTTGTTTGCCACAGAAGTACCGCCGAATTTTTTTACAATCAACATGTTCTTTTCTTCCCTTCGACATCAATCCTTTACACGGATCATTGCCAGTACTTTTCCGGTGAGCTTGCTGATCTTCTCATAATATTCAGCCTGCTTCATCACCGGTGTGATAAATCCGAATTCGTCCGGAAGGTCATCCGGCTCGATGGTCTGTACATCACCAAAAGCTTTTTCCACTTCATCCATAGTAGTATCAGACACACGTACGAAGAAACGTCCCTCAACTTCATCCATATCCATAAGCTTCAAGGCATAGCTGCTCCAGTTTGTCATGATATTTCTGTGGAGATGCTTTGCTTCATCCACAACATCTGCAACTACTGCACTTGCAGTCGGAAGCTTACCTGCTCCGCTTCCGTAGAACATGGCATCTCCAAGAACATTTCCGTGCACAAATACTGCATTAAACACATCATTTACACTGTAAAGCGGGCTACTCTGCCTACCAGGAACGGCGCTACCATTGCATAGAAAGAATCTCCGATCCTGCGGCTTGTGGCAAGAAGCTTGATAGTCATGCCAAGCTCTTTTGCATATTCCATATCTGCCGGTGTGATCTTTGTGATTCCTTCTGTATAAATATCCTCGTAATTCAGGAATTTTCCGTATGCAAGTGAAGAAAGGATGGCGATCTTACGGCATGCGTCAGCACCTCCTACGTCTGCAGTCGGATCTGCCTCTGCATAGCCCTTTGCCTGAGCTTCCTTCAGAACCGTATCAAAATCACAGTTCTCTGTGCTCATCTTGTAAAGCATGTAGTTGGTGGTTCCGTTAAGGATTCCTGTGATCTCATCGATCTCATCTGCTGTCAGCGAGGAATTCAATGCGCGGATGATCGGGATACCACCGCCGCAGCTTGCCTCAAAAAGGAAGTTGATATTTTTTTCTTTTGCGATCTCCATGAGCTCAGAACCATGCTTGGCTACCAGAGCCTTATTGGATGTGCTTACGCTCTTTCCTGCCTGAAGCGCTCTTTTTACAAAGGTATAAGCCGGCTCGATCCCGCCCATAACCTCAACAACAATATCTACCTCCGGATCGTTTACGATCACTTCATAATCATGAACCAGAACTTTCTCAACCGGATCTCCCGGAAAATCTCTTAAATCAAGAACGTACTTGATGTTAATCTCATCTCCAGCTCTCTTGTTAATGCTCTCATGATTGGTGTTGATGACTTCAACAACTCCGCTTCCTACTGTACCGTAGCCTAATACTGCTATGTTTATCATATGCTTACTCCCTGCCTAAAATTTTCAAATAGTGTATACCGTCTCTCTGCTCAATATTCTCCACCATAGCCTCTGCGTCACCTTCTCCCGGAAGGATGTCAACGCTCAGCGTCAGCGTTGCGACTCCGTTAATGGGAATACTCTGATGTATGGTCAGGATATTACCGTGAAAACGGGCAATCGTCTGCAGCACCATTGATAAAAGCCCCGGCTCATCGTCCATCTGAATGATAAAGGTGATGGTCTTTCCCTTGGTCTCCTCGTGGAAAGGAAAAATATCGTCCTTATATTTGTAAAAAGAACTGCGGCTGATCCCGGTCCTTTCAGCAGCTTCCTGAACAGTAGCCACCCGTTTGGATTCCAGCAGTCTCTTGGCCTCAACCACCTTGAGAAGTACCTCCGGCACTGCCCGTTCTCTTACTACATAGTATTTTTTCTTTTCAACCTGTTTCTGCATAGCAACCTCTCTAACTGCTGTTCGCATTGCGGCCAGCAGCCTCCTGTCCGTTTCATAAAGACAACTGTTTTTGTACAAGAGATATATTATCATAATAAAAGAAACTCCACAAGCGCTTTTTTGCCTGCGGAGTCCTTTTCTCTGTCTTTATGGGGTTCCGTGACAGTAATGTTATTCTTTCTTTTTCGCCAGCGCGATCCATTTCAGGTATGCATTGATAAAAATGTCAATACCACCGTCCAGAACTGCGTCAACATTACCGGTTTCTTCATTGGTTCTATGGTCTTTTACCATGGTGTATGGCTGCAGGACATAGGAACGGATCTGGTTTCCCCAGCCGATATCTGTCACTTCGCCTCGAATGCCGGAAAGCTTCTCCTCGGCTTCCTGCTGTTTCAGCAGATACAGCTTGGCCTTCAGCATCTGCATAGCCTTGTCCTTATTCATGTGCTGAGAACGTTCATTCTGGCACTGTACCACGATTCCTGTTGGGAAATGGGTGATACGGATCGCAGAGGATGTCTTGTTGATATGCTGTCCACCGGCACCACTGCTTCGGTAGGTATCGATACGGATATCGTCGTCATTGATCTCTACGTCCAGATCCTTCTTGATATCCGGCATAACATCACAGGATACAAATGAAGTCTGTCTCTTTCCTGCTGCATTAAACGGAGAAATACGTACAAGACGGTGAACACCCTTCTCGGATTTCAGATAACCGTAGGCGTTCTCTCCGTTCACCTGGAAGGTTACGGATTTCACACCGGCCTCATCACCGTCAAGGTAATCCAGGACCTCCAGCGCAAAGCCCTTCTTCTCCGCCCATCTGCTGTACATACGATAAAGCATTCCGCACCAGTCGCAAGCCTCTGTTCCGCCGGCTCCTGCGTTCAGCTTGATGATGGCGTTCTCTCCGTCGTACTCTCCGGAAAGGAGTGTCTTCACACGGATGCTGTCAAAGCTTGCCTGGAACTCGTCCAGCATTTCCTGGATCTCAGGGACGATCTCAGGATCATTCTCCTCATATCCCATCTCGATCATGGTTTCCATATCTTCCATCTGTGTTTCCAGATTATGGTATGTCTCAATATCGTCCTTGAGACTCTTTAACTGTTTCATCTTCATCTGGGATGCTTCCGCATTATCCCAGAAATCAGGCGCTTCCATCTCGCGCTCTAATTCTTCGACCTTCTGCTCTTTGTTAGCGAGGTCAAAGTGAATCCCTCACTTCCACTAATGGCTCTGTGTATGTTGCAAGAATACTCTTGAACTGATCTAACTCAACCACAGCTTCACCTTCTTTCTATATATTGATACAGGATTTCCTGCCTGTCTTATACAATACCATATGGGCATGGAAATTACAACGAAAACGTGGTCAGGGCGTAAATATCCTCTCTCCTGTGCTTCAGAAGCGGCAGCTGCTCCCGGACTTTTTTTACCTCGTCCAGATCCAGTTCCACTATCTCCACGTCCGGCTTTTCTTCCATTTCCATGAGGACTTTTCCCCAGGGTCTGCGGCAATGGAGTGACCCCAGGAATGATACCCGGCGTTCAGGTCTCTGGCTGGTGCAGCTCCGATGGTGTATACCTGGTTATCCACGGCTCTCTGGCGGAACATCAGCTCCCAGTGAAGGGGCCCTGTTGTCATGTTAAAAGCAGCCGGCACGATGATTACCTGGGCGCCTTCGTCCACCATCAGCCTGGCAAGCTCCGGAAAACGGAAGTCGTAGCAGATGCAAAGGCCCATCTTACCAAATTCTGTATCAAAAACCGTCACCTGGTCTCCCGGTGTCAGGGTATCGGATTCTTTAAAATACTGACCGCCTTTTACATCAATGTCAAAAAGATGCATCTTCCGGTGCTTACCGATCTGATGACCATTTCTGTCAAAAACATAGGAAGTGTTATAAATATTGCCGGCTTCATCTCTCTCCGGCATACTTCCGGCTACGAGATAAATTCCGTGTTCTGCCGCCAGCCTGGAGCATTTTTCCCAGGTATCTCCGCCTCAATTTCGGCATATTCCGGAAAGTATTTATTTTCGTAGGGGCAGCAGAACATTTCGGGCAGGACTGCCAGATCGATCCCCTGAAGCTCCGGCTGGCAAGAAGTTCTGCTGCTGGGTGATATTGCGAAATTTATCAGTATATACATGTGTCTGGAGAATTGCAGTTTTTATAATTGCCATATTATCATATCCCTTCTCTTACAGCGAAAATTAAGTATCTGCCATATTGGCGCAGGATGACTTTCTCATATGCAGGGCGAGGGAATGAAGCGTATCGGTGGCTACGGCGATTGACGACAACGCCGCAGATGAAAAATCAGACAAGTCTATATGACGGTTATTTAATATTCGCTGTACTCTGTTCCTGTGTAACAGAAATTCCAGAAAAATAGCCCCACCGCATCATCCGGGTGAGACTATTTTTATCTTCCTTCTCAGATCTTGGCAGCCTTACGTCCGCAGCACTGTTTGTATTTCTTGCCGCTTCCGCATGGGCACGGATCATTCGGGTATACTTTATCTTCTTTTCGCTGAACCGGTTTCTTCGGGCCTGCGCTGTCATCTTTGTTTGTGCCGGTTACCTTAGCAACCTGCTCACGCTCGATCTTCTGCTCCACATGAACATGATACAGCATACGTACAGTGTCTTCCTGAATGGAGCTGATCATGCTGTTAAACATCTCGAATGCGTTCATCTTGTACTCAACAACCGGATCTCTCTGGCCGTATGCCATCAGACCGATACCCTGACGGAGCATTTCCATATCATCGATGTGATCCATCCATTTGCTGTCGATGCATTTCAGAAGGACAACTCGCTCAAGCTCACGAAGCTGTTCCGGTTCCGGGAACTCAGCCTCCTTCGCTTCATAAAGCTTCACAGCCTCTTCCTTCACAATATGCTTGATCTCATCTTTCTTATGGCCTTTTACCTTCTCTGCGGTCAGCGGGTGGATCGGGATGATCGGAGTGATCGCAGTGTTGAACTCATTAAGATCCCACTCAGAAGAATCCATGTCATCGGAGAAGCACATGTCTGTCATGCTGTCTACGATATCTGTGATCATCTTGTAGATGGCATCACGCATATTCTCACCGTCAAGTACCTGGCGGCGCTCCTCATAGATGATCTCTCTCTGCTCATTGTTAACCTGGTCATAGTCGAGAAGGTTTTTACGGATACCGAAGTTGTTGAACTCGATCTTCTCCTGGGCTTTCTCGATGGCATTGGAAAGCATCTTGTGCTCGATCTGCTCATTCTCCTCAACACCAAGGGATGTGAACACCTTCATCAGTCTCTCGGAACCAAACAGACGCATCAGGTCATCCTCAAGGGAAATGTAGAAACGGGATTCACCCGGATCTCCCTGTCGTCCGGAACGTCCACGGAGCTGGTTATCGATACGTCTTGACTCATGACGCTCGGTACCGATGATCTTCAGACCGCCGGCCTCTCTTGCCACATCGTCAAGCTTGATATCGGTACCACGGCCTGCCATGTTGGTCGCGATGGTAACGGCATCTGCTGTCCTGCCTGAGCTACGATCTCAGCCTCAAGCTCATGGAACTTGGCATTCAATACATTGTGGGGGATTCCCTCTCTCTTCAGCATTCTGCTGAGAAGCTCGGAAGTCTCGATGGTGATCGTACCAACCAATACCGGCTGATGTTTTGCGTGAGCTCCTTAACTGCCTCTACAACGGCGTTGAATTTCTCTTTCTTTGTCATGTAAACAGCATCGTCAAGGTCTTTACGCTGTACTACACGGTTGGTCGGGATCTCTACAACGTCCATGCCGTAGATATCACGGAACTCTTTTTCTTCGGTAAGGGCTGTACCTGTCATACCGCCTTTTTTGTCATATTTGTTGAAAAAGTTCTGGAAGGTAATGGTTGCGAGAGTCTTGCTCTCTCTCTTAACCTTCACATGCTCTTTCGCCTCGATCGCCTGATGAAGACCATCGGAGTAACGACGGCCCGGCATGATACGTCCGGTAAACTCATCAACGATCAGGATCTCGTCATCTTTTACAACATAATCCTGATCCTTGTGCATCAGATTATGTGCACGAAGTGCAAGGATGATGTTGTGCTGGATCTCCAGGTTTTCCGGATCTGCCAGGTTCTCGATATTAAAGAATTTCTCAACCTTCTTGATACCCTGCTCGGTAAGGTTGACGATCTTATCTTTCTCATTTACAACGAAGTCACCGGTCTCGATAACCTCCTCACCCATGATGGCTGCCATCTTGGTCATCTCATGCTGGCCTCACCACGCTCCAGCTGCTGTGCAAGGATATCGCACACCTCATAAAGCTTGGTGGACTTGCCGCTCTGTCCGGAAATGATCAGAGGTGTACGTGCCTCATCGATCAGGACAGAGTCGATCTCATCGATGATACAGTAGTGAAGATCTCTCTGAACAAGCTGTTCTTTATAGATGACCATATTGTCACGAAGATAATCAAATCCAAGTTCGTTGTTTGTTACGTATGTGATGTCACATCCGTATGCCGCACGACGCTCTTCCGGCTTCATGTCGTTAAGTACCACGCCTACAGTCAGGCCAAGGAACTCGTGAACCTTACCCATCCACTCAGCATCTCGTTTTGCCAGGTAGTCGTTGACGGTTACGATGTGGACACCTTTTCCCTCAAGGCATTCAGATATGCAGGAAGTGTGGAAACAAGAGTTTTACCTTCACCTGTTTTCATCTCGGCGATACGGCCTGGTGAAGGATGATACCACCGATGATCTGTACACGGTAATGCTCCAT